>ERZ869936.889-NODE-889-length-24531-cov-6.326238_pt1 | contig 24531 bp, 22 predicted proteins | sample MGYA00520876_ERZ869936 | MGnify/ENA primary metagenome ERZ869936 (study PRJEB32218, sample SAMN09650985) | biofilter metagenome | isolation source: enrty point of leading RO module | place: Saudi Arabia: Thuwal, RO plant located on Red Sea | collected 2016-02-17 ... | reverse complement strand
AACTGGTGAAGGTGTAAGTGCCGGCGGACAGGCCGGAGATGTCGATGGTGATGTAACCGCCAGCGCCCGTGCTGCTCGCACGCTGCCCCCACCAGGTTTGGGACATGCTCGCAAGAGGACCGGCGTAGCTATCGTTGCCGCCGCGGTTGATGGACCGCAGGGTGGTGCCCGCGTTGATGCCCGTACTGGGCGCACTCAGCGTCAAACCAGCGACAGACAGATCGGACGGAAGGGAGTTGTCCGCTGTCTCCCAGTTCGTGAAGCCGGTTTCGGAGGGTGCGCCTGAGCGGGTGAGATTGACGCTTACGTCAACGGCATGAGACTGAAATGCCGATGCTGCGAAACAATAAATGAGGAGCAGGCCTTTTTTGTTCATGAGATGATCCGGGCATTGAGGACCGGCAATCCATCCGACAGTGAACAGGCGGTGGTGAGGGTCATCGGATGGGTTTTCATTCTATGCAAAAGGGCGGAAAGGCGTTGGTTTCGTCTGGGTGGGTCGCGTTGAGATTCGGCGATCCGTGCTGGACGCCGTTTTCGTGTCGGGAAGACACAGCCCGACCGTTGTCCGACCCAAGGCCGGAGACTCCGAATCGATGGCTCCACCCGGCTTTGGAATCAGGCGGACGGGACTGAAAGCTCCTCAGCGCCGCCGACGGCGAAGCAAACCAAAGCCGGCTGCCAGCCCGACCAAGACGGAGGCGGACGGCTCGGGGACAGTGGCGATTTCGAAGCCGTTGACGAGGGCGAACGCCGTGGAGCTAGTGCCCGCAGCGTTGTTCCGGAAGCGGATTTGGACATCCGCGCCGGTCGATACGAAGTTGAAGGTGGCCACATAGGGGGCTGCCGCGTTGTCGGCTGGAGTGGCTCCACCTCCGGCGTAATTGAGGAGATCGAAGGCAGGCACCACGTTGGAGAAGGAACTGCCGTCATTATCGGAAAAATCGATCGTCATTCCGCCCGTCTGGTCCTCGTGGTCGAGGTGCCAACTGGTGAAGGTGTAAGTGCCGGCGGACAGGCCGGAGATGTCGATGGTGATGTAGCCGCCAGCGCCCGTGCTGCTCGCACGCTGGCCCCACCACGTGCGGGTCAGACTGGTCAAGGTCCCGGCGTAGCCATCGTTGCCACCGCGGTCGATGGAGCGCAGGGTGGTGCCTGCATTGATGCCCGTGCTCGGTGCGCTGAGGGTCAGATTGTCGGAACCCAAAGTGGCCGACAAATCAGAGGGGAGCGTATTGTCGTTTGTTGCCCAGTTCGTGAAGCCGGCCTCCGTCGGAGCACCCGAGCGCGTGAGGTTCACGCTGAGGGTGGCGGCATGCGAAAGGGATGCCGTCAAACCGAGGGCGAGAAGAACTTTTTTGATCGTCATTCAAATTGGAGGGTTGAGGGGTTGGAGCCGGGACTCGGCCTGGCGAAGGGTCAAGATTTCCGATCTTGCAATAGCGAAGCGCGAGTTTCCCGATTCGTTACAGGCTTTTCGGGATTCTCGAAGCCTTGAAGGACCCTCACGGACTCGGATCGCTGTCCTGAATGCGGAAGAAGTACGACGAGCCGAGGCTGGAGGTGTCCACCGTGAAGGTCAGGTCCCCGTTGACATCGGTCTGGAACGGGCTGCCCGAGGTATCGGTGGGCACCACCTCGGTGGTCCAGTCCGTGAGGTCGGGCGAGCCCGCGCAGTAGTAGTCCGTGCCGGGCGCGCCGGTCATCACCACGGTGGCGGAACTGCCCGACACGGAGAAGGAGGTGATCTCGGGGTCGGGCGTCGGCGCGGAGGCGCTCTCGATGCGGAAGCCATTGACGACGACAAAGTTCTCCGTCCCGTCTCCTCCCCCGTTCGATAGATCGTTGGTAAACCGGATCCAAACGTCATTCGTGCCATCGGAGGTAAACTGGAAGGTCGCGGGATTGGGCGCACCGGCGAACAAATCCACGTCGCCATCGACGATGTCGAAATCATCGAACGCCGTGGAAAAGGTCGAGCCACCGTCCACGGAGTACTCGATGTCCATGAGCCCCGTCTGGTTGTCGTGATCGAAATGCCAACTCGTCCATTCGAAGGTTCCCGCCCCGAGGTCGGATCCGTCGATGATGATCGAAAACTGGCCTCCGCCCGGTTGCCCGATCGTGCCTGCGCGGGCACCCCACCAATTGTCGGTCAAGGCATCCAGAGTTCCGGTGTAAAGGCCATCACTGCGATCAACCGAGCGTAGAGCCGTTCCTGAGCCCGAATCGGAAACGGAGATATCGACGGAAAGTCCGATGCCGCTGATCGTGGTTGCAGAAGGAGCGGTGTTGTCGTTGGTGGTCCAGTTCGTGAATCCGGTTTCCGATGGCGTGGTCGCTCGTCCGAGATTGACCGCAAGGACCTGCGCATGGCCCTGGATGACCAGGGTGGCTGTCGCGGTGAGGATGAGGATGCGAAGCGGTGGATGTGGTCGGAAGAACATGGCTGGACTGGGCATCTCGGGTTTGGAATTGCAGAGGATCAGCCTGCCCTATTGCTCGGACTGCCCCTTTGTATTGGCTAGCTCGGTTTCGGAGATTCGTTACACATTTTCCCCACCCGATGGCGCATTGCGATGGGTCAAAGGCACTCGGGACGCTTGGATATCAGTCGTCCGAGAGCCTCCGGAACCCGACGCCGTCGTACCAGGTCCGCTCGTCAGCGGCTCCCTCGATCACCACCGGGTCGTCGATGAAGACGGTGACGACGTTGCCGTCGGTCGAGGTGTCCCAGACACCCAGCTCCGCCTGGAAAAGGACCTGGCCCGTGCCGTCATCGGTCGGAAGCGGCCCGGTGAACTCCTCCGGGGACGTGACGAGATTGACCGCGTTGTCCCGGGTAAAGGTGGTCATCGTGCCTCCGGAGCCGAGCTGGAAGGCTGCATCCCATGAGCCCTGCCCCCGATTGTTGTTCCAGAAGTAGCCGTAGATGGCATACCGCCCTGACTTCGGCAGGCCGAAACTCGTGCGAAGCCGTGGCTCCGCATCCTCGCGCTTTCCGGACGCGAAAAGGCTGCCGCCAGAAACGCCGGAACGGAGGCGTACGCTCCATCTCCGGTCGCCACTACTGGGAATGTCCGAGGTCGTGGTGCCAAAGCTGCCGGGTCCATCGAGGAACGTATTGCCGGTCGCCGGATCGACGTCGGCATCGACGAAGGTGATCGCCTCGGGCAGGGCGGTGGCGAATCTTCCCGGACGAAGTTCGATCTCACGGAATCCTCCATCATCCAGCACCTTGCGCGCTTCACCTGCCTTGAGTTCGAGCCGACCGTCCTCCCCGCTCCCGGCTGCCTGAACCGCCACCAGGCCCTCGATGACGTGGATCTGGTCGCTCTGGTCCGATCGCGCCAGAACCCCGAAGCGGGTTCCCAGATCGACGGCGATGAGTTGTGACGTCTCGACGGTGAAACCCACGGCCGGAGGCGGCACTTCGAACCAGGCGCTGCCCTCCGGAAGACCGACGCGGTTGCCGGAGAGAAGCTCGAGATCCGCCGGACCTTCCACGACGCAACGAACGCCCGAAACCAACTTCACCTCGATGGTCCCCTGCCTCAGCAACAGCCGCGAGCCCTCGCGAAGTTCGTTGCCAGTGGCGGCATCGTCGGCCTCGACATGATCGACGGAAAAGAACGCCCCGGAGCCCACGCGGAACTCGCCGAGCGTCGCGGGAGCCCGCGGGATCATCTTCACCCACAGCACGAGCGCCGAAACCAGCAACACCGCCGCCGCGGCGACGAGCGAGTTGCGGACCATCGCGCGGCGTTGATCGGCGAGCAGACGCTCCATCGGGATCAGGGTTCGACCGATCTGGTTCCTCGCCTCGCCCTGTTCCTCAAGCGTGCTGTGCAGGATGGCGAGCTGCCGAAACAGGTCGCGGGCCTCCCGGCTGGCCTTCAGCTCGGCATCGAGCCGGTGGATCTCCCCGTCTTCCAGCGCCCCGTCGAGCAGCTTGAGAATCCGGTTCGTTAGATCGTCTGGAAAGTTCTCGCTCATGCCGGAGACTCGTTCATCGTTCGCTCGATGCATTCGCGCAGCGCTTCGCGGATGCGCAGCAAGGCAACTCGCAGGGTTGCGGCTTTCCTGCCGGTCTCGCGGGCATGGGCTTCAAGCGTGCAGCCGGGCCGGTAACGCAGGTCGATCAACTCGCGCTGGCTGTCGGTCAGCTTGCCCTTGCAGCCCTCCAGTGCGCGCAGGTAAGCCTCGTGATCGACATGGTCCGGCATTTCCTCCGCCATCAAATCCAGGACGTCGTCGGAGAGAAGCACGATCCGCTGCCGCCTGGCGCGGGTCCGGTAGTGAAGCACCTCCAGCCGCGCGATGGTGAAGGCCCAGGCGAGGAAGTTGGTTCCTGGCCGGTAGCGGCCCCGGCTTTTCCACAGCACGATGTTGGTTTCCTGAAGCACGTCGCCGACATCCGGACTGCCGGGCATCAAGCTGACCAGGAACGCCCGGATGCGCCCCTGGTTCGCGGTCAGTTCCCGGACGAACTCCTGGAGTTGATGGCTGTCGTCGGATGACTTGTTTCGGAGCATTTCGCGTTCGCGGAGATTCAGGAGAACATGACCGTTGCCTGCTGGGGAAGCGCAGTCGGGGACAAAACGTTACCGACAAGGTGGACTCGTTCCGGGGAACGCGGGCTTTCGCCGGATGGCGGCTTGATGAATCCGCTTCGAATTGACAGGAACGGCCGCCGCTCCGAGCCCCAAACGATTCCAACCTGAATGCCGCACCCTTCGACACCGACCACCCGGAGCGAGCCGCCGTGTTCCGATGACCCTGTGGAGCGGCCCCGCGGGGGTGGATTCTCCGCCGGGCGCTGGATGCTCCTGCTGCTCGCGCTGGTCCCGCTCGCGGCGCTGCCCTGGGGCGTGAAGTTCTGGCCGGGGCAGGATGATGCGAACCACCTCGCCGTCGCCCACATCGTCGAACACTTCGACGACTCTGACACCCGGTATTCCGACTTTCTGACGGTCACCGTCGAGCTCACCCCCTACAAGCTCTACTACTTCCTCCTCGATTCGTTCTCGCGGGTCGTGGACCTGGTCGATGCGAACCGGATCGTCGTCTCCCTCGTGATCGCGGGGCTGCCGCTGGTCATGCTGTTCTGGCTGCGGCGCATCGCCCCGGAACGCCGGATCAACGTCTTCCTCGTCTGCCTGCTGGCGAGCGGTTGGCTGCCCTTCATGGGCTTCCATACCTACATGCTGAGCTTCCTGATCGGGATCGCCGCGCTGGCCCTCGCCGCGGGGAAATCCGGGGCCGACGGGATGCGGCAGCCCGCCGGATGGGGGGCGCTCGCCGGCGCTTCCGCCCTGCTGTTCCTGTCCACCATCAGCCATCCGGTGGCACCCGTGATGCTCGGAGGCGCGCTGTTCGTGCTGGAGGCGCCGGGTCGGGACCTCCGGGCGTGGCTCCGGCTCGCGATCGTCGGGACACCCGCCGCGCTTTTCCTGGTGCTGACGATGCTCGCCACCCCGTCCGCCGGGAGCCTCGCGAGCTTTATGCCGAATTTCCCGGGAATCCTTCCCGGCATCCTGTCGCTGCTCGGAAACCTGATCGCCTTCGACCGTCTCGAGTTTCTGATCCGGCTGCCGGTGCTCATCGTTCTGCTCTGGGGAGCCATCCGTGCGGTTCGACGGTTCGGCGTCCGCGGGCAGGGCAGGGACCAATGCCTGGCCCGGGTCTTCCTGGTCTTTGCGGTTCTCTATTTCCTGCTCCCGAACTTCCCCGCGCTCGGGTTCATTCCGGACCGTTTCGGGTTCTTCGCGCTGATGGTCGCCGCGCTGCTGCCGCCGCCCCTCCGCATTGTCCGCCGGCCCGGCCTGTTCTGTTCGGCGGCCGCCATCGCCGGCCTCGCCCTTGCCGCGGTGCAGTACCGTGCCGCCGGAAAATTGAGCGACAAGGTGGCCGATGTCGTGTCCGCCGGTCAGGTCCTCCCGCGTGGCGCGACGGTTCTGCCGCTGATCTTCGAGCAACCGCCTGAGGGGGCCAGGGTCAGCTCGCTGTTGCATTCCTGGGGCTATCTGGTTCTGGAGAAGGACATCATCACGCCCTACCTGTTCGCCAACAGCAGCGGAGTCAGCATCGCGGGTGGGAACTGGCGCCCGGTTTCCTACGCCGAACCGTTCGGGCCGGAATTCCTGCCGTACATCCAGGAGTTCCTCCCCGTGACCTGGCGGAGATCCGAGGGCTTCATCACCGAGGCCGGGCGCGGCCTGATGGAAAAGCTGATGCTGGAGACCATGGCGGGTTACGAACGCGTGATCCTGATCTCCCCCCCGGAAGAATTCCTTGAAAAGGCCCTTCAAACCATGGAGTCCGAGAACCGGGTCGGCGACGTCTGGGTTCTGAAGCCGGCCGGAGACGGACCGGTCACGGACGCGCCGGGCTCCGATCCCTCTCCCACGCCAGGCGAAGCACCACGCACAGCGCCTCCACGATGATGTTGCCCGACATCTTGCTGTTCCCGACCTCGCGGTCCTTGAAGGTGATCGGCACTTCGATGACGCGCGCCCCTTCGCGGCTGGCGAGATGGGTCATCTCGATCTGGAAAACGTAGCCGCCCGAGTGGACGCGGCACCAGTCGATGGATTGCAACGTATCCCGCCTCCAGGCCTTGAAGCCACCGGTCAGATCGTGAGGCCCGAGACACAGGACCGTGCGGGCGAAGAGCGAGCCGCCCCGCGAGATCATGCGCCGGACCGGACCCCAGCCCCGCACCCCCCCGCCGGAGATGTAGCGGGAGCCGATGACCAGATCCGCGCCATCGAGCGCATCCACCAGGGCCGGCAGCGACTCGGGCGAGTGGGACCAGTCGGCATCCATCTGGACGATGCGCTCGGCGCCGGCCTCGAGCACGACTTCGAAACCGGCGAGATAGGCCTTGCCCAAACCCTCCTTGCGGGTGCGGTGCAGGACCCGGATGCGCGGATCGGACGCTGCCAGGCGGTCGGCCAGCTCCCCGGTGCCGTCCGGCGATCCGTCGTCCACGACCAGCAGCCGCGCCCCCGGCAGGGTGGCGAGGATGGCCGCGGAAATGCCGGGCAGGTTCTGCGCCTCGTCATAGGTCGGCAGCACCACCCAGGTGCCGTGATACTTCTCTCCCTCGCTGCTCAACGCGGCGACCCTACCGGCGGATCAACCGCACGGCCAGTGCCCGTCGCGCCGGGCACAAAGGGAGTTTACAAGCAACAGACCGCTGTCATGTTCCTCAGCCGCACTCGAAAAACGGTCCGTCCCCCTCGCCGAACCAATCACCCGAGAACCACCGGAAACGAAGGGGCATGATTCCAAGACGCATCATCCAAACCTGGAAGACCAGGGAATTTCCCAGACGATACCGGGCCTTCCACCGCCGGCTGAGAAAGCTGCATCCCGATTACGAATTCGTGCATTTCACGGACGATGAGGTCGATGCCTTCATCCGCAGGGAATATCCGGAGTATGCCGCCGCCTTCGACGCGCTTCCGGACGTCATTTCCAGGATCGACCTGTTCCGTCTTCTCGCGGTTCACAAGCTCGGGGGCTTCTACCTGGACATGGATGTGTTGATGAGGAGGTCGCTCGAAGAGCTTCGCACCCATCCCTGCGTTTTTCCTTACGAGCGCCATCCGGATCCCTATTTCGCGGCCCGCCACGGCACCATCGAGATGATCGGGCAGTATGCGTTCGGCGCCCGCCCGGGACACCCGTTCCTTCTCGCCTGCGCCGACAACATCCGCCGCTTCGCCCTCGAGCCCGGCTCGCGTGATCTCCCCACCGACACCCAACTGGCCAGCATTCCGTGGATGTATGGCAACGCCCACACGCTGCGCGTGCTCTACAGCGCGGGGCCCGGCATGATCACCCGCACCTTCATCGAGTCCCCCGCGGCGAGGGAAGGCATGAAGATCATCGCGGCGGTCGATCCGGACGAGCAGAAGAAGATCAGGTTCTGCTTCGGCAGCTTCGGCAGCCACCAGATGACCAGCTCCTGGATTTCGGAAATGCCCGCCCGCCGGATCATCGCCGCGGCGCTGTTCGCGAGACTGCTGCACCGGCGGACCATCCGGATGCTCACGAACGCCCGCGACACGTTCTCATCGGATCTGGTCATGATCCGGTCGGAAACTTCCGCGCCGGTCGAAAGAGTCACCGCGAATTCCCCCTCGCGGTCCCTCGCCTGCTCGCCCGGCTGACGCTCGCCCGAGGGCGGGCCTCATCATTCGTCGCTGGACGAGGTCATCGCCGCGATCTCGGCGTCGGTATGGCCGAGACGGCGGAGTTCGGGGATGAGCTGCTGCCGCATGTTGGCGGACAGAGAGCTTGCGGGTATGAGACGCAGCCGCTGCTCGGGGGTCATCGCCTCCACGATCACCCGCCGCGCCTGATCGTAGCCCTTGCCCCAGCCGACATTCGAGCGGTCGAGCAGACCGGCCAGATGCGTCTCGCGCGAGGCCGCAACGCCGGCCGCTTCGAGAAAGCCCTCGAGCGTTTCAGGCTGCGGAGCCGCAACGAGCGCCTCGGCGGCCAGGGCGTAGCGGGTGTAGGCGTGCGGCTCCTCGGGTTTGAAGATCTCGCCGACGAGCCGACCCACCTCACGGTCGCCGCCGACCTCCGCATAGCCCTCGATGAAGTCCGTCATCTCGTTGAAGGGAGCCTCGCCGCCTTGCGACACCCATTCGAAAGCCGCCTGAGGATCGCGCCGCGCCCATTCCTCCAGCAGGTTCGCGGGCACCGAGGTGATCTTTTCTCCCTCGCCCAGCGACTCGTGCAGCTCGGCGAGGCCATCAAGCATCTTTCTGAAATCAAAATCGGGCGGATAGGTCGGGCCGAAGCCGCTCGATACGCCGGTCTTGCCGACACTGAGACGGGCAAGCTGCAGCAGCTTGTCCGGTCCAAGTTCGGCCGCCTTTTGCTGAAGACGGTCGAGGAACCTGAAAGGGTCGTCATCGCCGGGCGAAACGCGGCGCGCCAGCGCGAGCGCCGCATCGAAATCGCGGTCGGCCTCGTGGTTGACGACTTCGCGCAGCAGGCTCTGCCTATCCTCTTCGGATTCCAGCGACATCACCCACAGCAGCGCCTCCTCCGGAGCGCCGTCGTACCATCGGACGACGAGCTTTTTGAGCACGTCCTCATCGGCATGTCCGAGGCCGAAGTAGCCGGCCCGGTCTCTCAGCGCGGAGAGCAGGGCAGGAATCTCGTCCGGTTCGAGCGCCCCGAGCTCCTTGGCGAACTCCTCATCGCGATGGCGCAGGTCGGCGAGAGCATCAAGGACGGTATCCGCGGTAACCACTTGCTCCCGGACTCCGGTGTCCGCACCCGGTCGCCGGGGCACCACCTTCGGACTCGCCGCCTCGATCCCGGCCTCCACCGGCGGCGGCTCGGGCTTGAGCCACCAGGCCACGCCGAAGCCGGCCGCGAAAGTTGGGAGCAGCAGCGGCCACAAGCCCCTCATGGTTTCACGGCTTGGGCTCCTGGTAGTTCACCGTGACCTGCGTCGGCTGGCCGGTACCGCGCGAGCCGACGATCAGCTTCAAGGTGCGGCCGGCGCCGCCGTAGTCGCGGTTGAGCTGGGTCGCGCCGTTGATGGAAGTCGAGCCGCCGCCGCTGCTGGTCGACCACGAGGTTTCGGTATCGAAGAACTCCTGGACCTGATCCGGCGTGTCGTTGGTGGAAAACACCCACACGCCCTGGACGCCGTCGGCCCCGTCCTGGTGGAAGACGCTTTTCTGCTCGGCGATGGCCGGATAACGCGGCACCCACGCGGGGATCTCCGACTCGTCGGCCGAACCGAGAGTTGTCGTCGTGCCCTCGCCGTCGGTGACCGTGAGGCGGCCCTCGGCGAGATCCGCGTAGCTCACGGTGATCTCCTCGCCGCTCGACTTCACGCGGACCGTCATCTCGCCGGTCGTTTCGTCGTCGGAGACCATCTCGAGGTCGGGATTCATCTTCACGACCATCTCCGCGGCGGTCTTCTGCGGGTTGGCCGCCATGCTTTCCTGGAACTCGCCGACCTTGCGCTTGCACATGCCGACCAGCAGCGAGATTGCGACGACGGCGATGACCAGCAGGCCACCGCAGCCGATGCCGACCCAGGCCATCGGATGCAGGCCCTTCTTCTTGGCCGGTTCCTGAGGGCCGGCGGGAGGCGGAGGCGGGGCTTGTTCCATGGTGGGGTTCTAGCAATCACCGGGGGACGAGGCAAGAAAAGGACCGCGCGAGCCCACTCGCGCACCGCGATGCGCGAGTGGGCTCGCGCGGTCCTTCAGCTCCCCATCAACGCCTTACGGATCGCCCCCACCGCGTGGTCGAGCTGGTCGGCCCCGACGCACAAGGGCGGCATCAACACCACCGTGTCACGGATCGGGCGGGTGAGCAGGCCGTGATCCCTGGCCTTCAGGCAGGCCATCGCGCCCAGGCCTTCCCGCAGCTCGATGCCGGCGATCAGGCCCCGCTGACGGACGTCGATGACTTCCTCATGCCGGTCGCGCAGCTCTTCCAACAGTTCTGCAAGCCTCTCGACCTTCGCCGGCAGCCTCTCAAGCGTCCGTTCACTCTCGAAGAGGTCCAGACTCGCAAGCGCGGCGGCGCAGGCCGCGGGATTGGCCGTGTAACTATGACCGTAGTAGAATGCGTTCTCCGGTCCGCCGAGGAACGCGTCATAGACCCGCCCGGTGGTCAGGGTCGCCGCCAGCGGCAGGTAGCCGCCGCTCAGGCCCTTGGCGAGGCACAGGAAGTCGGGGATCACGTCTTCCCGCTGGCAGGCGAACATCGTTCCGGTCCGGCCGAATCCGGTCATCACCTCGTCGAGGATGAGCAGCACGCCGTGGCGGTCGCACCATGCCCGCAGCTCCGCAAGCATGCCGTCCGGCCACGGACGCATCTCGTTCACGCCCTGGATCAGCGGTTCGATGACCACCGCGTTGAGCACGTCGGGATCGAGCCGGTCGATGCTTTCGACGAAATCCACCTCCGGTCCGAAACGGCGGAAGCGCTCGAAGAAGCGCGACACCCCGCCGAGCGCCGCCGCGCCCATCGTGTCGCCATGGTAGCCGTCGGCGAAGGCGGCGAAGCGGGTTCGCTCCGGCTCGCCGGTCTGCATGCGGTATTGCAGCGACATCTTCATCGCCACCTCGATCGCGGTCGATCCGTCGTCGGAAAAGAACACCCTATCCAGCGTGCCCGGCGGAAAGACCCCGCACAGCCGCTCCGCGAGCTCGCAGGCCCGCGGATTGGCGGAGCCGAGGTAGGAACTGTGCGCGATCTCGCCGAGCTGGGCGGTGATCGCCGCGTTGATCGCCGGATGCGCGTGGCCGTGGATGTTCGTCCAGATCGAGCTGTTGCCATCGAGGTAGCGCCGGCCCTCCGAGTCCCACAGCCACGGACCCTCGCCGCGGACGATGACCAGCGGCTCGTGGCCGGGATCGGTCCACGGCCCCTGCGGCGTGAAGGGATGCCACGCATGCCGCTTGTCGGCCTCGATCCATCGCCGGGTGTCCTCGCGCACGGGGGCAGGATGCTTCCAACCGTGGGTCGCGCCCAAGCGGTTTTTCCGCAGGGAGACCAAGCCAAGGAGGGCAGTTCGCTCGACCGGGGTTCCCCCAATCGGGACACGGCACATCCACAAAGCGCAAAGGATTCTGGATTTGCTTTGTAGGTGGGTGCCGAAATGATAAGGAAATGCCGTTTTCTTTTACATGTCATCTCCTCCCCGTTTGCCTCTGACAAATCCGGCCGCACTGGAGACGCGGGAAGTCTGGGTTGCCCTGACCGAGGCCCACCGCCATCTGGCCGAACTGAAAGGCTTGTGCGAGTCGCTGCCGAACCGCGGCATTGTGCTCGCTACGCTCGGCATCCAGGAGGCCAAGGACAGCTCCGAGATCGAGAACATCATCACCACCCACGACGAGCTGTATGCCTACCAGGACGATTCCAGCGCGTCAGCCGCCGCCAAGGAGGTGCGGCATTACGTCTCCGCCCTGCGCACCGGCTACGAAGCGGTCCGGACCAGTGGCGTGATTCGGCTCGACACCGTTCTCGCGGTGCAGGCCGAACTGGAGTCCAACCGTGCGGGGCTGAGAAAACTTCCCGGCACCGTGCTGAAGAACGAGGCTACCGGAGCCGTGATCTACGAGCCTCCCCAGGACGCCGCCGAGGTGGAGTCGCTCATTGCGAACCTGATCGACTTCATCCATGCCGACGACGGTCTCGACCCCCTTCTGCGGATGGCGATCGCGCACCACCAGTTCGAGAGCATCCACCCGTTCTATGACGGCAACGGGCGGACGGGGCGCATCCTGAACCTTCTCATGCTACAGCGCGAAGCTCTCCTCGACCTGCCGGTCCTTTACCTGAGCCGCTACATCACCACCACGAAACCGGACTACTACCGCCTGCTGCAGATCGTGCGCGACGAGGAACGCTGGGACGAATGGTGTCTTTATCTTCTACGCGGAGTGGCGGTGACCTCACGGAGCGCGATCATGCTGGTGAAGGCTTTCCGCGACCTGATGCAGGAAACCAAGCACAACCTCAGGGAACGCCTGCCGAAGCTCTACAGCCAGGATCTGCTCAACAACCTCTTCCGCTACCCCTACACGAAGATCGAGTTCATCGAGCGGGAGCTGGGCGTCTCCCGCCCCACGGCGAGCAAATACCTGGACCACCTCGCAACGGCAGGCTTCGTCCGCAAGCGGAAGATGGGTCGGACCAACTTCTACATCAACGAGCCGTTGTATGCCCTCCTCAGCGGAGTGACCCTGGACCTGCCGTAGGCTGACCTCCCGTTCATTTCATGAACCTCACAGGCGGCGTCGCAGCCGCACGTTTCGGGATGTTTTAGTCAGCACGATTCCGAGCGTTCACGCCCGGGAACTGATCTCGTAGGCCGGTAGGCCGAATCGGGAAGCGGCGATGGGAACTTGCCCGTTCCTACGCGATCACGCGATGGGCGGGCGCGCGAATCGGGACATGATGGGGGTGTCACGCACATGGGGATTTAAAAGTCCCCCCGACACAGTCGGCCGGTGTGGCTCCGGGGTTTGGCGACCGAGGGAGCCCGCCGGCCGTCTTGTTTCTCCCAGTCGGAAAGTCCCAAGGTCCGAACTGCCGCGGGATCGGGCAAATCGGGGGCGCGGGAACGAAAGGACCTTCGACCTTTTGACATTCAGACCTTCAGACGACGGCCGCAGGCCGTCACGTCTTGAAATCCCGGATCTGGAAGGCGAGCAGGCCGACGACGAAGAAGGTGAAGTTGAGGCCGCCGAGGAAGGCGTAGGCCTCGGTGATCCGGGGCCACGAGATGTCGAAATCCATCAGGTAGACCCAGCAGCTCATCCGCCAGGTGATGAACCATTCCTCGTAGGGCTCGAAGAAGGGGAAATTCTGCAGGATCATGTCGATGAACAGGATCGACAGGGTGAGGATGGTCGCCGCGGCCGGCTTGATCCGGAAGCAGGAGAACATGAAGGCCAGCGAGGAGATGGTGATCATGCTGACGCCGATCCCCACCGCGCCGAGGGCCAGCCGCTGCATCCCCTCCGTCCAGGTGCCGTAGACCGCGAAGACCTTCATCTTCGGCTCCGCCACGAAAAGGCCCCCGTCCCAGCCGACGGCCATCACCGCCATCAGGTAGCCGGTGATGCCGACGAAGAACACGAAGGTGAAGGTGTAGAGCGCGACGGAGAGATACTTCAGCAGCAGCAGGCGCAGCCGGCTGATCGGGCGGGCGAGGACGAGGCGCAGGTTGCCGTCCTCGTTTTCCTTGGCGACGACATCCCCGGCGACCAGCGCGAAGAAGATCGAGCCCAGCAGCACCATGCTGAAGATCATCACCATGAAGGTCAGCGTCAGCGAGCTGTAGAAGAACTCGAAGTCGTAGCCGTTGCGCTCGATCAGGCGGCGCATGTGGTAGCTGCCGTTGGTCGTCTTGAAGACGACCAGGATGATCAGCTCCATCAGGATGAACGCCCCGTAGCCCATGTAGGTCCGGGGGCGGGCGAAGAGCTTGCGCAGTTCCCCGCGCAGTTGACGCAGGAACATCATCGGGTGATCTCGAGGTAAAGGTCTTCCAGCGAGCGCTTCACCGGGGCGAAGGTGGAAACGCGGATCTCCAGGCCGACCAGCGCGGCCACCATCAGCGGGGGATCGAGCTCCGGCGGCATCGCCACCCGCCCGGGCCGCAGCACGCGGCAGCCCTGCAGCTCGAGGAACTGCCCCGCCTTCTCCCACGGGTCGCAGTCGATCTCGTAGATCCGTTCCTCGCCGCCCAGCTCCGACACGCGGCCCTCGAAGACGCGGCGTCCCTGCTTCAGGATCGCGACGCGGTCGCACATCTGCTCGACCTCGGCCAGCAGGTGCGAGTTGAAAAGAACCGTCATCCCCCGTTCCTCGCGCAGTCCGAGAATGAAATCGCGGAACCACTTGATGCCCTCGGGATCGAGGCCGTCGGTCGGCTCGTCGAGCAGCAGCACCCGCGGCATCGGCAGCAGCGCCCGCGCGAGCGCCAGGCGCTGGCGCATGCCGTGCGAGTAGGTGCGCACCTTCGAACCGATGCGGTCGGTGAGGCCGACCCGCTCGACCACCTCCTCGGTCGCCGCCTGGTCGAAGGGGGCGGAATAGGTGCTGAGGATGCGCAGGTTCTCCCAACCGCTCAGGTATTCGTAGAAGCAGGGGCTCTCGAAGATCGAGCCGACGTGGCGCAGGGCCGCGGCGCGCTTGTGCTGGACGGAGACGCCGTCGATCCGCGCCTCGCCCGAATCGGGCGCGACCATCCCGAGGATGATCCCGAGCGTGGTGCTCTTGCCGGCGCCGTTGTGTCCGAGCAGGCCGTAGATCTCTCCCTCTTCGACGGCAAACGACAGGTCCTCAAGCGCGGGCTTGCGACCGAAGCTTTTCCGGAGCGAGTCGAGTTCGAGCATGCGCCGTTCAAGGACCGGCCGAGAGCCGCATTCGACCCTCCGCGGAAAGGTCCGCGTAGAGGTAGTTCTTCTCGCCCGCGTCACCGCCGGGGTGCCAGGACTCCTTGTCGAGGACGAGGGGGATGCGCGAGGGATTGTCGGTGATGACGAAGCTGCCGAAGGCGAGCTCGAGCTTGGCGACGGGTTGGTCGTTGAGCAGGGAGTTCCAGGAGTAGCTCGAACCGGTCAGGCGAAACTGCTCGCGATCGGCCGGGCACTCGAACACCGAGGCGTCTTCGCCAAGATAGGGCTCCAGACCCGTCTCGATGACCGGGGTGTCGCTCTCCTTCGACGGGCGGCTGGTATCCCACACGGGCATGCGCTGCGAGTTGTCCTGAAGGTAGGCCTCGAGACCGAGGCCGATCTGGCGCAGGTTCGACAGGCAGGTGGCCTCGTGCGACTTGGCGATGCCCTTGCGCACGATCGGGACGGCGATCGCGGCCAGCGCCGCGACGATGATGATCGCAACCATCAGTTCTACGAGGGTGAACCCCCGGCGGGACGTCTTCATCTTTCGGTGGGTCGGAATTCGGTTTCCCTGAGGCCCTTCACAAGGCCGTCCATGGCCTCCATGAGGGGGGCGAGATCCTGTTTGGTCTCGGCATTGGTTTCCTCGAAATAAGCCTGCATGCCGGCCGAGGTGATCTTCTCGAGCATGTTCTCGCTCAACTCAGAGGTCCGCCGCATCTCCTCCTCGGTGCGGCCCTCCTCGATCTCCCTCAGCCCGTCCTCGACCACCTTGCGCCGTTCCTCCTCGGTCATCGCGTCCAGCGCCCGCATCATCCGCTGCATCGACTTCTCGACCGTCAGCTCCACGAACACCTCCTTCTCCTCCGGCGCCATCCGGCGGAAGAACTCCTCGCCCACCCGCTCCCTCCGGGCCTGCTCCCGCTCATCGAAATCCAGCTCGCTGAACATGTTGGCCACCACCCGGATCTGATCCTCCCGCTCGGAAATGACGGCACCGGGGGGGATTCCCTCCGACCAGTCCTCGAGGTTCACGGCGGAGATCTCCTCCCGGATCTTCTCCACGGTGACCCGCTTCGACGACGCGAAGGCACGGATGCCGGCGACCACGGCCCACACGAGCACCAGTGCCAGCGCGGCCTGGATCAGGATGCGTTTCCTGTTCATTCCGCGCCCAGACTAGGTGAGAATTGATGCGGCGCAAGCGCGGGGGAGCGACTTCACCGCCGAAATTCAAGCCTATCGATCTTGAATACTTTCGGCCTGCGAACCCGTTCCGAACGCGATCCACTCGGACGATCCGAGGTCCAGGCAGCCGAGGGCACGCGCTCGCGCACGATCGTCCTTCCAGTGTCCTTGGAGGACTTCGATGCCTTCGCCCGCCAGTATCTCGCGGGCTTCCCGAGCCCGGCGAGTCGGATCCTGCTGCTTGGCGAGTGTTTCGAGAACCGCTCTCGGAATCTTCACCCCATGAACTTGCCGAAACAGCTCGGCAATCCTCCGAGTTCCGAGAGGTTTAGCAAAAATCGCATCCCGAGCTTCGGCAGAAAGGCTTCCTATTAGATTAATTGGCAGTTTTCCGTTCTCAACCACCCAATGAATATCCTGGCCACTACTGACGCTGATCGTAGCTTTGCGGTCTCTGTTCCGTCCGTGGCTCAAACGCATCGGATCGACACGAACTACCCCGATCGAAAAGCGACTCTTGCGATCATCGATTCTCACCAGGAGGCATAACTTCCCAAAAGCCTCTTCCGGAATCATCCACGAATTTCTGACCGTACATTTTATGTCAATTTCCTCTCCCTCAATCCGGGCATCCAGTGATTCTCCATCCGGAAGCTCGAACTCGAATTTGAATAGAATCTCAACCTTCGTACCGATGTAGGTCTTTTCGGTCTTCTGTAGTGAATCGAGACTCCATCTTCCCGTACGCATGCCATCGATGACTTCATTCAGCGCCTGCCTGAGAACGATGGCCGCCTGTTCCTCAAAACCGTTCTGGCGGAGAAAGAAGTCCACCACGCGGGCCAGCGCCTCATCACGCGTCCCCCCGCTATCCATGTCTGATCTGCTGGGTGTCCGTGGCCCGAATGGCAGCGGCGATTCTCCCTGCCACCGCATGAGCGACGGGAGGAGGAAAGGCATTCCCAACCTGGCGGTAGGCCGCCGTCTTCCCACCTGAGAACTCCCATTCGTCAGGAAAGCCTTGAAGCCGTGCCGTCATTCGCAAAGTCAGCTTTGGCATCCCGAAGAATCCGGGAGGAGGTGCGGCATCAGCCAGAGACTTTCCGTTCACTCCGAGGGTAGCCCACGCTCTCTTTGCCCGACTCGGTCCAAGATCGGCTCCCCCATGCTTCTTTGATCCTCCCACCAATGTCGGGGCGATTTCGTTCGCACGGCTGGCCCACTTGACCGCGCCCTCCCAGCCGTTCTGCGCCATGAGGTCTGCAAGTGCTTCGCCGACGGTCGGGGCCTGAACTCCGTCGGAGAGCGGAATGGGAGGGAAAAATGCCGCGGATAAATCCTTCCGCATGGCCACCACAACCACGCGGGGCCGCAGCTGTGGCACGCCGAAGTCGGAAGCATTCAATAGATACCAGCCCGCGGTATACCCCAATTCCGCCAGACTTTGTTTCAGGTGAGTTCGATAGTCGGAAAACACGGCATCCAGAAACCCCCTGACGTTCTCAAGCATCACCGCCTTAGGCTGGCACTCTTTAATGATCCGCAGAGCTTCCGGGAAGAGATCTCGCTCATCGTTCGCACCGAGCTGCTGTCCGGCCTTGGAAAACGGAGGGCACGGAACACCCCCGGCGAACAAGTCCACTCCATGATATTTGGTTGCTGAGAACTCCCTTACATCCGTTTCGATCACGTTCCAGCAGGGACGGTTGAGCCGAAGTGTGGCACAGGCATGCTTGTCGTTTTCAACATGAGCAAGTGCCTTGAAACCAGCACGCTCCAAGCCAAGAGCCTGGCCACCAGCACCCGAGCAAATCTCGATGCAGGTCATGCTGTTCGCCCGACCATCATTGCCAGCCATGGAGCTAAGAAAGCAGAAGTCCAAAGCCCATGTCCAATCAATCCTCTAGAAATTCTCCTCGCCGCTCACCGCCGGAACCCGGCCTTGAGTTCCGCCACCGAGGTCGCGCGCAGCGCGAGCGCCAGAACGCCGTAGGCGGCGGCTCCGACCCCGACCAGCAGCAGCATGGCCGCGAACCTCTGCCACTCGGCCCCTTCGAACCATGGCGCGAGTCCGTGATAGGCTGCGAAAACCACTCCCCCCATGGCCACCGCCGCGAGCAGGATGCGGACCAATTGCATCCGCCTTTCCCGGCCGAGTCCGATGCTGCCGCGCAGCCCCGCGACGAGCAGGACGACGTTCACCCACCCGGCCAGGCTGGTGGCGATGGCGATCCCGATGAAGCCGACGAACCGGAACAGCACCAGGCTGCCGATCGCGTTGGTCAGCACGGTGACGATGGCGATCTTCATCGGCGACTTCGTGTTCTCGCGCGCGAAATACCCGGCCTGGAGGACCTTCACGAGCACGTAGGCCGGCAGACCGGCGGCGAAGCAGGCGAGCGCCAGCGACACGGCCCGGGTGTCATCGGCCGTGAACTCGCCGCGTTCGTAGATCGGCCCGATGAAGGCGGCCGGCGCGACGACGAAGGCGACCATCGCCGGCAGCGTGACGAGCATCGAGAGCAGCACGCCCCGGCCGACCGTGTCGTTGGCCTCGAGTTCCTTCCCCGACCGGAGCAGGCGGGTGATTTCCGGCAGCAGCACCACCCCGAAGGCGGCGCCGATCATGCCGTTGGGCATCTGGAACAGGCGGTCGGCGAAGTTCAGGCTGCTGTTGGCGCCCGGCTCGGAGGTGGCGATCGCGGTGCCGACGATCAGGTTGATCTGTTGGACGCCCGCGGCGATGACTCCCGGTCCCATCAGGAGCAGCAGGCGGCGGATGCGCGGCGTGAGCTCCGGCTTGCGCGGCAGGATGCGGATCCCCTTTTTCCAGACCGCGATCCACAGCAGCAGCAACTGGGCGAAGCCCGCGGCACAGACCGACCACGACACCGCGGTGCCGATGAGTTCCAGCTCTCCCTGCCAGTGGGCCATGGGCACGATGACCGCGAGAACGACCAGCATCAGCACGTTGAGCAGGACGGGCGCGAATGCCGGAAGCGAGAAGATCCCGAGCGTGTTGAGCACGCCGCTCAGGTGGGCGGCCAGCGCCATGCACAACAGGTAGCTGAACATGATGCGCGAGTAGGCGACGATCAGCGCATACATCTCGGGATCGGCGGCGGGCGCGATGATGCGGGCGAACCACGGCATCAGCGGAATGAGCACCGCGGTGGCGATCAGCAGGACGCCCCCGAGCCAGGTGAAGGCGTTGCGCGCGAACCGGTGGGCGGCCTCCTCGTTGCCCTCGGCCAGCTCGCGGCCGAAGAGCGGCACGAAGGCGGAGTTGAAGGCGCCCTCGCCGAAGACCCGCCGGAACATGTTCGGCAAGCGCAGCGCCGCGTAGAAGGCGTCGGTCACGATGCTCGTGCCGAGGAAGTTGGCCATCGCCATCTCGCGCACCAGCCCGAGGATCCGGCTCATCATCGTGAAGCCGCCGACGGTGGAGAGGGCTCGGAGCATGGGTGGTGGGGATACGGGCGGAGGAAGGCCGGCGTGTGAAGACCGGATGAAGAATCTAACGGTTCACCGAGGCGCGCCGCAGCCGGTCCATGATCGCCTGGCCCAGGCCGGTGTCGCTGACGGGCTCGGCGACGATCGCGTCGAGTCCGGCCTCGTCGAGGGTGCGCAGCATGTGGAAGAGCCGCACCGCCGCCTCGGGCAGCTTGCCGCTGCCGGGGCTCAGGCTTTCGACCATCGCCCACTCGTGGGCCTCAAGGTAGCCGGCCTTCGGGTCGCCCTTGTAGCTGAGGAGTCCGTAGCGTTTGCCCGGTTCGGGCCGGAAGTCCGCGGGCTTGTCGAACATGAGGAGCGGAGTACGAGGAGCATAGTGGCTCGCGAGCTGGCCCGGCGCCTCCGGCCGCTCGTCGATCAGGCGCTTCCTCTCGACCACCACCTTGCCGAAGTTCTGAAGCTCCTTCTTGGTCACCGGACCCGGACGCAGCAGGTGGATCGTCGGGCGCTTCTCGCCGGGCTCGATCCGGATGATCGTGCTCTCGAGGCCGTCGCGGCAGGCGCCTCCGTCGACGATCAGGGGAATGCGCCCGCCGAGTTCCTTCATCACCGCGGTCGCCGAGGTCGGCGAGATCCGGCCGAAGCGGTTGGCGCTCGGAGCGGCGATCGGTTTGCCGAACGCGCGGCCGATGCCGCGGAAGATCCGGTTGCCGCTCTGGCGCACCGCCACGGTGTCGAGCCCGCTGGTCACCAGGTCGGGAATGGCCTCGACCTTCGGCAGGACGATCGTCAGCGGCCCGGGCCAGAAGGCCGAGGTCAGCTTCCGGAAAACCTTGTCGATCTCCGGCGGTACGGTCGCGACCTGGTCGAGATCCTTCACCGAGGCGATGTGGACGATCAGCGGGTCGAAGGCCGGGCGCTCCTTGATCTCGAAGATCTTCGCGGCGGCGGCGGCATTGGTCGCGTCGGCAGCGAGGCCGTAGACGGTCTCGGTCGGCAGCGCCACGACCTCGCCCCGGCCGAGCAGGTCGGAGGCGGCCGCCACGGCTTCCTTCATGTTCTCGTCCTCGGCGGCGATGATCGCGGTCTCCACCCCCGCGGGATAGCCCGCCCGACCCCCGGCGACAAGCCCGGGGCTGAGGATGGCCCTCGGCTTGGGAAAGAGGGATTCACCGCAAAGACGCCAAGGCCGCCAAGTTGGATCGGGCTTGGAATCGGAAGCTGAATGGATCTTGAAAACCGCAGAGGGCGCGGAGACCCCAGAGATTTGGGAAGGAGCAAGATCCAGATCTCTGCGTTCCTCTGCGCACTCTGTGGTTCATTCATCCGCCCTTGCCCTTCGGCGGACTCGAGGATGAATCCCCCGGAAATGGATCGACGTCACCTCGCCTTCTTGGAAGGCTGCGCCGATCAGATGCCATCCCCGGGCTCTGAAACCTCCCATGGCCTCCCCGCTTTCCGAAAGACAGGCATCCGCCGACACCGAGATCCACACCCTCGAGGCCGACCGGCTCGCCGGCTGGGGCGGGCAGGGGCTCGACCGCCCCGCGCGCACCGAGCTTCCGAAACTGCCCGAGGTGTTCCGCGAGATCCTCTGGACGGCAAACCAGTACATTCCCTCGGAAAGCGGCAGCATCTGCCTCGGCGGCCTGCCGGAGGCCGATGGCGAGCTGGTCTATGTCGCCGCCTTCGGGGAGACCGCCCGCACCATCACCGGCGAGCGGCTTCCCGTCACCGAAGGCATCACCGGCCGCGTCTTCCGCGAAGGCGCCGCCGCGATGATCAACGACGCCCGCAACGACCGCCATTTCTTCGCCGGCATGGACGAGAAATCGGGCTACCGCACCCGCTCCATCCTGGCCGCGCCGATCCGCTTCGACGGTGACCCTGCGGGCGTCATCTGCCTCCTGAACCGCCTCGAGGAAGATGGCTACCAGCCCGCCGACCAGCGGCTGCTAAACGTGCTGTGCGGGTATGCGTCGAACTCCCTGCTCAACCTCGCCGACGCCGCCTATCACCGCGAGGTGGCGCGGCGGGACGACCTGACCGGACTGCGCAACGACCGCTTCTTCCACCGCCAGCTCCGCCGCGAGCTGGAGGCCCGGGAGCGCAGCGGTGCCGATCTGAGCCTCATTTTCCTCGACCTCGACCGCTTCAAACATGTGGTGGACACCCACGGCCATCTCGTCGGCAGCCAGGTGCTGACCGAGGTGGGCCAGCTCATCGCGCGCGTCGTCACGGATCCCCGCGCGACCCTCGCGCGCTACGGTGGCGACGAGTTCGTCGCGATCCTGCCGGGCATGGATGCGGACACGGCCGCGGCGACCGCCGAGTCGATCCGCCAGGCCATCGCCGACACCGTGTTCCTCGCGACGCCCGGCGACGACGGCCGGCCCGCGCTGAACCTGAAGCGGGAGTTTTCCGCCAGTATCGGGGTCGCCTCGTACCGCGACTGCCATTTCGCCGCCGACCCGCCGTCCGACTGGAAGGCCCGCCAGCGCGACTTCATCCACGTCGCCGACGAGGCGATGTATCAGGCGAAGCGCGAAGGCAAGGACCGCGTGTGCGTGGGACGGTAGCCGGCTCAGGGCAGCGGAGGCGGGCCGTCGGACACGGGACGGGCCCCACCGCCCGCGCGCTTGAGCGTGAGGACGATCTCGATGGTGGCGCCGTTGCCGGTCTGGACGCCGATGGACGAGACCAGCTCCCACCCGGCCGCGCCGAGCGGATGGAGCGCCGCCTCGACGGCCTCCACCTTCACGTCCGGCTTGAACGTGCCGGAAACCGGCACTTTGACGACTTTGTACTGCCAGCTCACAAGGCACCTTATCGCATGGCCGCTTGGCGACAAGATCACACTCGAGGCGTCCGCGCACCATTTCGTCGATGCGGGCGGCGGGATTCCTCAGCCGTGTCCATGCAGTCGAATTCCCCGCGAATGTCTGATAAGCGGCGTTAGATTCCGGAGGGATCGGAGCGATTGGCCGGGGGTCATCCGCTCTGCGGACGCACCCCCCGGAGACGGGTGATGGCAACGGATCGATCCCGACAAGGCATCACAGCCAAGCCGGACTTCCGGGGCGCTTAGAACCTCGCTGGCATCCCGCCGGGATGCGGGGATCCCCAGGCATCCAAAACCCGGGGTCTGCGACCTCCGGGCTAATGGCTCCCATCCCGGGATGCCCGAATGCATGGTTACGGCTCAGCTAGACGCTCAGCGAGGCGAGGTCGTGGAGACAGGCGCCGCTGGCGACGACGAGGGCTTTCACGATCTCCGGCGCCCGCTCGAACTGGGCGACGACGTCGCTGCGGCGTAGAACAGGATGTCTAGCTGATTGTCCAGGGACCGCCCCGGATGGTGCTTACTTTTCAGTCCGCCTCAGTGGTTTGTTAGTCGTTGTTGTTGGTTGCTAGATCCAGAATGGCGAGCCTGCTTTTAATTCGGTGAAGTGAAGTCCAGGATACTTCGAAACCGTCAGGAGCCGAGGGTCATGCAAATCAATATTGTAGGAAAATGCGCTCTTGATGCTGTTCTGTCGTTCTTCGCCGAGTCCATTCCACCACGACGGCCTCACTTGAGTGTTCTCGATATACGTGAACGCGATCCAAATCAGCATGTCAGCTAAACGGTCGCTCTCAAGCACGCTCTGCACGAACTGCTCGGGTCCCGCAGACTCAGTGTCGAGGAATGAGAAAATGGCGTAGCAACCTGTGTCCGTCGGCAAAATACTGTAGTGAATCGTGTTGAGAACGGACTCCAGGTCGGTGAAATCCTGAAGCTCGGCGCCGCCTGCGCTGAAATCAGGAAAGAAGCCGCCCGCGACGGCAATCATAGGCGTCCCGGATAGTGGTATAACACAAGAACGGAGGCGACGATATTCACCTGACTGAAGAATGCCATTTACGCGCCGGTGGTGGAGAATGGTATCGCGAAGACCAGTATCCATGGCCATCATCTGCACGGTCGCGATAGGGCTCGGTCCGTATGACTCGGGATTGTCCAACCCATGGAAATCGGCAAGCTTCTCCGGATCTGGAAATGCTAGAATCTGAGCCCGTTTGCAGTAAACCTCGCGCGCGTGAGCTCTGTATGCTTGGACGAAGAGTTGTTTGGGCGTCGCTTGAAAGGGAGCGTTGTCGATCTCCGCAAAGAGCGTGGTGTCGTGATGGTTGCAGAATCCATTGAATGTTGAGGCAATCTTCAGTCCAGTCGATTGTAGGCTGATAGCACCGTCCTTGTCGGGTGACCACGGGGAATGAGTCCACTGGAGCACGTGCTGATCCTCAGCGATATGAGCGAGATACTGTGAACGCGACACAGTATGAGAACGAACGATTCCACCAGAGCAGTCCGAATTCTTGGACATGCACATCTCTTCAGAGAAGATCTTGCGGAATTCCTTGATGGATTCTGCGTATTTTCTCTTTTGCTCAGGAGTGAGACTGTCCGTTCGGTCTTCCACGCGTATTTTCTTCGACTAACAGTTTTGTTCTCGTCACCTCAGGGGTGATATCCGAGGGGGTTGGTGACTTTGGAGAATGCCCGGAATCGTTGGATTCTCAAGGAGTTTGTCCCGGCCAGCTGCGTGATATCCGGGGCGAAGGCCCATCCGGCGGGGTGCCGATGTTTTCCTGTGGATATCATCGGCGCTTCCGCCGCCCCGCAGGTGCCACCCGTCCACCGGGTGGAACGCCTGGCAGTCCATCCCGGAGATCCGTTCAGAGGGGTCGGTCCTCGCGGTTGACGAAACCCACCAAAAGCCGTGTTTGTTAGAACCCCGGCAGCTCCTTCCTTTCCATCGGCACGATGGCGATGCCCTCGATCTCGATGAGCCAGCCGGGGCGGCAGACGGGGCCTTCGACGTGGAGCCGGTGCTCGAGGAGTGCCGCTGCCTGCGACGGGCCCTCGACTCCTTCTACCGGGCCGCCGAGGACGCGGTGCGGGAGTGCGACGACGCCGACCATCCGCCGGAGGTGTGGC
>ERZ869936.888-NODE-888-length-24540-cov-19.384930_pt1 | contig 24540 bp, 20 predicted proteins | sample MGYA00520876_ERZ869936 | MGnify/ENA primary metagenome ERZ869936 (study PRJEB32218, sample SAMN09650985) | biofilter metagenome | isolation source: enrty point of leading RO module | place: Saudi Arabia: Thuwal, RO plant located on Red Sea | collected 2016-02-17 ... | reverse complement strand
TCGTTGGGAACGGTCGGAGGCGTGCTGTCGAAGGTCAGGTTTGGGATATCCTCCGGCGTCACGCGTCGACCGTTGTTGAGCGCCTCTTCCCAACTGATCTGCTTCCCGGAATACGTGCACATCCTCCCCAGGACGGAGACCATCGTGCTCTTCGCGCCGTACTCCGCCTCGTTGTACGACTTCCCCTCGCGGATCGCGGCGAACAGTTTGTCGTGCTCGATCTGATACGGATTCGGATTGTCGCCCCGATACGAGAACCCGGAACCCTGGAATGTGACGATCTTGTTGTTTCGCGGATTCGAATTATTGTTGAGGTCGACGGTTCCTTTGGTTCCCACGGCATGTTCGCTGACGTCGCTCCAGCAGCCGCGCATGTGCGTGCACTCACTGAGCATGAAGCTGCCGTCTTCAAAGAAATATTCCACGCAGTGGTGGTCGAAGATTTCGCCGTACTTGGGATCGGTGCGGACCTCCCGGCCTCCGACGCCGCGGGCGCTGACCGGGTAAGCGTTCTTGAGCCAGCATCCGACGTCGAGGTTGTGGATATGCTGCTCGCAGATGTGGTCTCCGCAGAGCCAGTTGTAGTAGTACCAGTTGCGCATCTGGTATTCGATTTCCGACCCACACTCCTCGCGGCTGAGGTGGTACGGCCCCTGGTTCGGTTCCCAGACGCCGCCGCTGTTCCAGAAAACTCTCATGGCGGTGATTTCGCCGACTTCACCGTCGTGCACGCGCGGCACGATTTCCAGATAGCAGTTCTGGTGCCGGCGCTGCAGCCCGACGCCGACTTTGAGATTTTTCTGTTTCGCCTGCTCGGCGGCAGCGAGGGCCTGCCGGACGCCCGGCGCGTCCACGGCGACGGGCTTTTCCATAAAGACGTGCCGCCCCTTCTCAACAGCGTACTCGAAGTGCGTGGGCCGGAACCCCGGCGGCGTCGCCAGAATCACGAGGTCGACGTCGCTGTCGATCACTTTGCGATAGGCGTCGAGACCGACGAACTTGTGGTCTTCGTCAACAGCCACTCGTTCCGGCCTGTCGGCGAATGCATTGCGGATGCCGTTCAAGGCCGCTTTCAACTGGTCCTCGAAGGCGTCGCCGATGGCGACCAGTTGCACCTTGCCTTCAGTGCTGAGCGCTTGCACGCACGCCTGCGAACCGCGCCCGCCGCTGCCGATCAGGCCGATGCGGATCGTGTCGTCCCCCGCAGCGAACGCGCCCCGTTGCAGCGCGCCGAGTGCGGCCGCTCCGACGGCGGCAGTGGACGATCGCTTGAGGAAATCGCGGCGATTGGGGTGCGACATGAATCTCTCCGGAGCGGTGGTGTTTTGTTGTGAATTCGTTCCTGGATTTCATCGCAAAAGCCCACGGGTTGCAACCCGTGGGCTTTGACCTTGAATCAGGGACGTCCTTCCAGACCCTTGGGGACATCCGGGTGCAGCACAAACTTCTTGATTTCTTCTTCGCTCGGCTCTCTCAGTGGACGAATCACGCGAAAACCGACCCACTGCGCGTCGGTGAGATACCATTTGCTCTGAGGAAGCTGGGGGTCCTGTATCTTCCAGTCGGGCGTGGAGGCCATCCGCGCCGCGCTCCGCAGGTACTCCGGATCGTCGAACCACGACCCTCCCCGCACGACGCGCGGATATTCGTCCCCTTCCGGCAGGCAGATCGGAAACTCGGCAATTTCATCAGCGGCGAACCAGTTGTAAAACTCGGGGTCGTAGCGGTCGAGCACCCACTCGGCGACGTTGCCGTGCATGTCATACAGGCCCCACGGATTGGGTTTCTTCTGTCCCACCTTCTGATAGGCGTCGTTGGAGTTCTCATAGTACCAGGCATAGTCGTCTAAGTCGGCCGGATCGTCGCCGAACGAATAGGCCGTCGTCGTTCCGGCGCGGCAGGCGTACTCCCACTCGGCTTCGCTGGGCAAGCGGTAGTAGTGTCCGGTCTTGGCGGACAGCCATTCGCAATACTGCTTGGCGGCGAGTTGCGTCATGGAGATGGCGGGGAAGCCGTCGTGCCCCATGCCGAAGTCCATCGGCTGGTATTCCTTCGTTGCGCGTGTGATGGCATCGGCAAACTTGTCGACTTCGTCGGCGTCTCGATTCGCCAGCTTGCGCCGCTGGATGTCGAGGCTCAGCCGCCAGACGTCGTATTCGTCCCAGGTGACCTCGTGCTTCCCCATCCAGAACGGTTCCACTTTGACGCGGAACTGGGGGCCCTCATCCTCGGCGCGGCCTTCTTCCGATTCCGGGCTGCCCATCATGAATTCGCCCCCCGGAATGGGGACCATGTCGAACGAGACGCCGGTGTGCCGCAGCTTCTGCCGGTACGGCTTCATCTCCTCTTCGCTGGCCGCCTCGCTGTCGGGATCCCGCAGATAGGGATCATTGGGATCGGGCTCTCCGGCGTCGCACGGCCGCCCGCCGACTGTCAGCAGGCACGAAAACGCGATGACACTGCACACCCACCGGCACCGCGCTGTACGATGAGTGGTGCATTCAAACCGGGCGCCGGCAGCCGGCGAAGTGAAGCTGGTCATTCCATCAACTCCTCTCAGATGACAACACCGCAAATGCGAAATTCGCGAGTCTGGTCTCGACACAAGAGGGCCTGGCGGTCTTTTCTCGCAGCGGGAACGTGGGTGATCGTGTTGGGGGGACATTCCGTTGCGGCCGCGGACGAAGAACTCCAGAAATTCGAGTTCCTGCAAATCCGCATGGGGATTCCCGTCTCGATTCAATTATACGCAGCCGGGGAAGAGGTCGCAAACACGGCGGCAAAAGCGGCTTACGAACGAATCCGGGCGATTGACCGGATGATGAGCGATTACGATCCGGACAGCGAATTGATGCAACTCTGCCGGAACGCCCGGCCCGGTGTGCCGCACCCCGTCAGCGCGGAACTGGCGTACGTGCTGGCACGGGCGCGCGATCTCTCGGAGCGCACCGGCGGCCGGTTCGACGTGACGATCGGGCCGGTGGTTCACCTGTGGCGGAAGGCACGACGCCGGGAGGAAATGCCCGACGCGTCGGCACTTGAGGAGGCGCTGGCGCGCGTCGGATTCCGGTCTGTGATCGTCGATGAGGAAGGGCGAACGGTCACATTCACGCAGCCGGACATGCGACTCGACCTGGGCGCGATCGCGAAAGGCTATGCGGCCGACGAGGCGCTCCGCATCCTGCGCGAGCATGGGCTGCCACGCGCCCTTGTGGACGCGGGGGGTGACGTGGTGGTCGGCGACGCGCCTCCCGGGCGCAGCGGCTGGCGGATCGAGATGGAGGGAATTCGCGATCCCGAAAAGGAGCGAAGCGATCCCCGAGTCCTGCTGCTGACCAATAGCGCCGTCGCCACGTCGGGAGACGCTTATCGCTTTGTGGAAATCGACGGCGTCCGGTACTCGCATATCGTCGATCCCGAGACGGGGCTCGGCCTGACGACGCGGAGCAGCGTCACGGTGATCGCTCCCGACTGCATGACGGCCGACAGCCTGGCCACCGCCGTCAGCGTGCTGGGGCCGGATGCGGGAGTGCGGCTCGTCAACTGCACGTGCGACGCCGAGGTTGATCTCATCGTGGCGGAGGAGTGCGGTTTTCGGGAAGTGACGTCGCGTGGATTCGCGAGGTACCTTCTCGAGAATCAGCGGGAACGCGGAGCGCCCTGTCAGGGCACTGTCGACCGAACGCGGAAACGCATCGTACCGCAACGAAACCCGGCGGGACTCGTGCTCCCGTGAGAACCCCTCAACCCGGAAAACCAGAACAGTCGGACCGCGACTGAATCGCGACAGCCTTATGCGGGGGACGCATCGCGGTCCACGGGCGGCTCGGGCTTCACGCCGTCATCGCGGCGGCCGAATCGCGGCGGCGCCAATAGAAAGGCGGCGAGCACAGCCAGCCCGAAGGCGCAGTAACAAACGGTGAAGACCCAGGCAGGCCCCTCATAGAACAGCAGGTCGTGGGCGATGTTGGCGATAAAGGCGCCCCGGTAGGTCTCCTGACCGGCGAGTTCGCGCAGATCCTGCTCCCAGACGGTCAGCGGGCACATGATCCCCAGGAGGGCCTGCACGACGACGATCAGGATCATCGCCAGATGCACAAAACGGAACCAGGGGTTTCGGACCCACTGCCATTCGCAGAACCACCCCGCGAGAATCAGCGGCAGCGCCACGATGACGAAGAGCACGTACGCCGCATGGATGACGACGACGATGTCCGCCAGTATGCGGTAGAACAGTTCCATATCTCGCTGATCCGCGAGACCGGTCGTGTATTCCCCGCAGATGCGAATTTCCGGAAATCCGGGAGCATACCTCGGCTGAACGCCGTCCCGCGTCGGCCGGTGTCAGCTCTTGAGCGTGTACCTGCCCGTTTGTTTGTCGTGCACGATCTCGTCGGTGTTATAGAGCGTCTGGTAGAGCACGTTCTTGAAGTTGGTGCTGCGCGACTTGTAATCGGTCTGCGTCACGCGATCGTGCAGTTCGCCGATGGTGAGTCCCTTCTTGCTCCGTGAAAGGATCTCGACGACGTAGGCCCGCAGCGACTTCTTGTTCTTCGGCCGCTTGCGACGCACGGGGGTGAGCGAGGGATCGCGTCCTCCCACGTCCTGAATCTGCTGTTCCACCTTGGACAGATCGTTGAGCAGAGTCTCGCGGCGTTTGACGAGGGTCGCGAGCCGGTCTCGTTTCTTCTCGAGCGCCTTCTCCAATTGTGCGACCGTCATATCAACTTTAGTTCGTGCCATGGTGATCGTTTCCCTATTCTGGTTAGTTGGAGTGGCGCATGGGATCCACTTTGCCCGCCGAGCAACTGGGCCCGCCCACCAACGCAACGATGTCGGTTCGATAAGGCAACGGCAGGTCAGCCTGCCAGGCGTCCGTGAGCCCCGCGTCGAATGAAGACCTGATAGACCGACGACGGGCATCCATCTGGCGGCGGCAGAACGGCATGAATTGCGGTACGTCGAGGGTTGGACGGCTTACTTTTAGAGAGCCCGTCTTGATGAGCTGTCAACTTATACATGGCGAATCATAAAAGCAAGTGTTTTCACGCATTTCCTGTCGCTAAAGCAAATTGCTCGGCAATATGTCCGCGTCGAACGGTGTTTGGACCGTCGAGGACGAGAATCCGCGAGACTGATCGCCAACACTGACCTGCAAATCGCTATAAGAACGCGATCCGATGAGCCAGTGTTGCATAATTGCACACCAACATCGCCCACGAGGACCACTCGCCGCTGATTAACCCTCTCGCCGCGCCGTTCGTTGACCGATCTGGACGAAGTCAGTCTGGCCCAGCCTGCCTTTCATCGGTTTCTCCGGGCTCGCAGCGCAGCGCTCCACACCTGCTTGAAGCATTTCGGCCCTGCGATACGATGGACACTTCGGGAATCAATGCCTCGTGTCGAATTGCCGATTCGCGTGCTTGCAGTGACCTTTCTCCTTCATCCACTTCTTCCGAAATGAGCAGATCATGATCGAACGACTCGACTCCCGTCAGGACAACGTCCTTGCCTTTCGCATGAGCGGCAAGTTGCATGATGACGACTACAAGACGTTTGTTCCTGCTGTCGAAGCCGCCGTTAAGCAGCACGGCAAAATCCGCCTGCTGGCCCAGTTCCACGACTTTCATGGATGGGACGCCCGCGCGCTGTGGGACGACATCAAGTTCGCGACAGAGCATTGCAATGATATGGAGCGGATTGCGCTCGTCGGCGAAAAAAAGTGGGAAGAGTGGATGGCCAGGGTCTGCAAGCCGTTCACCATGGCCTCCGTGAAATACTTCGACGCCGGCGAGATCGACGCGGCCTGGAACTGGCTCACCGAGTAAGCGAGCGTCAACCCCCGGCCGGGGCAGGAAGGCGGGTGCGGCCAATCCTTGCAGGCGGAGAGGTGCGATGCCGGCGGACGACCAGCAGGAACTCTTCGACGTCTGCGACGGGAACGACGTCGTCATCGGGCAGGCGACGCGGGGGGAAGTGCACCAGCGCGGGCTGTTGCACCGCGCGGTGCACATCTTTGTGTTCAACTCGCGGGGTGAGTTGCTGCTGCACCGCCGGTCGGCCGGCAAGGATGAGTATCCGCTGCGGTTCACGTCGTCGGCCTCCGGCCATCTCTCGGCCGGCGAGGACTATCACTCCGCCGCCGTCCGTGAACTGGAAGAAGAACTGGGGCTCACGTCGCCGCTCGAATTTCTGACGTCCCTGCCGGCCGGCCCGGAGACGGCGAACGAGCATTCGCACCTGTATCGCACACAGACCGATGACATGCCGACGCCTGATCCATTTGAGATTGAGTCGATCGAGTACGTCGAAGTGGAGGCTCTCGCCCGGCGTGTGGCCGAGAGTCCGGAGAAATTCACCCCGCCGTTCCGATTGCTGCTGGGTTGGTATTTGAACAGCCGCTGACTTCAGAGGCCGCTCCCGCGCCGCGAATCCGGTCGCGTCTTGCCGCAGGGTGGGACCGCGCCGCTCGAATGCGTATCATCGCGACCTTCCCTGTCCGGAAACTGCGTGTCTGGAGCGAGCGGCATGGATCTGGTGATTGCGTTTATCGCCCTGACGGCGATGGAGATCGTCCTCGGGATCGACAACATCGTCTTCATTGCGATCCTGGCGGGTCGCTTGCCGGAGAATCAGCGGGCCAGGGCGCGAACGCTGGGTTTGGCGGCGGCCCTCGTCACGCGCATCCTGCTGCTGCTCTCACTCAAGTGGATCCTCGGTCTGACCGCGCCGATTTTCCACCTGTCCGACTTTCTGCCCGATACGTGGTTCAGCCCGGAGATCCTGCCGGACGCCGTCGCCGAATCGGCCGAACAGGGCGTCGAGAATCCGCACATGGAGATCAACGCGGTCTCCTGGCGGGATCTGATTCTGCTCGGCGGCGGGCTGTTTCTGATCGGCAAGAGCGTGCTCGAAATCCATCACAAGATCGAAGGGGACGAGAAGGAGCGTGACGCGAAAGCGGCGAGTTTCACCGGCGTGATCATCCAGATTGCGATTCTCGATATCGTCTTCTCGCTGGATTCGGTGATTACCGCCGTCGGCATGGTCGACCCCGAACAGCAAGGGGCGCTCGCCGTGATGATTGGGGCCATCGTGGTGGCGATCGTCGTGATGCTCGTCTCGGCGGGGAAGGTCAGCGCCTTTATCGACAAGCACCCGACGCTGAAGATCCTGGCGCTCAGCTTTCTGATCCTGATCGGCGTGCTGCTCGTTGCCGAGGGAATCGGCACGCACATGAACAAAGGCTACATCTACTTCGCGATGGCGTTCTCGCTGGTCGTCGAAATGATCAACATGAAAATCAGAGGCAAGCGCCGCTTCCTGCGAGCCAAACCCCGCGAAACGGGACCGGCGAGCGCTGAGACCTGATCGGCTGTCCGGCCGATCCGGCGAGACGACTACAGAGTGACCACCCCCCAACAGACACGCATCCCCATGAAGATCATCCGCTATCTGGATCAGTCCGGCGCCGAAATGCTCGGAGCGCAGCAGGAAGACGGATCGGCAACCCGTCTTGCAGGAGAGTTGTTCGGCGGCCTGAGCGACACGGGCGAGCCGGCCGACGTCGCGAAACTGCTGGCGCCGCTGGCGCCGACCGACATTCTCTGCATCGGACTGAATTACCGGCGTCACGCGGAGGAGGGGCAGCAGAAGATTCCGGAGCATCCGATCCTGTTCATGAAGACCTCGTCCGCCGTGCAGAACCCCGGCGACCCGATCGTCTTGCCGCGCAGGCTGCGCAGCGACGCCGTCGACTACGAATGTGAACTGGCGGTCGTCATCGGGAAGACGTGTCACAACGTGTCGAAAGCGGACGCGCTCGATTATGTATTCGGCTATACCTGCGCCAACGACGTGTCCGCCCGCGACTGGCAGTTGAAGTGGGGCGGGGGACAATGGTGCCGCGGCAAGACGTTCGCCACGTTCTGCCCGCTGGGCCCCTGCCTTGTCACCTCCGACGAGATTTCCAATCCCAACGATCTCTCGATCAAGACCGTCCTCAACGGTGAGACCATGCAGGACTGGCGGACCGACGACATGATTTTCGACGTGCCGACGCTGATCGAGTTCCTCAGCGGCAGCACGGTCCTTTCTCCCGGCACGGTCATTCTCACCGGCACGCCGCACGGCGTGGGCGGCGCGCGAAAACCTCCGGTGTTTCTGAAGGATGGCGACAGCGTGACGATCGAGATCGAAAAGATCGGAGCGCTGACGAACCCCGTCGTCGAGGAAGCATGAACAGGGTCTCTGCGGCCTCACCAGGAGGCTGATGGGAATCCCTGTGAACCGTTCACCGTAGACCGTCCACCCGATGTCCTCTGCCCCGTTCACGCACGACGCGCCTCCCCGTTCGCTGAACTGGGTCTGGGGCCTGTGCGTCGTGCTGCTGGGGGCGACGCTGCTGAACTATGCGAATCGTTTCGTCTTCACTCAGAACGCCGTCCCGATCAAGGAGGCGTTCGGCATGGGGGATGCGAAGTACGGTACGGTCAACAGCGCGTTTGCGCTCGGCTTCGCTCTGGGCGGACTCACGTTCGGAATTCTGGCCGATTGGATCAGTGTGCGGATTCTCTATCCGGCGCTGGTGGTGCTGTGGTCGCTGGCCAGCATCGGTTGCGGAATCGTTGACGACGTCACATCGCTGGCGGTGTTGCGGTTTCTGCTGGCGTTTTTCGAGGCGGGTCACTGGCCGTGCGCCCTGCGAACGACGCAGCGCAACTTCAAGCCGGCGATGCGGACGCTGGGGAACGCCATTCTGCAAAGCGGCGCTTCGGTGGGGGCCGTTCTGGCGCCGATGCTCGTCCTGTTCATTCACAACACGAATCCTGACGCCTGGCGGCTCGGGTTCTTCATCGTCGGCGGTCTCTGTGTGCCGTGGGCGATCGCCTGGCTGCTGATGGTGAAGGAGTCAGACGTCAGCCGCCCGGTCATTCAGACAGACGAGACCGCTGCCGGAGAGGGACAAGAGCAGGAGATGCAGGAACTCCCCTTCTGGCGGATCTTCACCACCCGCCGCTGGTGGTTGCTGCTGGTCGTCGTTTCCTGCATCAACATCATGTGGCATTACATTCGGGTGTGGATGCCGATCTGGCTGGAGGAGGACCACGGCTATTCGCACGAGTTCGTGCAGAAGTTCACGTCGGTCTACTACGGCGTGACGTTTTTCGGAGCGATCGCCTCCGGAGCGCTGACCGCGGCGCTTCCCCGCCGGGGCTGGAACGTCCACCGCGCGCGGCTGGCCGTCTGGTTCGTGTTCGCGGTCCTGGCCAGCCTTGTCGTCCCGGCAGCTTACATGCCCAAAGGTTATCTGTTTCTCGGCACACTGCTTCTGGTTGCCTTCGGTTCGCTCGGCCTGTTCCCGATTTACTATTCGCTGAATCAGGAAATCTCCGCGAAGAATCAGGGCAAAGTCGGCGGCTCGCTGGGGTTTTCGACCTGGGGGCTTCTGATCCCGTTTCACGCGCTGGTGGGATGGATCATCGAACATCACCCCGAAACGAAACCGGCCATCGTCACGGCCGTCGGACTCGGTCCGCTCGCCGCGTTTCTGATCCTGCTCTTCTTCTGGGGACAGCGGCCGACCGCCGAGCAGTGAGCGTCTCGCGCTGCCGTCGTAGCGATGCTGCCGGCGGGTGGAGGCGCCGACGCGATCGGTGGAAAGTGGCCCGGCACTGACGGGGCAACTTAACCGTAAAGCTTGTAGGCCTCGGCGGCTTTGAGACGGCGGGCGCGAACGCGATCCCCGGCAAGCGGTTCTCCGTCGGGATCGATGTAGACCCGCCCCGTCTTACGGCCTTCGACGACGTTCAGCACGTGGATGTTGAAGATGAACGCCGTCTCGCTGGTTGCTTTGAACCAGTGCACGTTGTCTTTGTGGTCCGAAACAGTCGAACATCCGCCGACGGTGAACGACTCGTCAATCGTCGGCCGGATGATGATGGAGTCGCCGTCGTCTTCGAGACGGTCATAGTGCCGGCCGTGGAAATCGCCCTGAAGAATGAGAAACGCCGTCGCCATGTTGTCGTGACCGTGCGGCACGACGGAGCGCCCCTTGCGCAACGCAAACAACTGATGCCCGAACACCAGGTCTGTCGGAAGACCTTCGACCTCGGGGAACTTGGGCTTGAGGGACCGTTCTCCCTGCTCCCGGAACTCGAGTTCCGCCGTCAGTTGGTCGAAGTCGATGAACTTCAACAACTCCGCGAGTTCAATCTGGCCGAACAGTTCCTCAATCTGCGATTGCCACTCCGTCTGCGAGAGCTTCTCTCCCTTGAGATCGCGGCCGGCGGCGTCGACTCTGGCAAGCCACGCCGCGGCGACCGGTTTCACTTCGGCCGGAAATGCATCCGCCGAGAAGAGGGTCTCCAGCAGCGAGTAAGTCAGCAGGGAGCCGAGCGTGCGCTGGGCGAATTCGCGACGGGTCAGGTCGGCCATCGTGCCCTCCGAGAGTGCGGTCGTTTAAGCGTCCGCCCACATTCTGACACCGGCCGCCGAATCCGCAAGAGCGGGTCAAGACACCACGGCGGCGCGGTCTGCTGATCGGCGACCAAAGGATGCTGGCGCAGAGGACGGGCGCGTCAGGCGAGGAGGCCTTCGACGATCTGTCCCGGCTGGCCGTCAGTCAGGGTCTGGTCCTGGTTGTTCCGCTTGTAGGTCAACTGCTCGTGATCGAGACCGAACAGGTGCAGCAGCGTGGCGTGGTAATCGTAATGATTGACCACGTTTTCTATCGCGTGATGCCCCCACTCGTCGGTCTTCCCGTAAACGCAGCCCGGTTTGAAGCCGCCGCCGGCCAACCACGTGCTGAAGCCGTAGGTGTTGTGGTCGCGGCCGATCTTCTCCCGTCCGGCGTCGTTCTGGATCACCGGCAGCCGGCCCATTTCGCCGCCCCAGTGGACCACGGTGGAATCGAGCAGGCCCCGTTGTTTGAGGTCGGTGACCAGAGCCGCCGACGGCTGGTCGACCTTTTTGCAAGCAGCGGGGAGCGCCTTGACGATGCCGCCGTGGTGGTCCCACAACTGGTTCTGAGTGTAGACCTGCACGAATCGCACACCGCGTTCGACGAGCCGCCGCGCGAGCAGGCAGCGGGCCCCGTAGTCGCGCGTCGTCGCGTTCTCATCGTGCATGCCGTACATCTCCTGCGTCGCCTTCGTCTCCTGGGTGAGGTCGAGCGCCTCGGTGGCGGCGGTCTGCATCTTCGCCGCGAGTTCGTAAGAGGCGATGCGGGCCTGCAGGTCGAGTTGCCCCGGGCGCTCGGCCATGTGGCGGCTGTTGATTTCAGCCAGGAACTCCAGGGCGCGGTCCTGCGGGCGGCCGGCCAGTTCGGCCGGCGGCGTGAGATCGAGGATGCGCGGTTCCTGCGGCCGGACCACCGTTCCCTGATACAGGGCGGGGAGAAACCCGTTCGACCAGTTCTCGACGCCGAGCACCGGGAGTTGTCCCGGATCGATGAGCGCCGTGAAGGCCGGCAGGTTGTCGGCTTCGCAACCGAGACCGTAGGTGAGCCAACTGCCGATGGTCGGGCGGCCGGAGAGAGTCCGCCCGGTCTGCAGCGCCAGGATCGACTGCCCGTGATTGTTCACGCCGGTGTGCATTGAGCGCACCAGGCAGATGTCGTCGGCGATGTTTGACGTGTAAGGCAGGAGTTCGGAAAGCTCCATGCCGCACTGGCCGCGCGGAGCGAACTTCCACGGCGAGTGAAACACCTTGGAACTCGCCTGGGCGGCGTTGTCGTACTTGATCTCTCCGGGGAAGGGCTGGCCGTCGTACTCGGCCATGCCGGGCTTGGGATCGAACAGGTCGACCTGGCTGGGGCCTCCCTGCATCCAGAGCGAGATCATCGCGTTCGCGCGGGGCTCATGATGCGCCGGCTTGGGAAGCGTGTCGTATGTGCGCGGCTCCAGTTCCGGCTTGGCGGGATTGGCCGATGCACCGTCACGCTGCAACAGCCACGCCAGCGCAACCGAACCGGCGCTCATTGCCGACTGAGCCAGAAAGTGACGCCGGGGGTGAGATGTATTGGTCATCATGTAATCGCGGGTGTCGTCAATCGACATACAAGAACTCGTTCGAACTCAACAGCATCTGGCAGAGGGTGGACAGCGCCTGTCGTTCCGGGGTGGGAGCGCCTTCCTTTGGTGCGCCGGCGCGTTCAGCAAAGATGGCCGTCTGTTCTTCGAGGAATGTCCGGGCCGACTGGAGTTCCGATTCATCCGGGGCTCGCGTGAAGACGAGTTGCCAGGCGCGATTGATCTGCGCCGTACGGTCCTCTCCGGCGTCAGCGGCGATGCGGTCGGCGATCAGCCGCGATTGACCGAGGATGAAGTCGCTGTTCATCAGCATCAACGACTGCGGCGTCGCCGTCGAGCTGGCGCGGACCTCGCAGTTGGGAGACATCCGCGGCCAGTCGAACGTGTCGAGCACTGCCAGGGGCCGGCTGCGGCGGACCTGAACGTACACGCTGCGCCGCAGGTCTTCGCCGTTCATCGGGATCACTTCACCCGGCCGGCCGGCGTTGAGATTCTCTTGGCCAATCACCCAGCGGCCGACGCGATCCGCCATCACGGGGACCGGCGGACCGTAAGGCTTTTTGTTCAGTTGCCCGCTGACGGCGAGGACGCAATCACGGATCACCTCGGCGTCCAAGCGCTTGAGCCGCGAGCCACCGTACAGCAGGTTGTCGGGATCTTCGGCGTCCTGTTGCGGATCGACCCGCAACGCCTGCCGGTACGCCGTCGACAACAGAATCAGCCGATGAACGTGCTTGACGCTCCATCCGCTCGACATGAACTCAGCCGCCAGCCAGTCCAGCAGCTTCGGGTGCGTCGGGGGCAATCCGAGCGTTCCGAAATCACCGGGCGTTGCCACGATGCCCCGGCCGAAATGATGCATCCAGATGCGGTTGACGATCACCCGCGCGACGAGAGGGTGTCTCCCGCTGGTGAGATGCTCGGCGAGTTCGGTCCGCCTGCCGGTGGTGGGGCGCGATTCGTCGACTGCCGCAATCTCGCGGTCTTCGGTGACGAGTGAAACAATCGTCAGGTCGGCCGGCGTGAGTTCCTGCTGGGGCTGATCGTAATTGCCGCGGAAGAAGAAGTGCGTCGGCGGCGACTGGCCGGGAACCTCGGTCAGGGCGCGGACGAACTCCTCCGGCGGCTTGGTCGCGCGGACGGCGGCCGCCTCCTCAGCCATCGCCTTCAGTTCATCCGCCGCTTGCCTGTCGTAGAGGTAGAGAGAACCGGCCGTCACGTTCAGGCTGGGATGCTCCTTGAGCAGTTGTTTCTGCTCCTCGGTCCGCTCCTTTTCGGGGGTTTCGCGAGCCGCGCGGGCTGCCTCCTGAATTTCGGCCGGAAGCTTGGCCAGTTCCTTTTCGAATGTGGCCTCGATGAACTCATTCTGCTTTGCGGTCCGCTCGGCTTCGATCGCCTTGGCCCGCTCTTCGATCTCGGCCGCCCGGGCGCGGTCCTCATCCGTGTAGAGCGAAACCAGTCGCTGGCGGGGATTCCGCCAGTTCTTCCAGTCGATGGCCGGTTCGAAGATGGCGCGGAAATGGTAGTAATCGGTCTGCGGCAGCGGGTCGTAGCGGTGATCGTGGCACTGCGCACAACCGAGCGTAAGTCCCATGAGGGACGAAGAAACGATCTTGATCGTCTCCGCCATCACGTCGTTCCGCGCGAGATTGGCGTCGTCGACTGTCCCGGAGGTGCCGTCGGGGGCCATCCTCAGGAATCCGGTTGCGGCGAGCAGTTCGGCGTCCGCCTCGGTGAGGTTGTTGAGCGGCGACGTGATCATTTCGTCACCCGCCAACTGCTCGCGGATGAACTGATCGAACGGCTTGTCGGCGTTGAACGAGCGAATGACGTAGTCGCGGTACTTGTGCGCCCAGGGGCGTTCGACGTCTTCGATCGTGTAGCCTTCCGAGTCGGCATAGCCGGCGACGTCCAGCCAGTGGCGTCCCCAGCGTTCGCCGTAATGCGGTGAGGCCAGAAGTTCGTCGATGACGCGCTCATAGGCGCCGGGGGCGTCGTCGGCGAGGAATGCGGCCGCCTGATCGGGAGTCGGCGGCAGTCCGATCAGGTCGAGATAGACCCGACGCAACAGGGTCTCGGGCGCAGCGTCCGCAGAAAATGCGAACCCTTCTTGTTCCAACCGGGCCAGCAGAAACGCGTCAATCGGCGTCCGCAGACGGTCGCGATTCTTGACGGCTGGCAGCGGCGGCCGCGCAATCGGCTGGAACGACCAGTGCGAGCGTTCTTCTTCCGTAATCAGATACCCGTCGATGCTGTCCGGCTCGGGCCGGAGCGTCGGCGCGCCGGCGTCGATCCAGCGGCCGATCGTTTCGATCTCTTCCGGCGTGAGTGGCTTGCGGTCCTCGGGCGGCATTTCGCCGTCGCGAACCCGCTGATAGAGCAGGCTCTCCTCGCGGTTGCCGGGAACGATGGAGGCGCCGCTGTCGCCGCCGGCCGCCATCAGCCGGACAAGGCGGACATCGAGACTCCCCTCGACCACCGGCTCTTCGCCGTGGCACTGAAAGCAGGCCACTTTGAGGATCGGCCGCACGTCGCGCTCAAAGGAGACCTCCGGCGCAACGGCTTCGTCCTGAGCCGTACCAATATTGACAGTAAGGAAAAGCGCCCCCAGGGAGCGGAGGCAAACGCGGTGGGATAGCATGGTGGGACCTCACGACAATTATACACTGCTTGTCAACACATTGGAAACAGTTGATTTGTTGCGGTGCGTCGAAGATGCCCGATTCGCCCGACCGGTGACAGTCGTACGGAACAGTGAAACGATGTTGCCGTCTGCCGGATCCAGAAATCCGATTTTCAGGAAAGAACGGGTTTCTGGCTCCCTGCTGGGTTGCGACCGCCTGCCGTCGACTCGAAGGCGCAAATCAATCGATTTCAAAACCCAGTTCGCGCCAAGTTGCCGGTAGAGGCGCTGTGATGGTGAGTTCGTCGTAACGAATCGGATGCAGCAAGGTCAGGCTGTGAGCGTGCAGGGCGATGGCCCCGCGTGCCTGGTCAAGCGAACTGGCGCCGGCAAACTGAGAGGCGGCCCCGTACTGCTCGTCTCCGACGATAGGGCAGCCTCGGCTGGCGAACTGAACCCGGATCTGATGCATCCGCCCTGTTTTCAGCTCCACCTCGACCAACGTACGTCCTTTCACGCGCGCGAGCACGCGGTAATCGAGAACCGCCTGTTTGGCATCCGGCGTTCCCTCAAGAACAGTCTTGACGCGCGGCTGGTCCGGGATGCGGTAGATCCAATCGGTCAGCGTGCCAGAGTCGGATTCCGGCGGCCGTTCCAAAGCGGCCCGATAGATTTTCCGCACGCTGCGTTCAGCAAACTGCTCCGCCAGCCGCTGGGCGCACTTGGAGTTGCGGGAGAAAACCATCACGCCCGAGACAGGGCGATCGAGGCGATGCGGCACTCCCAGATAGACTCGTCCCGGCTTGCTGTATTTGTGCTTGAGGTATTCCTTCACCAGGTCGACCAGACCGGAGACGCCCTGCGGCGCGCCCTGCGAGATGAGGCCCGCCGGCTTATTGACCGCGATGACCGGCCCGTCTTCGCAGAGGATTTCCAGTTCGTCCGCCGTCATGGCACTTCCATCGCGGGTGAAACGAACGCGTCAGAGCAGAACAAGACCTGTCGTCTCACCCGATGCCGTTCCCGTTTACTACGGCGAAAGATAATTGAGCAGGTCGGGATTGATGAGCATGATGAGGCCGAGCGCCAGGACGAACACACCGCTGAGCAGCTTCAGCCAGCGGCCCTGCTTCTCCTGCAAACGGGTCTTGTCGAGCGTGGTCACGACGATCGCCACCATCAGGGCGTCGTCGAACATGTAGGCCAGGTTGTACAGCAGGAGATAGCCGTACTTGCCCCAGCCCTCGATGTCCCGGCTCGCCAGCACTTCGGCGTACAGCGCCGGCAGTCCGGCGGTGCACATCAGTTCGATCAGATTGATCAGCACCGCCAGGGTCATCGCCCCGATGATGGCCCCCATCAGGTTCTCCGCCATCACGATCGCCCGCACTCGGGCCGCGATCCCCGCCTTCGCCGATTCCGGAATCGACAGCGAAACGCCCTTCTTGAAGGCGAAGAAGTCCTTGACGTGAATGCTGCCGATCACCAGGGCAATCACGCCCAGCGTGGCGTGCAGCACGCGTTCATATCGAGCGGGGACGAGTTCGAAGACATTGAGTGTGAGCGCCATGAACAGGAAATAGGCCACTCCGCTGACGAACACGAACGATCCGGCGACGGCGATGATCTTCCAGCGATTCTTGAGATTCACCAGGATCGAAAGCAGAAACAGCAGCACCCACATGGCGCACGGGTTAAACCCGTCCACGAGCCCGATCACGATCGTGAACAGCGGCATTCCCAGGTCGCTGATGCGCACCTCGCCGACAATCGGCAGAAAAATCGTGTCAACTTTCTGCGGAGCGGGGGCGACCGGCGGGAGTGGGGGCGCGCCGCCAGAGTCTTCGGCATCTTCGGGAATCGGAACAGGAAGCGGGAGGGCGGGAGCGTCGGAGGCGTCCGGCGCGGGGGGGAGGGGAAGCTCGAAGTTGTCGTCGGCATTGGCCCGCGGTTGTTCGTCTGGCGGAGTTTCCTCCGGCGGCCCCCGCGGACCGCTGGCTGGGTCGGCCTGGGTGACCGCCTGCACCCACACGGACCACGTCGCCGTGCCGGCCGCCGGCAGACCGACCCCTGTGCGGACCGCAGTTCCCCCGAGCAACGGCATGGTTCGCTCGCGATCGGCCGACTGCTGCGCGGCCGTCGAGTTGAAAGACCGCTGCTCGCGCTGCAGCGACGCTCCGGAGGAACTGCTCTTCTCATAGGTCCACCGATCCAGAGCCTGCTCCAGACGGCGGCCGCTCGAAGATTCCCCGCTCCAACCGATCTGCAACTGGTTGCAGAAGTGGAAGACCGGCACGCTCACCCCCGATTTGCGGTAACGTCGGGCCAGGTCGTTCATGTCAGACGACGCCTGCCGGTCAGTCCGGACGTCCCGGTAAACGAGCTTGAACCCCGGATACTTCTGCATCGCCGTGCTCAGGTACCGTTTCGTTGCCGCGCACCGCGGACATCCGGAACGGACGTAGACGGTCATCGTCCGCATGCTGTCCAGCTTCGCTTCCAGGTCCGACTTGCTCTTGGGGGCTGAGAAATGCTGTCCGCAGCCATACACCATCGGGAGGCTCGCGTCCGGGTCGAGGCGGAAATGCGAACAGATCGTCTCGAACCGCGTGCGGTCGTCGCCCCCGGCGGAAACGTCCACGACGCGGACGCTCACACCGTCTCGCTCGTCAACGGCTTCGTGCATCCATTGTTCGACGTCGCCCTGTTCAGCGCCGCCGTCAATGTAGAGTTCGAGCGCGATGTGACGCTGCGCCGCTTGTTGTGCATCGGCCGGCAGGGCAACACAGAACAACACCAGCGGCGTGAGCGTGAAGCAGAGACTCCGGCGACCCAAAGAGCGAAGCGCCGATCGAACTCGTTCGAGAGGGAGCAGGTTGCCGGGAACGGCCGGTTCGAAGCGGTTGTGTGTCTTCCAATCCATGATGCGACCACGTGCTGGGGGTGTGTTGGGGAGCCCGGTCTCCGCGACCCGTTGAATTCTCGTGCGAGTCCATCCGGTGGAGAGCGCGTGGAGCCGTCCGGCGCGTGATCCGCACGGCGGGAAGCCAACGCAACTTCCCCTGCGAAATCTCCGGCGTGCGATCGAATCAGGAACGCCCGCAGCCGCGCCGCTGACCAGACTGACCCACTCACTCTGATTTCCTGCACTATATCAATGTGGTTCTCGGGCGAGTAGGGAATTCGAACCGCGCAAAGCATTCGGCGCGGGCCGCGTCGGGTCGAATGCGCCAAACAGGGTAGGCAAGCAGCGCCGGCCCGGTGATGGGGCATCCCGGAGCGCGGCTCTCGGAAATTTCCCGGTTTCCCTCCGGTTGCCGCCCCCAATTCATGATTGCCACTGTCCCGTTTCCAACGAAAAGGTATGATTCGTTCCCGGCCTTTTTCTCGAAGACTTTGCAGGATGGTGGACTGATCCATGACCGACCACACTCAGTCGTCCGACGATCCGAACGCACTCGTCACGGTCTATACGGTGACGGAACCGACGCTCGCCGAGTTGATTCGCGCTGAACTCGAGGATGAGAACATCCCCTGTGAAGTGAGCGGCGAAAACCAGGGCGGACTCGCCGGCGTGCTCAAGATCGATCTGCTGGTTCGGGCCGTCGACGCCGATCGCGCCCGCAAGTTCATCGAGGAACACGAGCACCGGCTCGATCCGGACGAGTAGGCCCGGCGACAACCGGCGGGCATCAGAGGCTCGCGCGTCGTTTCCGTGCTACGAACGTATGAAATCTTGTCTTCCTGCGCAAATTGTCGCGGTTGCCCGTAGCGCACGCTGCTAGCGTGCGTCAGCGGCCTTTGCGATCAGCGGCACGCACGCAAGGCTGCGTGCGCTACGTTGTGGAGTTGCGGGCGGAGGCCGCGCTGGGAGAAGCCGTGAGAACATGTCGCCGCTGCGCGTTTCGGTCGCAGCCCGACGTTGAGCGGGCGCCGGCAATCAGCCGTCGTGATAGCGCAACACAATTCTGCCGCGAACGAGCGTCAGGCTGACATCAGGTACAGCCTCAACCGGTGCAGCACGGCGTTTGCGCAACTCTCGAACCGTTTCTGCCCCCACGCCCCACCCGCAGGCCTCACACAGACACAGACCCTTGCGTGCCGCGCCTGCGACCGCTGCCAGTCAGCCAGGCCTTCGCCGGCGCCGTCGCGAATGTCGAGCGTCACCTCGAGCGGACCGTGGCCCGAAAGGCCGTGCCAGAAACGCTCGAAGAGCGTGTAGCCGATCTTGAGCTTCAAGTGATCTTCGCTGATATCAAGAATCCGGGCCTGCTGGTCTTCAACGAATCCGCACAGCTTCAGCATCAGCGTGCCCGCGATGTTGCTCGTGACCAGCTCGTCCTTGATCTGGAACGGGGCGACCGCTCGCTGGCGGCCTTCGGTCTCGACGGTCGACATGATTCACTCCCGGCGCGGTTTAGTCCGCGTTCAACTGACTGACGCCGGTGCTTGAGGCGATTTCCGTGCCGGGCCGTGACGCGGCTTCCGACGACGGCCGAACGCCGGGCCGCGACTGGAGTTAGGGCAGTGTCCACCGCCGACGTGGGGAATTTGCAACACCCCCATGATGCCGATCGCCCACACGTCGTTGCCGATTCACCACGCGCCGCTGCGGCTCAGCGATTCTTCGGAGTGCGGCGACCTGTCGCCGCTTTCAGACGTTCATAGCCTTCGAAGCCCCATAGCGCTTCAGACAAACGAGTGGCCAGCGCTGGTGTCCATGACAGGCGTCGAAAGACTGAGGAGGCGAGCGGCCGGCTGACGCTGGCCGCTCGCCGGAAAACCGAGGCTCCCCTTCGTGCGACGTCGGAGAATCGGTATCTTGAACAGACCGATGACAGATGAGTGGTCCGCCGATTCCGAGTTTGCAGGCTGAGCGGTTCTCACGGAAGCAGGAATCCCGCACGGTTTCGTGCGAATTCGCCGTCCAGCCATCTCGTAAACACAACCCTGGCAGGGCAGGAGACTGTTCATGACGACTGCCGAATCGCTCGACGACCTGCGGTCCCGGATCCTTTCGGAATACGCGATCCTCCTCCTGCGCACTTATGAAGAGGAACGCTGGGAAAACGAACTGGCCGACCTCGCGCTCGAACTGGAACGCGGACTGGTCGTGTGGTCCGTCACCAGCGGTCCGCAGCCCGCGCTCCGCTCGAACGGCGACGGCCGGCCCGATCCACTCGCGTTTCTCGAAGAGGTTGAAGAGTACCCGCCCGACCACCTGTTCCTGTTGAAGGACCTGCACCCGTTTCTGAGCGACCCCAAGGTGGTCCGCAAGCTGCGCGACATGGTGGCGCGGTTGCGGCGGGAGCGCAAGACTCTGCTGTTGATGGCGCCCGTTGATGACGTTCCGCTGGAGCTGCTGAAAGACGTTTCCATCATCGAGTTGCCGCTCCCGGGACTCGAGGAGATGCGCCAGGAACTCTCGGCCGTGCTCGCCGAGCGCGACGGACCGGTGACGGTCGAGGTTGATCCGAAGCAGGAGGAGCACTTGCTGAACGCGGTCCTCGGGTTGACGGCCCAGGAGGCGCGAAAGGCGTTTTCCCGCGCGTTGCAAGGGCGGGAAGAGGTGACCGACGACGTCTACGCCGCCCTCGTCGCCGAGAAACGGCACATGGTGCAAGGCTCCGATCTGCTCGAATTCTTCGATCTCGACGAGGGGCTTTCTGATATCGGCGGGCTGGAAGGCCTCAAGGAGTGGGTCACGCTCCGCGCCCAGGCGTTCAGTCTCGACGCCCAGGAACGCGGCATCAGCAATCCCAAGGGGGTGCTGCTGGTCGGCGTGCAGGGCTGCGGGAAAAGTCTCAGCGCGAAAGCGATCGCACGTCTCCTGGGGTTCCCTCTGGTCCGTCTCGATCTGTCAAACCTGCTGGAATCGCAACGGGGCAGTTCGGAGCAGAATCTCCGCGACGTGTTGCAGGTGATGGAGACGATCGCTCCGAGCGTGCTGTGGATGGAGGAAATCGACAAGGCGTTCGCCGGCTTCGATGAAGAAGCGGCGACAGACGCCACCATGTCCCGCATCTTCGGCCGCTTTCTCACTTGGCTGCAGGAGCATACCGAGCCGGTCTTCGTGGTCGCGACCGCCAATAACGTCTCGCATCTCCCCCCCGAACTCCTCCGCCGCGGCCGGTTCGACGAACTGTTCTTCGTTGACCTGCCGAACTACTACGAGCGGAAGGCCGTGTTCAACATCCACCTCGCCAAGCGCGGCTGGAAACCGGAAAAATTCGACGTCGAGGAACTCGCTACGGAGACCGAAGGCTACAGCGGCGCCGAGATTGAGACGATCGTCAACTCGGCCGTCATCGAATCGTACAGTCAGGGGCGGATGCTCGCGCAGAAAGACCTGCTGGAGGCGAAGGACCAGACCGTCCCGCTCTCGGTCACGATGGAAGACAAGATCTTCGATCTGCGGGAATGGGCGCGGACCCGCTGCCGCCCCGCCTCGCCCGACAGCCGCGTCATCCAGGTCATGGAAGACGAGGAGCGACGCGGGGAGACCGACGTCGCCGACGGCGCCGCAACCGGGCCGCAGTACAAATGGCGCGAACTGGCCGAACACGGCCTGCTGGACGCCGCGTTCGTCGAGTACGTTCGCTACCGCGAGTCGGCTTCGTTCGCGGCGATCGAAAACGACTTCGCGGAGTACATGGAGACCGGAGGCGAGTTCGGCCTCGTGCTGCGGCACGATCCCCGCATCGTCCTCTGGACCCGCATCAGCCGCGAACTGGCCGATCTGATCCAGAAGTTTATCGAAGGCAAGCGGACATACCTCAATCCGTGCGACCCGGAGGTCTACAAGGACGGCCGCCAACCGACGCTGACCCCGCTGAGTGAACTCCCCGAGGAGAAACTGGAGAAACCGGCATGGCTGCCGACAACGGTCCGCATGATCCCCCCGGCGGAGGGGAGCGCTCGCTACTCGAAGGTCGCTCGCATCCGGATGGGCAAAGGGGGATGACCCGGCCGGTGTCGCTGCGAATCGGCGCGCCGGCGCAGACCAGCGCAACGAGGGCCGCCGCGAGCGCTGCTGGTAATCGGCGTTACGGTCCATCCCGGCCGGCGACGCGAACACCACGCGGAACGCCTTTGAGCAAGCGGGCCCCGGATTTCGTGCCACCGGGCCGTCGCTGCGAAAATCTCCTTGAGGGGTGAAAACCTGGAATGTGACGATCGCACGGAATTGCTAACATAGCGCCACGCGCTTGCTCAGCGACTCAACCCCCTCCGAGGCGCGACCCGTTCGTCTCTGATACGCCCTGATTCACCGACAGCCTGACGACGTCTCGTGCCGACATCCAACGAACGAGTGACAGAAGCGCTTGACCAGTTGCAGTCCGGACTGGCCCCGTTCGTGGAGCGCCGCCTGAAGGAAACCTACGGCGACGACTGGATCCGATCGGCCACCGGCAGTTTCCGCGACGGGCGCAACCGCGTCAGCGGAGATTCGATCAACTGGGACACGCACTCGCTGCTGACGGTGATGTGGGACCAGTGGAACTCCGTGTTCCGCAACAATCTCGGGCATTACGAGCGGAGCCTGGTCAGCGAACTGCGCGAGTTTCGCAATCGCTGGGCCCATCAGCACGATTTCGATTTCGACGACACCTACCGCGTCGTCGACAGCGTTCGCCGCCTTCTCACCTCGGTCGACGCCCCCAACGTCGCCGAGGTCAATCGCCAGAAGCAGGATCTGCTGGAGTCGCATGTCGCGGAAGAAGTGAACTCACAGATTCAACGGACCGCCTTCAACCGGAACAAGTGGTGGGTGATCGGCATCTACGCGCTGTGTGTCGCGTTCCTGATGTGGAACATGCTGAGGAGCCTGGGGGACGACGGAAAATCGGCCGCCAGCGCGCTGGCGTCGATCCTGATTCTCACTCTCGTTTACCTGATTTACCAGCAGTTCAAGATGGAACCGCCGCTCCTGTACGGCCCGCGTGAGTGTCCGAAATGCCACAAAATCGTCTATCGCAGATCCTGCCCCTACTGCGAGCCGTCGCAGTAGAACCAGAGATGTCGCTCGCGAGTGGCTCACTTTCATCGCGGGCGTTCGGTATACTGTCAGTCTGAAGCCGTCGTTCGTTGCGGCATGTTTTTCGAGTCTTCATCACTGACGCCACCCCGTCATGACCGCCCCTGAACCGGCCCGCCAGGGCCGCATCTTGATCGCTGACGACAACCAGCAGAATCGCGAGCTGCTCGAGGCCTATCTCGCCGACGAGGGACACGAGATTCGCATGGCGGTCGACGGGCAGGACACTCTCGACAAGATGCGCGAGGATCTGCCGGATCTTGTGCTGCTGGACATCATGATGCCGCGGCTGAGCGGGTACGAAGTCTGCCAGCAGATCAAGCGGGATGACGCGATGCGGGACGTGCCGGTTTTGATGGTCACCGCCCTCAAGGAGATGGGCGACATCGAAAAAGCGGTTGCGGCCGGCGCGGATGATTTTCTCACCAAACCGGTGCACCGGCTGGAGTTGACGACCCGCGTACGGTCGCTGTTGCGGGTGCGCCACCTGAAGACCGAGCGCGACCGGCTGCTGGCCTACGTCGCGGAAGTCGAAGCCGCTCACGCGCCGGGGACCCGGAGCGAGTAACGGCCTGAACCGTCGCTCCCGATCCGGCCGATGTTTCCTCTCGCGCGATTTGATCGATCATGAACGCCTCGGATGCAGACCTCGCGCGGGTCGTTATCAAACGGCGGCGCGCCCTGCCGTTTTTCAGCGGGCATCCCTGGGTGTTTGCCGGCGCGATTCAGCGCGTTGAAGGCGAACCGGCCGCCGGCGCCGAGGTCAACGTCTCCACGCACGAGGGCGAATTCATCGCCCGCGGTCTGTTCAATCCGCAGAGCAACATCCGGGTGCGTCTCTATACGTGGGACGCGAACCAGCGACTCGATGAGGATTTCTGGTCCGGGCGGATCAAGGCGGCGATCGACCTCCGGAACTCGCTGTTTCAAGGCGGCCTCGAACAGCGCGGCTGCCGGATGATCTTCAGTGAGGCGGACGGCCTGTCCGGGCTGGTCGTGGACCGCTACGGAGACCATCTTCTGCTGCAGTGGACCAGCCGGGCGCTGGCAGAGCGGGAGCCGCTCTTTGTGAAAATGCTCCAGGAGCAACTGCAACCGGCGGGAATCTGGCGGCGGACCGAAAAGGGGATGGCGGAAGCCGAAGGGTTGTCGCTCACCGACGGACTTGTCGCAGGCGCCGAGCCGCCGCTGCCGCTGTTCGTGGAGGAGCACGGCCTGCAATACGGCGTGGATGTCGTCGCCGGTCAGAAGACGGGCTTCTACTTCGATCAACGCGACAACCGATTGGCCGCAGCCCGTTACTTGAGCGGCCGTGTGCTCGACCTCTTCTGCTACAGCGGCGGCTTCGGACTGAACGCGCTCCGGCACGGGTCGGCAACGCAAGTCCTCGGCGTCGATTCGTCTCAACCCGCGCTCGATTTCGCACGCCGCAACGCCGAACTCAACAGCCTCGCCGACCGGATGCGTTTCGAACAGTCGGCCGCCTTCGCAAAACTCGAGCAATTGCACGAGGCAGGCGAACAGTTCGACGGCGTGATCCTCGATCCGCCCAAAATGGCCCGCAGTCGAGGCGGACTGGAGCGAGCCCTGCGCGGATATCTCAGCCTGAACAGGCTCGCCGTCCAGGTCTTGAAACCCGGCGGAATCCTGGTCACTTGCAGTTGCTCCGGTCTCGTCTCACGCGAAGACTTCGAGCAGGTCCTGGCCCGCGTCGCCGCCGAGACCGGCCGCAAGATTCAGATTCTCGAATCCCGCGGCCAGGCAGCCGACCATCCGGTCTCGGTGCAGTGTCTGGAGAACGCGTATTTGAAGTGCTTGATTTGCCGGGTCACGGCGTAGGGCCGGCT
>ERZ869936.887-NODE-887-length-24594-cov-8.028404_pt1 | contig 24594 bp, 24 predicted proteins | sample MGYA00520876_ERZ869936 | MGnify/ENA primary metagenome ERZ869936 (study PRJEB32218, sample SAMN09650985) | biofilter metagenome | isolation source: enrty point of leading RO module | place: Saudi Arabia: Thuwal, RO plant located on Red Sea | collected 2016-02-17 ... | reverse complement strand
GTCATGAGATCGAGATTGTCAGCCTTGTAGTGCGGATCGCCTATCAGAAGAATACGCATGATTCCTAGTAACTAGCTTAAATTACTGTCTGCATCTTAGCAATAAGAGGATCAAAAAGCATCCTTAAAGTGAATGCAAACTCGAACTTCAGGAGATCGATACGTCAGAGCTAGGAATTTGGAAACTCTACCGGATGAGTTGCGTCTCGCTTTGGACGAAGTCACCATCAATGAGACTCCGCGTTTGGTAGGTTCGTCTGCTTTCCTGAACCATCGCTACCCTAGTGACATTGACGTTTTCGAAAGAGTCAACGTCGGGCTAGGACGAGAGGCTGCCTTGAGCTTTCTCGCCGACCAATTCCGCAACATCATGCAGAAGGTGATCGTGGATCCAGAGTTGCACTACAGTGACTTCAAAGCAGGGGAAGATTATCGCTTCGACATTCCAGTAGAAAGAACGAGCGTATACGACCGAATTGCTATAGTGGAAAGGCTGAAGCGAGAAAATTTACTGACTGCTTCTGAAGCGGAACGCATGATGAATCTCGTTCAGAACGTGGATGAATTTAAAGAACAAATACGTCAACGTCGAGTGATCCGTTGGACTCCTCAAGAAGTCATTCGAGGAAGGAAGGATCTACCGAACAATTCTTACGTACTCTTCAGAGAAGCTCTAGGTCAACCGGCCACGGTCAAGTTGGACGTGATAGTTTGGTCGGGAGGTCGATTTCAATCAGTAGAAGTGCTGTATCAATTGAACTATTTCCAAGACGGTCGGTTCGTTGCCTTCTTCCCTATGGGAAGTTACATTAAGAATTTATTGGACAGTATCGAACAGTACTCTTCACCTTCCAAGTACAATCCGCTAAAAGTGGCAAAACGTCTCTGGTCACTCTCTCTAGTGATCGATTGTCAAGACTTGCTAAAGGCAATCGATCCTATTCTCAGCTCGGATGCTGCAGCAGTGAATCAAGTCAACTCTGATGTGGAATTGCTCATTGACTTCATGCAAGAACCTCTAAGAGGAAAAGACATCAACAAGGCATTCTTGGAGATGTTGGGATGGCACAAACGACTGACCAATCACATGTCGTACGAGCGGTACGCCTTGGTAGACACCATTCTCGATCGATTCTACGTCGTTTGGCTCAAGTGGACTCAGACTTCTAAGCTGGATCGACCTCAGCTCAAAGCATTACTCGAACGATTGAGTGCTCTCTTGAAGACAGAAGTCATTCAGACTACTGAAAAGTTCTTCGAAACGCTCCGACAGCTCAACGTGACTTGCGGTAATCCTCGATTCATTTCTGATCAGGAGACTCGAAGCGTACCGCTCACTTCACCGTACCTCTAGCCAACGCATAATTCTTCTATTGTGTATAAAGAGATGAGCGCTCTCATCAATATAGTTACGTTTAATGTACGGCAACCGGAAGATCCAGCTTACTGTACGGATCGGGTAGTGCAGTTACTCAATTCTATAACCAACGAAGCGGACGTGATATGTCTCCAGGGACTCAATCCGGATCGATTCAGAACTATCACTTCGGCCTTGCCACACTTCATCGGTTTTCTCTCTTCAGGAGGTGCTGCCATCGCAGTCCGAAAGAGTGCTTTTCCTAATCCTTATTTTCGAGAGTCTGAGGGAGCCGCTGTACTGGTGCTTCCTGGAGGGAACGTCTATTCAGTCAATCTGAACGATGAGCTTGTTGTGGAAGAGGGTCCTGGAGTAATTCTAGGCAGTCTGCATCGCGATCTGACCGAGGAGGGATGGAAGGATGGTATGAAGAAAGTAGGCAATTTCGAGCTGACCCGTCCGGCGAACAACTCTCCGTTCTGGAATCGAGTTTGGATCAGAGACGTGAAGCCGGTCAGCGGTGACGTTTTAGATTTCGGATTGTGGTCGTTCAAGGATGATGCAGAACGAGTGACTCAGTGCATCGATCTGTGCGGAAGCACGCACTTTCCTATGAAGTTTTCAGTACGAATGTAATTACGTGAACTCTCACGTAATTAATCACGAGTGAATGCCAGAATGTTACCGACAGCGTAATCGAAAGTTCTTACGGCGTTGTACACTGTACCTTCAACTCTAAAGGCAATATTACTGGAAGTTCCACCGTCGAGGTTGATGGCTCGATCGGCTCCTAGACTAATGCACAGTTCGACCAAATCGATGAAGTCTGCACCGTCCACCGTCGTTGACCGACCGGTCACCACTACGAACAACACCTCACCGTTCTTTCTAGTGATGAGCACCGAGCGAGGATTCGGATTGCCACCGTGAGAGAGTTCACCCGGACGAATGCTATCACAATCCATGACAGAGTTATCAGTCACCCGATCGCTGTACTTTTGACACTGAAAGATGAACTTTCCATCACTCTCTCGTTCTATGTTGTACGGTTGGAAGGCCGGCACTCCGTTCCAAACTAGAAGTGGTCCCGCCATGAATTTTCCAGAACTCACAGCATCCGATCGCTCGATACTGAGTCGCCCTCGATCGATCAGTATGTATCCGTAGTACGGACGGTAAGGTTCTGGAATTGGAAAATCTGACTCGAATCCAGGCTGTCTGTATTCTCCTATTGGCACGTAAGTATTAATAACATCAAAGAATCCTCCGTTGATGGCCACTCCTTCGTGATAGTTAAGATAATTGGCCGGATCCATCTTACAACAGACGGTCTTGAAGCTGAAGTCTGGAGCATCCCAAGGACGAATGGTTACAATGTGTGCTACTGTACGTTTGGCTCCTTTCGATGTGTAATTGTACCAATGACCGGGAAAATATTCAATGTCTCTTCTGATGCTGATGCCGGGAGCCACTCGTTGTTCGAAGAACGGAGACCAACCTTTACGAACGGGAAGGTCAACTTCAGGACTGCTCATGAATGATACAAAGTTTTCACCGGGATCCTCCACGACCGAGCCTTCTCCTTCTAGTATTTCTACTAAGTACGCCAGTATTCCAGCCGATGACTCCGTGTCGAGTTGTCGAATGACATCGAGAGGTCTCAATGCTGAGTAGTACGTTTTGTGAATTCTTTCTATGAACTGGTCCGGAGTATTATTACCTATAGGAATGTTAAAGACCGTACTGAGCAAGTTCGCTCGATCTTGGATTGTTAGATGATTCTTCAGAAGCATTGACAATTCACTGGTTCGATCTAAATTGGGACCTATTAGTATAGCAAAATCGTAGTACGGGTTGAACATTCCGTAGGTGGCTTCTGGAATTCGATCGTTCATCAAGTTGACTACTGCCTCGTCGGTTTCCATCCGAGCCAATCCGAAATCTACAATCTTCGTGACGAAGTCTGTGAGTACGTTCACTGTAAAATTCAATCCCAGATATTGATAATTGTATTGGTACACCTCGGCGTCTGGTTGTGTGTACACTAAGTTTCCGGAGTGTAGATCGTAATGAGTGAATTTGTACCTACCCTGAGCAGTGTACAGAGCGTGAGCGACTTGGAACAAGAAAAGATAAGCGTCCGCTCGGGACCGAATGATATTGGACCAATTAGTGTTTCCACGTTCTTGAACTAGGAAAGCTGCATGAGCATCTCTATAAAAATAACAACCGTAAGTTTCTATGAAGTGAGGAGTGTACGGACTCAGTCCGTTCAGAAGAGCTCCGATGACACCCTCTGCTAAGAAATTGGCCAAAATCACCAATTTCTTATCGTCTTGAGGTATGAAATTGTAAATGAGTTCATCACGATACATCTGCCGACAGAGATCGCGTCGGATTTCGAATTGTTGACCGCCTATGCACGGTTTGGACACTTTGACGATTGTATTCGGACTTTTTGGGAGAAAATAAGTGGTCGAGGTGACTCCCTGACCGAGAATGTTATCTCGAGAGACGTCGACGATACTTAGGAATGTCAGGTCAGGTAGAAAGTCTTTTTCTGTCAAGTTCAACAATCGCCCGACCAGTCGATCTGCATTCATTTCTTTAACGTTAATAAAAAAAATGATTCAAAACAATTGAGTAGTGAGATAGGTCAATCTCATTTGATCATGAAAGTCATCGTCGTACTCGGTTGTCAAGTGGATCCCGCTACTGGGCTCCCTGGACCAGTGTTAGAAACTCGTCTCGATCAGACCTTGCAGCTGTACCGATCACTTAACACAGATGACACAATCATCGTTGTCAGCGGAGGTGGATCCTTCCCTGAGTCAAGAGTCATGAAGGACTATTTAGTGGAACACGGAATTCCACATCACAAAATATTCGAGGAGTGCAACTCGCGCAACACAGTGGAGAACTGTCTGTACACATTTAAATTTCTGGACGAAGTCAGCCTGTATTTATCGTATCAGGAGATTACCTCGTCGTATCCAAACTGTAATTATTACGAACCTACCAAATGGGGCCCGGTCAAAGTGGAACGCATCTGGGTGGTGAGTTCGGAATTTCACATACCTCGAGTGTGTCGGATATTCAGCGCATTGAACATAAGAAATTGGTCCATAGTTTACATCACATCACAAAGCCCTCCCGAAATGCTAGATCGGCTCATGTTGAAAGAAAGCAAAGTGAACGTCGACGCAATGCTCGTGTCGTACATGAAGTTTATGTAAAATCTACAACCGTTCGGTTGTGAATTCAATACAATATGTTGGGTTGTTTTGGCAAAATGGAATCATGAAACTTCTGAGACTCGACCCATTCGAGTATTTCGGGATGAGATTCAGACAGTGCCTGTGCTTCAATGAGTGCCCGTTCGTCTCCAGAGCAACCGTTGCTGCGGAGCCATTGAGCCGTTTCTAGCTGACACCAAGTGATCGCCTCTAACATCATTCGATGATCTAAATGCAATCCCTTTCTGAATGCCCATTTGAGCACTTCTATTTGTCCTTCGGCGGCAGCTGCACGTCCTGCACGCGAACTAAAATAGCACACGTTAAGTTTGTACAGTGTTTTGAGTACTTTGAGTTGTCCAGAAAATGCTGCCGCTATACACACATCATCTCTATCTATCAGCAATCTGCGTTTCACTCGATAGATCCATTGAATGAACTCGACACGACCGTTCGCTGCAGCTTGTAAAGCTACATTTAGTGTGAGTGGACACCCCTTCGATTTCAGCCAAGTGGCCACTTCTAAACGGTTGAACTCGACAGCACACAACATTGGAGTTTCGTCCTCGAACCTAATGATGAAGTTTGGACATTTCAGTAAATGTAAACGTCCGTGTTCGATAGCTATACGAATTAACTGATGTCTACGCAGTGACATTTGCAATCGAAGCCATGATTTCGTACATGCATACATGTAGACATCGAGATGTCCGTGTTTCACTACGTTATCGATGAGATCAGACAACCACGTCAGTTTCACATCTTGAAACTGGACTGACCATTTCTTACAAGTGAGTCGGAGTCTGAATTGTGTGATCACGTCTCCACTCTTACGCACCAAAGAGAAGATTTCAAAATTCCACAATTCGTCCAACAGCCGGACGGGTTCTGTTTCTTTCTTCAAACGTTCTTCCGATCGCAGTCTTTTCATTGGATTGTCTCGTCTTTCGGTTCGATGCCGTGGTTCACTTTTCGTCCAATTGAAGACGATTCTGATGAAATGATTCCAGCAACCATGAGGAGAGTGATCATTGCAGGAGACAGGAATTGGAACGATCATGAATTGTACCAGAAACTTCTATTGTTGATGCTTCAAATGCCCAATGACGTGGAAATCTTACACGGAGATTGTCGAGGAGTGGACCGAGCCGCCGGACAGATCGCTCAACATCTAGGATTCCAGGTTAGAGCGTTTCCGGCAGACTTCTCTCAAGGAAAGTGGGCCGGGCCGGCCAGGAACAAAGCAATGCTCGATGAAGGAGTGCAGGCCGTCTATTTATTTCACAAGAACATCTTTGAGTCTAGGGGCACTGCCGACATGAAGCGTCAAGCGGAAACCAGAGGAATTCCTACAGTACTCATTGAATAGAAAATAAACTTACACCTCAGAAAGAAGTGCAAGTGTCATGGAATCACCTGTCTGGTACCGTGTGTACCGCAACCAACTGAGCTTTTCGGAGTTCGAGAATCGTTTCGAGAGTACATTGTTCACAGAATCGGAGGTGATTCCGGTCTTCGTACTGGCGTGTCTGTATCAACACGACCCACACATCGATGGAATACACACTCTTCAAAGACGAATCACACAAACGGGAGTGACTGACCGTTCTTTACGTTGTTTCTATCTATATTGGGTGTTCAAAGGATCTTTCGTAGACGAAAGCGTTCTGCAAGGAGGAATGGCCGGAACGTTTCGATCTATGAAAATTCCGTTTCCCTCAGACTTCGATCACACTTACGTGGAGGATTGGATCAGAACAATCATCAAGTCGTTTTTCGGAATTCCGTATGTCACGTTTGAACGAGGTGATTATCAGGCCGGAGATGTGAAAGAACTACACACTACTTTGAAATACTTGGAGGAGATGAACACGAACGGTCTGGACGTGAAAGAGAAGACTGTTCGGAAGATTCGAGCGCTGGCTTCAGCTCACGATGACTTGGTGCAACTCAAAGGGCTGTTCTCTGGGACTATCTATCCAGAGTTTTTGAAACCCTATCGGAATGAGCTGTTCGGTCCGACCTTGAATCTGTACTGGCCGGCCGTTCTGAAACAACTTCACGAGTGCGAGCCCCTAAGTCCGGAAGAATGGGATCAAGTGCGAGTGGCACATGAAAGGGTTGTTCAAGAGGCCGATGTTGAATTTTTGGAATACTACATTGAACAGTTCGAGAAGTATTTTCCGGATTGTGAGGAGACTGAGCGTCTTCGAAAAGAACTCGAACCTCGTCCTGAACAAGATGTGGCTTCGGCTAGACGATTCTTATCACAGCTGTCTCCGGTTCAACGTTCTTTCTACATTTTACAGCCTATTCCCGTTACGGATTGTATGCTAGAGTCGTTCTTAGAGCGAGCTAAGCAGAAAGGAATGGAGGAGGTACTGAAGGAATTGGTGGAACGCAACGCAGAACTGGTGAAAGGTGAGCTGCAACGTACCGAATGCACTTTGATCAACGACATAATCTTGTCCAATCAAAGCAGTATCTTTTTGTACCATCCTATTCAACTAATACTTCACAGTGAAGGTGACAACGTGTTCGTATTCTTGCCCGAAGAATTGGGTAAATTCGCCGACGGACGCAATCCGTTCAATCGATCACCTCTTCCAGAAAACTTGCTCAAGCTGGCCACGGGTACGGAAACCTTGAATCTAGAGGAACTCTGGTCCAAAGTCGTGCGTCGTAAAATTCAATTGTCATAAAAGAGCAGTTCACATTGAAAAGATGAATGAGATCACCTCGGACATTCCTCGCGAAGTCGAAGAAGTTCTCATAGACATAAAGTATGTTGCCGGACTGCCTCCTGGAAAGAAGTACGATATCAGCTCGAAAAGCTACGTGAACGCTAACAGTATCGTCAGCAAAGCTTATCGAACGTACCTGAACGCGTCCGGACGGTTCACCAACGAAGACCGATCTTCTGCCTTTTCGTTCATCAATAAGACCATCACCACGGCCATAGGCATTGCTAAGAAACATCCTCGATGGAAATCTTTATTGTGTGAAGAAGTCACCAAAATGGGCAGTGCTGTTACTAACCTAGAGCACGTCTATCACGACGATCCTATCGCTGTCGGACGCATTTCTACAATCGGCATTCGAGTGGGTCACGAAGCATTCATGAATGCTTGCGGAGGGAATGCGAACGAACGAACCGTGTTCGTAGAACGCGATCCGGACGACGATTAGTTCAACGTTATATTAACGTTGAAACAATTTACTGTGTTAATAATTTCATTTCGTACTCCAGCAGGGGTCGTAGTAACTTCAAACGTAAGGGCCCTCGGAAATGCGCTTCGATCTTCTGACGGATTTTATGAGAGAAGTCTGCCATGAACAAACGAGCGTTCCGATCACTCACGTCCAGAAGCCTATCCAACTTGAAATCGTGAGCCGAAAGCGTAGCATCGATCAAACTATTGAGTAGTCTCAGGTTGGTAATACGCTTTATCTCGAAGTCGTCCAGTGCATTCATTAGCTCGACAGTTTCAGCATCGGACTCGTGAGCTGGCTGCTCCTTCCGAAGAGCAGCAACGGTTTCGGATATCTCTCGAACGGCTCGTTCCTCTAAAATCTGGTCACGAAGGAAGCGCAATTGCTCAATCTTCAACTGTCTGTCCTCTGAAGCGGGTGTCCGTTCTGCACTCACCCGAATACATCGGTCAAGGTGCAACGAGTCTTCGAAAAGGTTGCCACAATGCAAGCACTGCATGAGAACTACTTTCTCGGGGACCCCTCCAGTCTAGATCAGTTTTGGGGTTGAAATTGATTTGTAATCCCCCAGAGAGTAGGTCACGCAGTCAACATGCTCGCTCCGGAGATATTACTGGACACCGGAACTAGCCGACTGTGGATAGTTCGAAACTACTGTTTGGATTTGTACGAAAACATTCGTGCACTTCCTATGTACGAAGAGCCACCGATCATGGTTCACGGAAAGTGGGGAAAGCAACGCCGGAACATTGGATTTTTCTCTAATGACAGTAAAGGATACCAGTACAGTACTACTTTCATACCTTCTCAACCCCTTTCTACTTCGCCGGTACTGGAATGGCTTTTGCCCGAGGTGAACCGATCGCTGGGGACTAATTTCAACGGCATGCTGGTGAACAGATACGTCGACGGAACGAAGAAACTCGGGGCACACTCTGACGAGGAGTCCGCCTTGGACAAAACTAAACGAATGGTTGCAGGAATTGCTTTCGGACCTGGAGCCGCTCAACGACCGTTCCGAATACGAGACAAGCGGAGCGGAAACATCGTTCTCGATGTGACTTGGGAACCGTGCACTTTATTAGTCATGGAGGGAGAATTTCAAAGCTCTTTCACTCACGAGATCCCCGAACGATTGAGGGTGAAAGATGAACGAGTTTCAGTGACATTTCGACACCATTTAGAATAATTTAAAAACTCACGTCTTAATAGACGTGAGTTAATGATAACACAGTACAGGATCGCGAAACTTTTGTTAGTTGTGGTACGGAGTGGCTTCATGACGGCCACACTCAAAAACGTACGTGAGCTCATGCTTCGTGTAGTATCATCTTAAATGTCTCTCGTGGTCTTACAAGAGTGAAGATGACGTTGACTATACCGGAGATTATAGAGCGCCTCAGTAATTCAGAGCTGTTGAAAACGATTCGATCGCCCGATGAACTCATTTCAGCACTGAAGGATCTAGACGCTCTCATAGAGATGACCGAAGCCAAGGAAGCGATCGCTCTTCAGTTGGAGTATATCATTCTGAAACTCTCTCGTGGTCCGGTCGAGTCAGTCTTCGACGATCAAATGCTTCACACGGTCATTTCAGGTCCGCCCGGTGTTGGAAAGACTCAACTTGGGAAGATTTTAGCTCGGATCTGGCACTCGTTGGGTCTGCTCAAAGGAAGTCCGAACAAGAGCAAAAGACAACGTGAGTTGGAGTTGAAATTGGAAGCCACTCACGAGAAGTACGGGAAAGTACTGGAAAGAACTAACGATCGATTGCTGGAAGCATCTGTGAAATGCGATCGAATCACCGGAGATCTAGTTAAAGAGAACGAATCGATACGCAATGTGGAGATTTACGGAAGTCTCATTGAACTCACCAGACTCGGACAGGAGATTCTGGACATTCGTCACGATAATAAGATGAGTGCCCCAAGTTTCGAGAAAGAAGAGAAGGTAGTACCTTTCAAAGTGGTCTCTAGAGTAGATTTTGTGGCAGAGTACTTGGGTCAGACTGCTGTGAAGACTAAGAAACTCTTAGAAGAGTCCTTGGGTGGAGTGGTTTTCATCGACGAGGCGTACTCTCTAGTGAATGATGGTAAAGATTCTTTCGGAAGTGAAGCTCTCACCACACTCAACTTATTCATGAGTGAACATCCGAACGAGATCGTGATCATCTTTGCCGGATACGAGAACATGTTAGAGAAGACGATCTTTCGAGCTCAGCCGGGATTGAAGAGACGATGCAATTGGTTCTTTCATATTGAGGGTTACTCTGGTGAGGGTCTGGCCAAGATCTTCGTGCTTCAATTGAAACAATGGGGATGGAAAGTGCACAAATCTGTGGATTTAGTTGCCTTTTTCAATCAAAACTCGAGATATTTTACTAACTTCGGAGGTGACACTGCCAAGTTCGCTTTCTATTGCAAACTGTACCAGATGGATCAAGAGTTCGTAGAGGTGACTACAGTGCAAGCGAGCAATAATGAGAACCGAAGAGGCGTGAAGCGCAAAGTGAGTTCCGTCGCCAGTCAGTGCATTACCGAAGGTACTCTAGAAATCGCTCTTGCGAAGTACAGATCGAACCGATCCGAAAAGGAACCGGAAACGACCTCTCATCTAATGATGTACTCATAAAATTTCCATCTTTGTACAAAGATGGAAGTGACTAGCTCCGCCTACCAATATGATCAAACGATAGGATGGCCGGACGTAGTACAATTTTTCTTAGGACTAGTACTGGGGTTTCTCCGGCTAAATTTCTGGCTCTTTTTTATAATTAACATAGTGATCGTGATCGTCTCGAGACGAGGTACGTCACTGCTGACTCATCTAGCTCAAACACTGTCAGGAGTTTTAGGATACACATTGGCCACTAACGTTTAATGTACATTGTTCGACTTCACGATCGAACAATTCGAAGTTCTTCTTTCTCTGGTATTGAAATGTGGATACTGCTCCTCATTCTCATCTTGCTAGTGATGATCATCATCATTCTGACGATGCGTCCGACTGCTCCGGTAGGACTAAGAGTGGCCGGACCTGCTCAGCGCGTCGACACAGGGATTGCTTATCAAAGATACTTCAACGGAGACCCTGGTCTGGCCGGAGACATGGCCGCTGATGCGAATTGGAGTGAGATCAGAACTCGAAACGATCTGGAACTCTTTCGTAATATGAACTCTAAAGTTCTCCGACTGTACGAATGGAACTACACCGTACCCCACAATCTGTTCATTAGCGACATCACTGCTTCAGGACTTATGTTTCAGCTTCCCATCTCTAATTATGTGATGGGTTTTCAGAGTGGACCGTACGACGTACCTAATTTTTACAATGCTGTATTGAACGAAATTACCGATGGAAATCGATACAAAGAATCGGTTCACTCTATAGCCGTCTCGAACGAGCCCTATCTTTCCTTCGGTGAGCAGGCCTTCTCGTACATCGATCGAGCCATTAATGATATTTTGGCAGTGGAAGCGGCTAGAGGAATCACTGGAAATCTACCACCTATTACTGTTCCCTCCACCTTCGCCAACATCAACAATGAAGGTCCGGGTATTTACGAGGCTCGTCGCCTGAACGAGCTACCTTCCGTCCAGAGATTGGGAGATCGATTCGTTCACTCAATTAATACCACTAATCCTGCCGATTCGATCAAGAACGAGTTCGCTGATGTGTATCAGAAGCCGTTCGCGATCACAGAATGGGGACTGTCTCCTCAAAACTATCCTGAAGGACAATATGCAGCAGCACTTCAAAGCGAAACCGAAAAGATCTTAGAGTACGCTCGAACGGGAGCCATTCCCCTGAGGGCACTCTTCGGATTTCTTTACTTCAAACAGGTTTGGAAAGAAGGCTCTGAACTCAACTTCGGATTCACATGTTTCCCCGACCATCCCAATCTTCAGAATTGTCTTCAGACACAAACTTGTCCTCCTAGAGGAGCCCAATTAGGCCTATATGCAGAAGACAACTCTTTATTGGCTTTGGCTAGAGCGTACGGTGGAACACTGAGTGGAGTGAATTTCGGACAGTGTCCTCCATTGCGAGTGATTCGATGAAATTGATCACGTGATTTTCTATTCGAAGATCGGTAGCCATGTCGTTCCGACATCGTCGGAAATTAACTTGGGGAAACTTCCTCGAAAGAGCTCACGGACACCACGGTGACAAATTCGACTACTCCGGAATTACCGACTACCATATATCATGTGGTGTTAATATAAGAGTACCCATTCGGTGCAAGGTCTGCAATCACTCCTTCTTTCAAAAAATAACCGATCACATCAACACTGGTCACGGCTGTGCCGGTTGCGCGAATCATCTATCGTACACATTAGAGATGTTGCACGAGAACGTCCGAAAGGTTCATGGTGACAAATTCGACTTGTCAGAAGTGACCGAAGATCACGTCAAAGGAAATAAATCGAAGATTCCAGTCAGATGTCTCGAATGCGCCCAAATTTGGACTCCTAACATTACTAATCTACTTCAAAAACACGGTTGTCCTAATTGTGCCAACAACATTCGATACACTTTCGAATCGTTTCTTGAGAAAACTCGTCAGCTCTACGGTGGGAAATTTGACTACGAACCGCTCGAGTCTATCCGCGGATCTTCATCGAAGGTTCGAATCGAGTGTCATCGATGCAAAGGAGTCTGGTCGTCGTCGATCTTCGATCACATCAAGGACGGAGATTGTCCTTCTTGTTGGACTTTTCCCCTTTTCAAAGCGCGTTCACTCGCTTTGTATCAGGAGAAGTACGGTTATTTCGAGGTAGAGGAGGAACATCTTCGTGATGTAGACGGATTCGTTCCGATCGCATGTAACCGATGCGGTCTCGAATTTCAGGTCAGACTGGGCGATCACGTTTCAGGAAAGACCTCGTGCACCAACTGTGACTGAAAAGTTTCTACCACCATATGGTGGTAGAATGAAGTTGTCTTATTGTTTTCGATTGTAGTAGTAATAGTTGCCGATGCCTAGCCCGGATTTCACTTTACGAAATGTAATGTTGTATCGAACACCGGAAACACGAGTGCGCTTCGGAAGAGAGTGCAAAAGACCCTGGTTGAAGATCAGGAGCGAGCCCGACTTCAGTTCGACTTCGTGAATCTGACCTTTGTCTAAATGACGGAACTGGAACGGACGCTCCGCTCCGATGGTCAACGAGGCGATCGTATTGTGCTCCAAGAAGGACTCGTCGTCTTGATGCCAACCGATATGATGGTCGCCAGTCGGATACTTGTTCATGATGACTGCATTGAAGTCGCAACCTAAGAACTGCTCGATCGGAGCCTTCAATTGGAGCAACCATTGCGGAATCGGCTCCGTTGAAAAGTCGACTCCCCGATACCGTGCCGTCGGTTCCTTGTTGTACTGACCGTAACAGTAGGTCAAACGAGGCGTCTTTCTGATTTGACCGTACTTAATGTATTCCACCTGACAGAATTCGAACTGGTCGAGAAACGTCTTCAAATCCAAGATGAAGTCTGGTGTGCAGTAGTTCGGTTGGTAGATGACTTGAGGGATCGAAAAGGCCTCATCACGAGGATGAATGAGTTTCCGAGCCATCTGAGGGGAGGAGTGCTCTTGGCACTCAGAGATACAATCGGATCAATTTCATTCTGACCTCTGACCCAGAACTGCTTCTTTGACCTAAAATTTCGGGGTGAATAAGAGCCGATTTCGATGAAGAATCATCTAGAAATTGATCGTCCGAAGTCAGATCTGGCTTGGGAAGGCAATTCAACTACAAGATGGAGTCGATCAAGTTCAGAGTTGGTGACAGGACTTTTCAGGTGCCCCGGTCGAAGATTCCGGATGGAACTCTCTTGTCTTCACTGGTCCAGACCACGATGAAGGTCGAGAAAGACGACGATGCCATCCTCCTCTCAGAAGACCCCGATGAGATCTCGGCTTTCGAAGCTGTGGTCGCCTTCCTGCTCGAAGGAACCTTCCCTTCGTGGAACGATCTCCCGACCTTCGACTACTTAGGAATCGACCCTCGAAGCCGTTACGAGTTGACCTTGACCCTGGAGGAGGAGATGCGAGCCAAGATGTACCTGCCCGACTACCAAGATCATCCGATGAACACCGACCCCCACCACGGTCTGATCGAGTTGACAGAAGAGATCTGGAACCAACTCGAGATTCGTCGACCGAACGACCCCGATCTCCTCTTCAATCGGCTTCACCTCTATAAACAGCCCTGGTCCCAAGTCCAGAGTTCACTTGATGAGCTCGCTCCGTTCTTCTCGGTGCCCGGCCTCTTGATCGCAGGTGGTCGAGTCTTCTCGGCTCTGTTCGGAACTCGTTCCTCCGACGTCGACTTCTTTCTGTACGGATCCCAAGATCCAACGGACGGCAGGAAGCGGCTCGACCGAATCTTCGACATACTCAAGCCGGATCCCGACCTGCTCGAGGAGATGAAAGACCTGAAGGAGGAAACAACCCTTCTCCGGAAGAGACTAGTGAAGCCTTGGAGAGAAAAGAAGGCTCTTCTGACTAACTTGGCCCTCCTGACGATTCCTGAGCAGAAAGAACACATTCCGGCTCTTTTACTCCAAGTGGCAAAGTCGGTCGGCCTCGAGGGTGAAGTCGATGAGACTCCAGGTGAAGACGACATCAGGTGCGGCGACTTCTTCTTTCACATAAAGGGGACCCAGGATGTGAAGGAGCGACTCCGAGAGATCGATCGCAGAATGACCGAACTCCAACGACGATCCAGGATGAAGACGATTCGGACGAGCAATGCGGTGACTTTCATCCAAGGAAAGGAAGAGTATCAGTTGATCCTTCGACTCTACCGGACACCTTCGGAGATTCTTCACGGCTTCGATGTCGACTCCTGCTGCTTTGGTTGGGACGGACAGCGCCTCTGGATGACTCAAAGGGCTCTCTACGCGATCTGCAATGAGGTCAACACGGTCAACTTCGATCGTCTGTCTCCCAGTTACGAACGTCGATTGGCCAAGTACGGCACTCGAGGTGTCGCGGTCAAAGTCCCCAACTTCAATCGAAAGCAGGTCGATCGAGAAGAGCTTGAGAAGAAGTTCCAGGAACTGGCCGTGAGCAAGAAGGAATGGCATAAAGTAAGACGCGAGTGGGTCGCGACAGAGGTCAACTGGGCGACCGACTTCAAGAAGTTGAGAGATCCTCGAGAGAATCCACTTCGAGGTCTCGATACTTTGATCTACTTGGACTTTCAGGCAGAGAAGCGCACCTACAGGACCGGAACGATTAAAGGAATCGAAAGCCTGGCGGCCGACGCGAGCGACTACTCCGGCAATCTTTTCAAGAGTCAACCAGGAACTCCTATCGAGTCGATCCTGATGCATCTGATCGATACTAGAAGAGACTATCCTGAAGCAGCCGCCAAATATCTACCCTACCTGGAAGGTACTTGGGAAGGAGACGATTACAGTCCGATTTTTAATGACCCCGATCTGGACGACGCCCAACGTCTCGATATCAACTTGATTCCGTTGGCTCGTCAGATCGATTTCATCCGAGCGGATCATTGGTTCGGTTCAGACGAAGATCGACCTGAACGATTGTATAAGCTGCTCCTCGAGATTCCTGCAAGGATCTACGATTGTCTCGGGACGGTTCGTCCTTGGATGATACCTCGTCGGCTCGAATGGAAGGTGACCGATCCAGGTGAGCAGTTTACTGGCAGCTTCCACAAGACTGTCCTCCAGGACACTTCGACCTGGTATCGGGGCCGCTTCTATCGTTGTTAAAAAAAAAGCTTCTCGCTCCCAAGGGAGTCAGAAGAATATCAGTCGAGGACGACTCATAGCTACACAAAAGAGAATCCCGTTCTTCAGTTCAATGATGGTGATCTCGAAATAATAGTGGTCGCTTACAAGCATAAAGAAAGCACCTATCGATTCTTCAGAGACGACGTCTATCAGTGGTTGAAACAACACGATCCCGTGGAGTTTCTACTCGCAAGATGGCTGAGATGCTCCGGATCACGATTCCAACATTAAAAAAAAGCCATTGAGAGTCAGTGGCTCTTCTTAAAATTGATATCCAACCTGACCATCTCACCCGATCGGTCAGTCCATGGACGACCTTCCGATCGAGCTCGTCAACGAAATCCTGCTTCGGGTCGACCGCCCCAGTCTCTTCTACGCTTCAGAAGTCTCTTCAGTCTGGAGACGACTCTGTCTTGAACAAGTCGTCCCGATCGAGACTTCAGAAGAGTTTGAACAAGCGGCTCGAAGAGGGGATCGTTTAAGTCTGATCAGAAGTTGGAGGAAAGAATGGGTCGACGCAGGTCTGTATGGAGCTTGTCGAGGTGGTCATCGTGACCTGGTCGAGTTGATCATCGAGAGGGGAGCCGACGATTGGAATCTTGGTCTTTATGGAGCTTGTCAGGGTGGTCATCGTGACCTGGTCGAGTGGATGATCGAGAAGGGAGCTGACGATTGGAATGGCGGTCTCTCTGGAGCTTGTCAGGGTGGTCATCGTGACCTGACTGAGTTGATGATCGAGAAGGGTGCCCGAAATTGGAATGACGGAATGATTAGAGCCTGTCGAAGTGGTCAGCGTGACCTAGCCGAATGGATGATCGAGAAAGGAGCCGACGATTGGAATCATAGTCTCGTTGAGGCCTGTTGGGGTGGTCAGCGTGAGCTGGTCGACTTGATGATCCAGAAAGGAGCCGACGATTGGAATGGCGGTCTTTATGCAGCTTGTGAAAGTGGTCAGCGTGACCTGGCCGAATGGATGATCGAGAAAGGAGCCGACGATTGGAATCATAGTCTCGTTGAGGCCTGTTGGGGTGGTCAGCGTGAGCTGGTCGACTTGATGATCCAGAAAGGAGCCGACGATTGGAATGGCGGTCTTTATGCAGCTTGTGAAAGTGGTCAGCGTGACCTGGCCGACTTGATGATTCAGAAGGGTGCCACGTCTTGTTATTGTGGTCGTCCTCTATCTCAACATTAAAAAAAGCCATTCGTCGAATGGCTTTTTAGATGAAATGAACTGCTATGTGACGGATAAATTGTCCGTTCGTAAACAGGTTTTCTGATAAGAAAGTAAATTCAATTAACATGACTAACAAATTGTGAAATGGAATTCGACTAGCTGATTTTCAGAAAACAATTAATCTAGAGTTCTGCTCGAAGTACATGAGCATTTCTTTGAGAAATTCCCATCATGACGAATCCTAGGCCGATGTACAGTCGGTAGGCCGGAACGTTTTCCGGCTCCACCTCCAAGTAGTAGACGGCAGAAGGTAATAACTGGAACAGAGTTCGAGACAATTTCTGCCTTCGATATTTAGAGAATGTACAAACGTTGTAAATGTAGTAATTGCCAGGTTGTAACATAGGAGTGACCGCGGCGGTCGAAGCGAGTTCATCATCCACCAGTATACAGTAGATGGCGGTAGGTCGGTAAACTGCAGTATCGGAATGTCCGAAACAATCAACAAAAATGTTAGTGAACTGTGATAGCAGTTCTGGCGAAATTTCAACATCCTGAAGGCTGATCAGCTCTCCTGACCGGTTTCCGGAAATTTGTATTTCGAGCAGTTGGAGCTCACGTTCGTTCATTTTATAGTTCTATGAAGAAACATGCAATCGTCAGAAGGTGTCCAGAAAAGATACGTACCCACATCTACCAGTCCTGAACAATTAGTAAGTAAGTTGAATGATGCGACCGGGCAACTCTTGGCACTCAACGGAACTTGGTCGCCCACCATTTTCTTCAACGATCTGTTAAATTTCCCTGTGCGGAGTAAGCGAAAACTGGCCGAACAAGTCCTGTACAGCACTCAGAAAGGTATGGACTACTTAGAGTTCTTCAATACATCTAGAGGGCACCCTCGTGAAGTGAGACATCCCAAAGTTTGGGAGGTGTTCAGTCGAGGATCGGTCATGCTTTACTTCGAACCACTCTTCCTCAAGCTCATTGAAAAGGAAGACTTGACCAAAGACGATTTAACTATTGTACAGTACTTGGATGCATTGTCGCGGACTTCCATTCATCAATGGGACTCCGTTGTTGAGGGAGCAGGAGCGTGTTGTTGGGAATATTTCAGCAAAGATCCTCAAGCGTATGCAAAGTTGTTGAGACGCACCAGTGCCGTTCGAGCCGAGGAGCTCACCGACCAGGAGCTTATCGAAGGATCGGGTTTCCACTTCACATTCGTTCATCGAGACTTGTCTCGAGCCCACCTCATCAAGATGTACCAGAGCACCAGGAGCACAGACGACATGAGCGTTTCGTCTTTGAAGTAGAACGTTAGTACTTCTTACAAAATTGGGTGATGGTAAACTAAGACAATGTGAGTGAACACAATCTCAACATAGCTACATCAATAGAGAGGAGGCGGACTCATCCGTCGAATCACTAGATTGATCGTTAATTCTCAAGTTCGGCTTGAGACAAGCTCATGACACACAGCGTCTTTTTAGGGGAATTGCTGCCGGCCTCCAAAGGAGAGTCACCTTCCTTTCTAGGAGGCAAGCCCAAGGACAAGAGCGATCTTTCGTTCAATACGAACGGAGTGGACTGGTATCCCGTTCTCGTTCGGAACGAGAACTTAGTTTCGTTGACCGATGTTATCGGAGAACAAGGCATTCGAGAACAGTTTCTAGTGTGTTTCACTTCACCCTCGGACACACGACACTTCGCCGCCTTCAAATCGATATTAGATTTCACCAGCTACATTCGGAAGGTCCCCATGGACAATTGGTTCTTTTTCGAAGTGATTCCAGGACAACGGCCACAGAAACTCTATTTCGACATCGATGTGCCACTCTCATCATTAACAATACAAACTCAGGACGAACTCGACCGTATCATGAGCAACGTTCTGTCCACGCTAGTGGGAAGAGTGTGCGATCGTTTCTGGGAGCGAAGCATTCAACTCGATCTGGAGAGAGACTTCCTGTTGTTCAGTTCACATGCGCCTCATAAACGTAGTTTACATCTCGTGATCGATAACTACGCTTTCAGCAACCATTTAGAAATACAAGCCTTAGTCAGGGAGATTTTAGAAGGATTTCCGGAAGAATGGCTAAGTCAGAAGTTCGTCGACCCCAAGGTGTACTCGTCACTCCAGCAGTTGCGATTGTTCGGATCACAGAAGCCAGGTAGTAATCGTCCTAAGGTTTTCGTAGAACAATGGTACTACGGTCCTCGTGTCGTGAAGTGTAAGTTCTTGGAAGACTTCGTCAAGGGCATTCCGGACCAAACTACGAAAGATGCACTCACGTTCAATCTGCTTTTTGCAGCCTCGTGCGTCACTTCGGTCAACAACTGTCGGATGATTCAGATTTTGGCCCCGAACAGTCCTGAAATTGTTGTGCGACGACGCAGACTGGACGATGCGAGAGGTCTCGATCTTACCGAGGAATTAGTCGATCTAATCAAACAAAGACTGCCGCCGGTCCTGTTGCAAATCTACAAGGTGTCGGGAGTTGAGGGACCGTTCGTCGATCTGAAGAGAAGAGAGACCGGAAGTGGTAAGAAGGTAGAGAACCTCTGCACGTTGTGCAATCACGTTCATCAGTCTGAAAATGCTTATCTCAGAGTGAGTGACGATGGTAAGGTGTTCTTCTATTGTTGGAGGAATCCCAGTTACTCCAGTGAGGTGAAGTGCAAGCTCATGACCACGATCTCCGATCGCATTCCGAACCAACTAATCGATCGACAGAAGGAGTCGGTCATGAAGCAACTGGCCGAAATGAACGCCCGTCCGATCAGCACTCCCTGTCAGGTGTCACCTCCCGTAATGTCGTCACCTCCTCTAATAGAGACGGTGCATTCTCGGCTTCGGAACATCGCTGTAAATGCAAAGAAGTGATTGTGAATATCTTCCTCCACTCGGAGGAAGATTACTGAAACGTCATGGATCGGTCTGTGCAGTACTTGATCCAGTTACGAGACTTACTCGAAGACGAGCATCGAGAACTCGATCGTACCTCCGACTTGATCTGGAATTACCTCGTGGCCGTCAACCTTCTGATCGAGTTCGCTCAGGAGAACAACTTCAACGCCTTCGTCTTAGTCTTTCCCAAGTTTCACATGAGTATTCGCGGAGTTCGTGACTGCGTACATGAATCCAAGAAGGATCGAGCTGAGAGTCTGTTGAGAGAAGCGTGTCAGGCCGTTCTGGTGTCACGTCCTACGGAATGAGCATCTACTTCCCATTGGAAGTGGATGATTACGCCAAGCTGAACTGCCATTGACTCTTGCACGCCACACATCGAGCGAATACTGTGGCTGGCTCGTCCGCACTTCTGGTCTGTACGATGGCCGTTTGTATTCTTCTGGCACCGCATCTGGTGTTACGGCACTGAATGTCTGTTCGTTCCACCAGCTCTGGTTCGTCTTTGATCAGATCGATTTCCACTTTCTGGGTTTGTCTGTGCACCTCTTGTGACGGATGTTGAAAAATAATACTTTCCGGCCGTGAAGGATCCGCTCGGTTAATAACCTGCGCGAGTACTTGAGCGCCCTGAGCGTACAGCTCAGTAGTCAAGGTGGAGCGTTGTTCGGATGTCATTTCCGGGTTAATGGTGGCGAAGAATCCGTCCAAACCTCCATTACGGAAAGCCAATCGTAACTCTTGAGCTCGACTGAGGTAGTACGCATTGATGAGGGCTTCCGCACCGTCGTACGTCAGAAAATAGAGTAGATCCGGAAGTAAGGCCGGCACTAGATAAGGTTGAATTCCTGGAACGTTCAGTAGCACTTGATATTCAGGCATACTCAGTAGGACGTTCTGAGTTTCAACTTGTGCGGCCACCGAAACGGTGGGAACTTCAGGTTGAGCCGTTCGGCGTCTTCCAGAACGAAGTGCTCCGATGCTACGGTTGGCTAGATTCCTACTCATGACACTGTGACTTTCACAGCAACTAGATTTTTCAGCGTCCGTTTCTCAGTCCGTCTCCTAAAACGGACTTGTGATTCTCAGTTCGACTCTCAGAGGTAGATTCGAATCATGTCCACAATGCAGTCGTCCGGAGCCCTCTCTCTGAATCAGAATCAACGAGTGCAAATAGTGAGAAGGTCAGACCCACTATTCCGGCTTCCGGAATCAGGAGTGTCCCTTCCGACCGAGATCAGATTGCCTCCAGCAACGTCCCCTAAAGCCAATATCGTTAACTTCGCATCGTCTCTGGGTATGAACATGCCACCGAGTATAAATCGTGCGATGATGATCGCTCGGGTGGGCGATGTTTTGGAGCGATTGGGCTATCGTCAGGATAACGGCGTGTACGTCGCCGATGCTCCTAGAAGGTTACAGTATTCAGAAAATAACACTTCTGAAAGAGTGACAGCGATCGAACTGCCAGAGAACATTCCGGGACAGACGTTCAACACTCGAGCGACCATTACAGAATTCATTCGACGAAACAATCTTGAAGATATCATTCCGTCCGGAAGTCAAAGACTCAAAAGTGATCTAGTCAGAGACGTACGTGATTTCTTGGAGTATCAAGGATACACACAGGATGCTCAAGGATCGTACTCGAAAGTGGGAGGAGTCATTGTGCAAGGCGGTTACACTCTTTCAGAACTGCTCAATGAGGCAGTCTATCGGGTGTTCTTGGAACAGACAGTACCTGAAAGTCTGATTATAACTCAAGCTGACCTGATCGCACTAAATTTTAACCTGAATAATTTCGTAAGAAAGAGCACGTTCAGACGTTGGCCTGACTGGAACTCGTTTTTGACGGATGCCTCTCGAACAGTGGGAGCGCGTCCTGAGGTGATCGGTCTAGCAATGCTAGTCGACGGGGTGAATGGTTTACCGAATTCTTCTCTCAGTAACATAACAGGAACTTCCGCCAATGTAAGAGTGGATCAGAAACGAGAACGGCTTCGAAACAGTATCAAAGCTAAGGTTCGGCTCGTTCCCCAAGAATGGCCCAAACGAGAGTCGTTTGCAGGCAACGCTACCACTGTTATGAGTATAGAAGAGGCAATTCGTGGAGGTTATCGATTCGCATTGCCACAGTACAACGACCAGATCGACCAGCTGCTCAATATGATGGTGGTACCAGAACTACACAAGATCTTCTTGGTGGAGCTGATCCAACTCTATCCAGACCTGTTCTTCGTGATGCGTTCGTTTTCACCTTACTCCTTGGCCCGTATTCTGATCGATCTGTACTACACTCATCCTCCCAGCATGGTTCAGGAATTGTACACGTTTGCAGTCAACTTTCCGCTTTCGTTCCCTGAGGATGCTGAGAAAGAAGAACGTCGCGGCCGCGTAGGCTCACTCACTCGAACGTACGTGGAGGCACTGTATAAAATTTACGGCACTAGGAGTATCGAAGAGATACTTTCGCAGCCGGTGCATCCGCTCGAGCAGTACGTGTTGGCGATTTCACATATGAAGAATCCTGAGTTGCCTGCGCTAGTTCGTGGTGTTGGTATGATGGTACCAGAGCATCTATTGAACACTGAGATTCGTACGTACGTGTTGCGTTGGCTACCGAACTATCGTGATGTGATCACTCGTCCGAAGGACATTCGGCCTATCAGTCAAACCTTGACCAGACAGCCGGGCAGTCTTGAAATGTTAATAGAACAGTTGACTCATTACACCGATCAGGAGATTGTGGAGTTTTTCGGTTACACAGGTGGATTCAACACGAGGAACGCTCTCATCAACAACATCTACCAAATTTTAACCGAGGAGGGGTTCTTCGTGTTGGAACAGATTGATACCGAGCGCGCCACTAACACCGAGACGCTCATGTTGACGGAACTCAAGGATCTAATGAGACCGTATTTGGTTTTCGGTACACCGTTCATCTATCGAGTGTTGGAATTAGACGAGCTCATTCAAGCATGGCATCCGGACGAGTGGGGTCAGGTGAGGTTTACGGGAGTAGGTCGCAACGAAGTGTACACGTCTGCTCACGTGAGACGGTTGCGATCGATGCTGCATCGGATGAAGCAACTCAATCCGCAGCTGACAGGTAGCGTGGATCGATTAACCGGTTACATCGATACAGGTACAATCGCCGCAATGGAGCGCAATACTCAAATCAATCGATTCGTGAACGAGATCCGCAGATCGTCTCCACAGATTCGGGACATCGTTCGCACTCTCTTTTACAATGTGTTCTTTGCGGGTATGTACATGAGGAAATGGCACGGACCAGGACACACATACCCTCTAAGAAGCATATCCACCCGTGGTTCCGTCAACCCAACACCGAAATCTCTACTCACGCTCTCAGAGATCATTTCGTTACTAGACCGACTGCCTGAAGTACTAGTGAACGAGATCAGGAGATTGCCTGACATCGACTATCGCCGGAACGAAGTCACCATCCTGTCGGTACCTATCTTCAGAATAATAGACCAAGTGAGTCAGGGTGTACAATGCATCCGCGTGGCCAGTCGACACTTAGTGCTGACAGGATACTACTATCTCGGGGTGGTCTTCAATGAGATCATTCCTGACTTCTTACCGGACGAAGTGGAAGCTATAGCCTAAAACAATGTTATCCAGCTGACAAGCTGGATAACCTTTAAAAATTCTAAATGTAGAATACAAACGATATGGATCGACAGTCACCTGCAGTGAGTACAATAAACGTCAACGGAAGACAGGTAGAAATCTTTGATTCGAAGATAGTTCATCCGATCGGACAATCTCCGGCGGTGAGTCCGAATGTGGTGGGTCTGTTCAACATACCTTCCTCACGTTACTTCTATTTAGAATCTAACGGACTCAACTCCATTCCGTATCCCGCAATTTCACCAGAAGAACAACAGCGTCGTGATATCAACGCTTGGCAGAATCCTTTACTTCCTACAGTCTATGCGCAAGAAAGCATTGCGGCGACAGATCCAGTAGTGGATCTCTTCTCAGTATTTGCGGGAAAGCGTATTAGTGTTCCGGCGGACCGTCGGGATAGATACATTCGTGAAACGGCCACTTTACTACAAACGTTAGAAAGTCAAGGATTGGAAATTCCACCTGACAGACGAATGGCTGAAGACTTCATCAACTATCCGGTAAATCGGGCCGGGGATTATATACAAGCTTCCCGACTGGCCGTTCAAAAGAACGAACGAGAAATTCAACAATACTTGGACCGTATTGGTGTGATTCATTTCAGAGCCAGTGAGATCATCAACCTTCCCGTTTATGAGCTGTTCTTTCTACTGTCCAGATTCTACGGTGCACCCATCACCGAAGGCAATTTGGAAATCAAAGCACTTGAAAGACAGTACTTGCTCCGAGCGAGAAACGTTAGAACGAGAAAGTTAGCTAAAAGAATCCCTGAACACGTAGCCACGTTCAGAAGACTTCAGCAAGAATTCGATCTTTTCTTCGATGCGATCAACGCGGATCCGGACAATCCAGAGATAGCCACTGCACTGGGAGCCGGAACTCAAGATAGATTGTACAAAAGCTTCTTCGCTTACCTTTTACTGCTACGGCGCCCAGACAATCTTCCTGATTTGACGTTGAACACCATCAAACAACTCCGCGCTACTAGCCGACAAGCACTCATGACGTTTTTGAGCAATTATCGAGACGATTCTATCATCAGAATAGTGGGCACGGCCCCCAACTCTGAGAGAACTCGTATTGCGTTTCTCACTCGGGCCGCTGACATCTTGCTAGAATCACGCACTTTCCTGCTCACTCCGAGTGAAGCCAATCTTTGTAACAATCCTGAATCCATCAGTACCTTGGACGAATTCGCCAACGTGGGTGTTGCGTTCATCGGTCGTGGATCGCTCGCCACCGGATTCGATTGTTACTTGGTCACGGAATTGTTCGAGACT
>ERZ869936.886-NODE-886-length-24602-cov-5.231271_pt1 | contig 24602 bp, 27 predicted proteins | sample MGYA00520876_ERZ869936 | MGnify/ENA primary metagenome ERZ869936 (study PRJEB32218, sample SAMN09650985) | biofilter metagenome | isolation source: enrty point of leading RO module | place: Saudi Arabia: Thuwal, RO plant located on Red Sea | collected 2016-02-17 ... | reverse complement strand
CGTTGGTAGCGCGCTTGTCGCGGACACGACTGGCTCCGTAAAGACGCGGATAGGTGCACACTTGAGTCGGTCTGCGCTCGACCGAATCTGGCGTTCAGGTCGTGTGCGAAAGGGTGGATCCGTGCTGCTTGTGCCGCCTGCGGTGGTGACAGATTGGGCGAGGGAGTCAACAAAGGTTGGGGCACCGGTTGCGATCATGTCGCATGGATCACTCAGTCACGCGCTTGGAGAAAAGCGAGACGACATAACGGAAGCGGTGCGACGTGCCCAGATATTAGCCGTGGACGAGGCGCACAACTTTCTGAATCTGCACTCGAAGCGTACGCAATTGATGCTGGGGAACATGGCAGATCACAACGTGCTGTTCACGGCGACCCCGATAAACCGAGGGATTACAGACCTGCTTCGACTGGTCGATGCTCTGGGTGCGGACAATCTGGAGCCTTCAACCTTGGGAATGTTTGAGCGGCTGCTTCGTGGGAGAGGAAGGCTCCAAAGGACATTTTCAGAGAACGAGTTACGCGCGCTCAGACGAGAAATACAACGCTTTACGGTTCGGCGGACGAAGCGAATGCTCAATGACCTCGTTGATAGAGATCCTGAAGCATTCAAAGATAGGTCCGGGCGTCCATGCAGATACCCTCGCCATGAATCTCGAACCTACTCTTTAATGGAAAGCGATCATGATAGGGGGCTTGCTAAGCGCATACGCTTGATGGCGGCAGAGCTTTCCGGGGTTGCGTTATTCGTGCAAGAAGTGGAAATGCCTGAAGTCCTGCGGGAAGAGGGGTGGTCGGAGGAGAAGTACCTGAGCATGAGGTTGCACGCCGCCAAGAAGCTGTCGGAGTACTTGGTAATGAGCTCGCTCAGGTCCTCTGCTGCGGCCCTAATCGAGCATGTCGCGGGCACTGCAGTGGCTTTGGAACGATTCGGTCTTCCCAGGGGCGATAAGAAGCAAACTACAGGGGACTTCCTAACGAAACTGTCGAGTATGGCTGGTCGCCCCCCTCGAACGACGCTCTCTATTGAGGTGCCGGTCTGGATGACCGATGCAGAGGCGCATCAAACACTCTGCGAACGAGAACGAAAGGTCTATCAGGCAATACTGAATCTTGCGACGGAGCTCCAAGGATCAAGAGAAAAAGCAAAGGTCGACAAGCTGGTCGCAATCAGCGAAAGCCACGAAATGTGCATCGCCTTTGACAGCCGTCCTATCACCATCGCATTGCTACATTCGAGGCTTGCGGTTGAGGTGGGGCCGGAGCGAGTGCTGATGGCCACCGGGGAGAACGTGGTCGGAAAGAAGAAAGTGCTCGAGGCTCTTAAGGTCGGTGGGACGACCAGAAAGCTCATCGCGTTATGTTCTGACACCATGTCGGAAGGCGTGAATTTGCAGCAAGCGTCCGCGGTGGTGCATTTGGACATGCCAAGCGTCGTTCGGATTGCGGAGCAACGAGTCGGTCGGGTCGATAGGATGGACAGCCCGCACTCGGTGATCGAAGCATGGTGGCCGGACGACGCACCTGAGTTTGGGCTGAAGGCGGACGAGCGGTTCATCGAGCGGTACGGCACCGTAGATGCGCTCTTGGGCTCGAATCTGCCGTTGCCGGAAGGGATGACGCAGGATGGGGCGTCTAGCGCATTGGTGGGTGCGTCAGAGATGATCGCCTCCTTCGAGGAGGCGGAGAAAGCCCCCCCGTGGGACGGAATACAGGATGCTTTCGCACCCGTACGGGATCTCGTTCAAGGGGAGGCAGCGTTAGTGCCGGTCGCGACATACGGGCATTATCGAGACGTCAAGAGTCGGGTGATTTCGCGCATCGGACTCGTTCGCGCCGCTTCGCCATGGGCCTTTTTCTGCATTGCCGGCACTGCGATTGGTGCGCCAAGGTGGATGCTGGTTCGGAATCTTGGAGATGCACCTGTAACGGATCTCTTGCTTATCGAGGAGGAGCTTAGAGTAAGACTGGGTGAGAACCCCGAGAATCTGCCAATGACATCTGCGGCCGGGGCGATTCTGGACAAGTTTCTTATGGCCATTAGCTTAGGGGAAAGATCTCTGATAGCGAGGCGGAAGCAGCGCGCTCTGGACGAGATGACGTTCGTGATGGAGCGGTATCGTAATAGAGAGGCAAGTGTGCGAAACCAAGAGGGCGTGGAGTTTCTCTCGAGATTGCTGGAAGTTCTTCAAAACCCAACTGTCGACAGGTTGCCGGATTGGGATGCTGTAGCCGAGCGGTGGTTGGATCTTATCCGACCAATTTGGTACGAGAAGCTCTTGAAGAGGCGGCGCCATCGGCCCCTGGTACTTAAGGACATTAGAGCCGATCTTTTAGGCGAAAGAGCACTAACGATGGAGCAGATTGTTGAAGCCTTCCATGAGGTGCCTCGTGTGCCTCCCGTGGATCAGCGAGTTGTCGCCTGCATTCTTGGCGTCGCGCAGTAAAGGAATGTCACCGTTAGAACCGATTCTCCAATTTTCTTGAACCGCACAACCGGGGGCATGCCTATACTTTATAGCTCGCCCCATGAGCCACCCCCTCTTGGTCAGGTCGGACCCGGCCAAGTCTTTTGTTCATCAACAGACCATTACAAGACCGGCCTGCCTTTGGAAGTGCAGCAAGGGCGCTGCTGCCTTAGGAGCTGACAGGGTCTGGCCTGTATAACTGCATAAAAGCCCGTGAAGTAATGCTTCTACGCGCGAAGTTGGATGGAGCCTTCATCGCAGGTTCGGCGCACTGATAGTCCGGCGCGTCCATCGAATCAAGCACCCGCTCACCCACATGCTCGAAGGCGCTGCGCGGAAACCCTGCAACTCATTCAGCGTTTCAGTCGAAGCAATTCGACCCACCGTGCCGTGGCATGGCGGATAGAATCCGGTTCGTCAGGCCGACTACGGCCACAACGGACTCGGTGAAGAAACCTTGATATGGATCCCGTCACACAAGGTGTCGTGGGCGCCGCGTTTGCGCAAACGCGCGGCCCGAATCAGACCCTGGCCAAGGCCGCGGCCATCGGGGCATTCGCCGGCATGGTGCCGGACCTGGATGTGCTGATCCGGTCGTCGACTGATCCGCTGCTGGCGGTTGATTTCCATCGTCACTTTACCCACTCGGTGTTTTTCATCCCGATCGGCGGATTGCTGTGCAGCCTGTTGCTGTACCCGTTGCTGGGCAAGCGCTGGCAGTTGAGTTACCGGCAGATTCTGGTGTGGTGCCTGATCGGTTTTGCCACACACGGCGTGCTGGATGGATTCACCACCTTCGGAACACAGCTGTTGTGGCCTTTCGACGACCGGCGTTACGCGCTGGACATCATCTCGGTCGTGGACCCGATGTTCACCGTGCCCTTGCTGGCGATGGTGGTTCTTGCCGCGGTGACTCGAACCAGGCGCTACGCCGGGTGGGCGTTGCTCTGGGGGGCGGTTTATCTATCCGTGGGTTACGTGCAGCATCAGCGAGCCGAGACCATGGGAATCGAGCTGGCCGAGGGGCGTGGACACAAGGTGCTGAGGCTTGAAGTCAAACCCACGATTGGCAACCTGGCGGTCTGGAAGGTGGTCTATGAGGCCGATGAACGGTTGTTTGTGGATGCCGTTAAGCCGGGCCTTTTCAAACCGGTCGTCTGGCAGGGGGACAGTGTTCGAAAACTCGATGTTCAACGCGACTTCCCCTGGCTGGATCCCGGCTCGCAACAGGCGCGCGACATCGGGCGCTTTCACTCGGCATCGGTCGGGTATCTCGCCGTCGACCCGAACGACAATCAGCGAATCGGCGATGTACGCTACTCGATGCTGCCGCAAAGAATTTCGCCGCTGTGGGGCATTGAGCTGTCACCCGACGCAGGCGTCACTGATCATGTGGATTTTTACACCCGGCGCGACAATGGCCGGGCGGCCGTCAAGCGCATTGCTGCGATGATGTTCGAGTAAGCATCAGATGGAGCCGCGGACTGCGGGGTCAAGCCGCGGACTGCGGAGTCAGGCCTATACTTTATAGCTCACCCCATGAGCCACCTCCCTCCTGCCCAAGTCGGACCCGACCGAACCGCTTATTGATCAACAGACCACAAAGAGCCCTCCTGCTTTTGCGGTTGCAGTACGGGCGCTGCGCACTTGGGGGAGAGAAGGCAGGCGGGGCCAAGACTGAATGATCGCAGGAATGCGCAGGCATTGCCCAGGGCGGAAGTTGCCCGCCGATGAGCGCAATGTCCTGCCTGGCCGAACTGGCTCATCCGCACCGCAAGTCATCCATCGCATACAGCCGAGTTCCGCGCGCTCAGTTCTTCAGCGCGGCAGCAGTTCGATCAGATCCCAGCGACGCGCGGGTTCGTTCCAGTAGATCTGGTAGCGCTTGCCGGCGGCGATCTGGTAGCGCACCGGGGTGGCGCCGGCGGTGGGAATCTCGATGACGTAGCGGTCGGAGGCGCCGTCGGAGAATTCGCGCAGTTCTTCGCCGCCGAGGCGGTGGCGGGTCCAGCCTGCGCGGTCGGCGCTGAGATAGAACGCGATGCCCTGCGCGGTGGCGTTGTGCATGGTAAAGGCGAAGGGGCGGATGAGATGCGCCTGGCCTTCGTCGACCGGCAGCTCGATTACTTCGCCGGCTTCGGCGCGGCAGACGATGCCGAGCGCGAGCAGCAGCCCGGCAAGACCGTCGCGCAGGCGCGTCGGCCTCATGTTTCCTTGCCCTTGGGGTTTTCGCGGCCGAGCAGATAACCGGTGATGGTGCCGAACAGGCCCATGGCCGGTGCGATCTGCTCGCTGCTGAACCCCGCGGTGATGATGAACAGGGTGCCGGAGATCACCAGGGTGACGGTGGTGATCTTGAGGCCGGCCTGGTAGTCGAACCCGGCCTTCCACATCAGCAGCGACAGCGCCAACAGCGCGATCAGCCCGAAGCCCAGCACCGCGATCGACAGCGCCACCTCGACGTTGGTCAGGGTGCGATCGGCGAGCGTCGACCGGCGCGCGGGCGGCGGCTCGAGCGGCGGATTCTCAAGGGCATTGGAGACTGCCGGCGACGGCGTGGGCGGATCGGCGGCGAAGGCGGGCGGGCACAGCAGCAGGGCGAGGCACAGCGCGGAAACGACGGTTCGGCACATGACGGCGGCTCCTCATCGGGAATTCAGCGGCGGCAGCCCAGGCCTTCCTGCATCGGAATGGGAATACCGCCCATGTTCATGTAGACGCTGCAGCTCGCGGCAAAGCCGATGGAGCCGGGCTGATCCAGCGGCACGAAGCTGCCATCCTGCAGGCAGCAGTGCGTCGCCGGCAGGTGGCACGGCGGCGGCTGCGCGCCGCCGATCAGTGTGGCCATCAGCGCGCCCCAGGGATCGGCGCAGTTATGCACCACCGGTGCAGGCTGCGGCTGCGGCGGGTCGTATGGTGCCGGTTGAGGTGCGGGCGGTTTCGGCGCGGGCGGCGGGGGATTCTCTCCCGGCCGCGGAATGTCTTCGGGGCAATCGAGCCCGGGATAGCAAACGTTGGTTTGCGCAACCGCGTCGGCGCCGATGCCCAGCAGCATAATCAGGGTCGCGATGATGGCGACTTGCATGGTTCCCTCCTCCGGTCCGATGTCGCGCGCCGGACCGCTCAACCGAACTGCCGCATGATGGCGACGACTTCCTGGTAGCCGCGTTCCGCCACGCGCGCGATCGGACCTTCGCCCTGGACGCCGGTGCGATAGCCTTCGCGCACGGCGCGCTGGCGCTCGCGCGGCGTTCCGTGATGCTGGGGCGCGTGTTCGTGGAAGTCCCCGACCAGGTAGGCGCCGTCCATGAAAGCCTTGATATCCATCGCCGCCCCTTCGCGGCGCTTGAGCCCGAGGTGGTAGCCGGCCAGATAGTCCGCGTGCAGTTCCTGCGCCTCGACGGTGCGCGCGCGCTCGCGCAGGCGCGCCGCCCATTCGGTGCGGAACTGGTAGATGTGCGCGAACTCGTGCGCCATGAAACCGGCCACGGCGAGGCCACCCCAGCCCGACCGGTTTTCCTGCAGTTCGCGGAATACCAGCGTGCGGCCCATCAGCACCGTGCCGTCGATGCCTTCGACCACGCGCTCAGTCGTGGCCAGCGCGTTGGCGGCGTGCGATTCGGGCGCTTCGATGATCTTCAGCCCCGGGCGAAAGCCGAACAGGCGGGCCAGGCGGTTCGCTTCCAGTGCGAGCTGGCGGTCGAGCGTGCGGTTGCCGGTGGAAGACGCGACTTCCAGCTCGAGCCCGCTGGCCATGGCCCACAGGCTGCAGATCTGCCGGCCGAGCAGGATGCGCTGGCCGGCCATCAGTGCGCAGGGACACGCACCAATCAGGGCCAGGCCGACGCCGGCTTTGAGCGCGTATCGCCGCGCCGGGCTGGCGCAGTCGTCGAGCATATGCGCCATCTGGTTGCCCTCTCGCTGCACGCGCGCCGCGCGTGCAGCCCTGTTGCGCCGGCAGCGGCCGGAGCATGAGCGCCCCTGCAAATGCCGCAACCGGTTCGCTCAACCTATCACTCCAAGGGGGCGAGCTCAAGGATGAACACAGGAAAGTGCAGGGCCGGCGCTACCGGCAGTCGAGCACGTCGATCGCGTACAGCCGCGGGTAATCCGCCTGGGTCGGGGAGGATTCGTAGCGTGCCCTCGCCTGCCCGCGCAGTTGTCGAATTGGCTACGAATGAATGCGAATTGAGATCAGCAAGATCCACGTCAATTGCTATAATTACATCAACTATATCAATAGTGGGGTTGGATATGATCCGAGAAGCCACGGCCATGACTGTTCGGCAGAACCTGGGCGAACTGCTCAACGAGGTTCAGTACCGGAATGGCAAGGTCCTGATTACCAAGGCGGGCAAGCCGGTCGCGGCGCTGGTGGACATTGCGCTTTTCGAGCGGATCCGAAAGCTCGATGAAGAGTTCGACCAGATGGCAGCACAGTTCGCGAAGTCGTTTGAGGGGAAAGCAGAGAGCGATATAGAGGCGCTTGTTGGTGAGGCAGTCAAGTTCGCCCGCCGCAAGTCCGCCACGAAGTGAAGGTTGTCTTCGACACCAATGTGCTCCTGTCCGGATTGATGAATCCGAATGGCGCGCCCGGACGCGCCGTGAATGCCTGGCGAGAGAGTCGTTTCGACCTGGTGATTTCGGTGCACCAATTGGCCGAGATCGCCAGGGCGCTTGCCTACCCAAAGATCCGGCGAGTTCTGGGATGGGATGATCAGCGCATCGAGCAGTTCATCCGGCAGCTCTATGTCAGGGCGCAGATCGTAGATTTGAGTGATGTTTCGGTGGAGGTGCCGTCGGACCCAGACGACGCGCCGATTCTCGCCACATTCGTTGCCGCGCAGGCAGACGTACTCGTCAGCGGAGACAGCGACCTGCTCGCCCTGCGCCCTCTTTACGCAATCCTCACGCCTGCAGAGTTCGCAAAGAACCTGTGAGCACCGAGCGCCGATCGGGGTCAGGTCTATACTTTATAGCTCACGCCATGAGCCAGTCCCCTGTGCCCTTGTTCAGTTCGGACCCGTCCGAACCGCTCATTCATCAACAGATCACAAAGGAGCCCCCCCCTGCTTTTGCAGATGCAGTAAGGGCGCTGCGCAGTTGGGGGAGAGAAGGCGGGCGGGGCCAAGCTTGAAGGATCGCAGGAATGCGCAGGCATTGCCCAGGGCGGACGTTGCCCGCTGTTAAGCGAAATGACCTGCCTGGCAGACCTGGCTCATCCGCACTCCAGGACGTCGATCGCGTACAGCCGCGGGTAATCCGCCTGGGTCGGGGAGGATTCGTAGCGCGACCTGGCCTGCCCGCGTTGCTCGACGCAGGCCGACACGCTTGCGATTTCTTCCGGGCGGGGCGAGGTCCACGGGCCTTGCGCGTGGCGCATCGGGCGGACGTAGGCGTCTTTCTCGCGGGGGATGAAGCGTTCTTCTTCGCTGGCGCCGGGGCGGAAAGGCACGACGAAGTCGGGGGTGACGCCGTCGAGCTGGCTGGTGCGGCCGCTCGGCAGGAAGAACAAGCCGGTGGTCTCGCTGCGGATAAGCCCGGTCGCGCCAGGCAGGGTAAAGGCACGGATGCTCTGGGTGCTGCCTTTGCCGAAGGTCGGCTCGCCGACGATCCAGGCGCGCTGGTAGTGCTGCAGGGCGCCGGCGAGCAGCTCGGAACCGCTGGCCGAGGTGCCGTCGACCAGCACCACCAGCGGCGCGGTGGTGACGCGGTCGGACGTGGCGTGGTAGTCGCGGCGTGCTTGCGTATCGGTGTCGATTTTCCAGGCGACGAGCGTCTGCGGGCCGAGAAAGAGACCGGCGACGCAGGCGGCCATGGTGATCGAGCCGCCGGGGTTGCCGCGCAGGTCGAGAATCCAGCCCGTGGCGCCTTTGCCGCGCTGCCGCCGAATCGCCAGCGCGGTGTCGTCGCAGGCGCGGCTTGCCATGAAGTCCTGCAGGCGGAGGTAGCCGTAGGTCGCCGTCTGTGACTTCAGCAGTTCGGTCTCCAGCGCCTCGCGCACGATGGTGCGGCGGGTGAGCGTCACCTCGAGCGGCCGGCCCGCCCGCGACAGGGTCAGGTTGACCGCGGTGCCCGGCTTGCCGCGCACCGCGTCGATCATCGCCTGCAGCGACAGGCCGCCGACGGGCTGTCCGTCCACGCGAGTGATCTCGTCGTGAATCCTGACGCCGCCCGCGTGCGCCGGGCCGCCGGGGGTGACCGCGGTGATCAGGTAGCGGGTGCCCATCTGGAAGACGCCGATGCCGACGCCGACGTAGCCCGGATCGGCGCCGCGCATCGACTCGGCCAGGTCGCGGCGGGTGGACAGCTGCGTGTGCGGGTCGAACACCACCGCGAAGTAGGCGTTGATGCCACGGGCGACCCGCTCGGACACTTTGTCCTTCGGGGTGTGCGCCGCGATGAAGTCGGCGAGCGCATCGAAGTCGACGCGCTGCGCCCCGGCGTCGGCCAGGTGGGCCTCGAGGCGCTGGACGTCGCGCTGGCGCTGCGCGATCAGCGCCTGCCAGAACCGGTAGACGCTGGTGAAGCTGTCGTCGCGTGCGCGGCGCACCAGCCGCAGCGGCCCGAAGGCTTTCACCGCTTTTTCCTTGGCCGACGGTTCCGAGACCGTCAGCTCGAATTCGCCGGCGACGCCCAGGGCCGCGCCCACCGCCTGGAAGCAGCCGATCAGCGGGTCGAGCGCGTCGTAGCAGTTCGCCAGCGCCACGCGCTTGAGATGACCGAAGTCGAGGCCGGTGTGCGCCCAGTCGCTTTGCGCCGCGAGCGGCGCCGGGCAGGCGAGCGCCAACCCGAGCAGGAGCGGTGCGAACGCGCGCGGGAGAACTGTTGTCAATGTCGGACTGCCGTGCTGGAATGGGCCGGCAGGGTTTGCCGGTCGCAACACCGAGCATACCGTTATCTTCGCGCAAGTAACGCGGTCGCCGCCCGAGCTGAGCCGGACCGCAGGCGCGTGGAGAGTTTGTCGAAGGTTTGTCGAACATGGAACGCGGGTCCGCGCCGGACCGTTCCGTGCGCCGGCACCGGGGAGCGCAACGCTCTCTTTGGAGGACCTGCCAGTGAACGCAGCCGAGATTCCGGCGATGGTGGCGGAGCTGTTCGCCGCCATCCACCTGTTGTCCGGCTACCCGGTGCCGGAGCGCCTGCCCGAGGTGCACTTCGTTCCGCGCGAAACGATGCAGGAAATGGTGTGCAAGCGCCCGTGCGCGGTGAAGGCCTTTTACCTGCCCGACAAGGGCGTGTTCATCGATGAGGCGCTCGAGGTAAAGGACGATGCTTATTCACGCTCGATCCTGCTGCACGAGCTGGTGCATCACCTGCAGCATGTCGGCGGCAAGTTCGAGGAACTCGACTCCACCTGCCACCGCTGGCAGGCGAAGGAAAAAGAGGCCTACGAGATCCAGCACAAGTACCTGAAGCGGATGAACGCGACGCGCAGCTTCATCGCGCTGGACACCGTGCCGATCACCTGCCCGGAAAGCACGAAGGAAAAGCCGGAAGGCGGGTGAACCGGCGGCAGCAAGGGCTGCATCGGTCCCGACGCTCGAGCCGCCTGGCGAAAGGGGTGTGATCCGGGCACGCGAAAGCGCACGCCCGGGCTCGAGCGCCGAGCCCGCCAGCCGATGCGGATATTCCTCTGCCATACTGCGATGCGGGCACTAAACTCGGGAAAGGCAGGTGCGGCATGTCTGGGCTGGCGAGTCGGGGCCGGTGGGCGGCGTGGCTGGCGGCGATGCTGCTGTGCATGGACGCGCAGGCGATGATGGAAGCCGACAAATTTGTGGGGGCGTGGCGCCTGATTTCGGCGGAATTCCGCGCCGAGGATGGAACGCTTGCCGAATCGCCCTACGGGGCGGAGCCGGAAGGGCTGCTGATCTACGACGCGCAGGGCAGCATGTCCGCGCAGCTCGCGCAGAAGGGACGCAAGCCCTTCGCGATCGCCGACCGGATGGCGGGCACGGACGACGAGGTGCGGGCGGCGTTCCAGAGCTACCAGGCCTACTATGGCCGATACACGGTGGACGAGCGCGCGCACGTGGTGACGCACACGGTGGTGCAGTCGCTGCTGCCCAACTGGGTGGGCACCGAGCAGCGGCGCTTCTACAAGTTCAAGGATGGCAGGCTCATCCTGCGCACGCCGCCGCTGCTGATCGGCGGGCGGCGGGTGGTGGGCGAGCTGGTGTGGGAGAAGGTCCGCCTGGGCGGGCCGCGCTGAGCGCAGCCCGCGTCAGTCGAAGCCGACGATCTCGACCCAGTTCGCGCCCTTGCCGGCCGGATACCGGCCAAGCAGGGTCAGCGCGCCGCTGTCCTGATCGATTGCGTACACCGAAAGCGTGTCGGACAGCTCGCCGGAGGCGACCAGGTACTTTCCCTTGGGGTCGATGGCGAAGCCGCGCGGCTGGCGTTCGGTGGGCGTGCTGCCGAGGTAGGTGAGCTTGCCGGTGGCGGCATCGACGCGAAAGGCGTTGAGCGTGCTGCGGGTGCGCTCGCTGGTGTAGAGAAACTTGCCGTTGGGCGCGATGTGGATGTCCGCTGCCCAGATATCGTTCGAGGTGTCGCGCGGCGGGGCGCTGCCAACGGGGCCACGCGGTGCGCCGGGCCTGAGCGTGCTGTCCGGCGGCAGGCCGTGCGCGACGCTTGTTTCGGCGAGCAGCCCGGTCGCGCCGTCGAGCGAGAACGTGGTCACGGTGGCGAGCAGTTCGCTCAGCACGTACACGAAGCGGTTGTCCGGCGAGAACACGAAATGGCGCGGTCCGGCGCCCGGCGTCATCTGCACCAGCGGCGGCGTGTTCGCCGTCAGCCGCCCACTGGCCGCGTCGAAGCGGAACTGGAACACCTGGTCGGTGCCGAGCGTGGGCACGAACAGGTAGCGGTTGCTGGCATCGATCAGGATCGCATGCGCGTTGCGACCGACCGGCACGACCTGCCTCGGCACAGCGTCCACCCGAAGGTCGCTGCCGACCGCGCTGACGCTGACCAGGTTGTCGCCGTACGACGCGCCGAACAGGAACCGCCCGGACCTGTCTAGCGAGATGTACGGCATGCTGGCTGGCAGCGAGGCGGTCGACAGCAACCCGAGTGCGCCGGTGCCGGCGTCGATCGAATAAACGTTCACCCGATGGGGCTGAGACCGGATGGCGGCGAACAGATTCCGCCGGTCCGGGCTTACCGCCATCGGCATCACCAACTTTGCCGCCGGCGTCCGCGCCTTCGCGACAAGGCCGCCATCCGGGGCCAGGACGTATACGCCGAGGTCGCCATCCTCGGCGTTGGATACGTAGACGAAGGTGGCTGCCATGGCCTGGGCGCCGACGATCAGTGCGGCCAGCGCAAGCGCGGCGGCCGCTGCGCTCAAGCCGCGCAGGGCGCGCATCGCTGCGCCCCGGCGCGCGTCAAACCACTGCTAGCGATAACGGTACTTCTCCGCGCACTTGATGATCGCCAGATTGTCGCCCTTGTCGAGACAGGCGCGCGCATCGGCGTGCCGCTCGGTGGCCGGGCGCCCGGCGCGCAGCCGGACGTTGGCGCGCGGCGGTTCGGGCGGCTGCACATCGACATCGGTTGCCTGGGTGGGCAGCGGTTCCATGCGCGGCGCGGCGCCGGCGTCCTGCGCCAGCGACTGAAAGACGAACTGCTCGGCGCCGGCGCTCAACCGCGCGCCGGACTGCGGTGCGGCGGCAAATGAATCTGCGGCGAAGAGCAGGCAGCCGGAAAACGACAGGCCGGCGACTGCGGCGGCGAGGATTGGTTTGCTCGACATACGGCGAGCCTCCAGCGAATGGGTACGCAACGATGATCCGGCGCGCATGTCCCTGCGTCAAGACACAATGACACTGCAACGCGCCGCAGACTGTCGCCATCCGGCGACGGTGTTCACCGCTGCGCTGCGTCCGTAGAATGCGGCGCGACGCGGTCGCTGCGATCGCGCATCGAGTTCACTGTTAACGGGAGTCGAGGATGAAGTTCGCCATCAGCCCGCGCGCCATTCAGACGATGATTGCCTGCGCCCTGTCGGGCGCCGCCGCCGCCGAGCCCTGGGACCCGGGCGAGGCGCTGGACACCTGCCTGCTGGCGGCGGTTACGCAGCGGCCGGGGATCGTGACCGGGTGGCGCCAGGTGGGCGGCGGCGCGCAGCCGCCCTATGCGGTGAGCGTGCTCAACCGCGATGGCAAGATCGCCGAAGCGACCTGCGAGCCGGCCAACCCGTCGAACCTGCGCTTCGAGGAAAAGATGGGCATCTACCGCTACAGCATGTACGAGCGCGCGGACTTTGCCGAGGTCAAGGCACGCGTGGCGGCGCCGACGATCTTCGTCGGCCCGGTGCGCATGCAGGCGATGGAGCTGTCGGTCGGCCTGCGCGGCACGCCGCACTACGTGTACCAGCTGTTCCTGCCGAGCGGGCACAAGGCCAGCGTCAGGCTGGATGGGGTTTCGGGCCGACTGGTCAGCGCCGAGGTGAAGTAGGCAACGCCGCCCGCCGGGCAGGGCGCATCAGTTGCGAAGCCACACGATCAGCGCGGCGGTGAGCACGATCAGCGAGCCGAACGTAAGCAGGGTGCCGGCGGTGCGCGGGTATGCCTCGGTCCATTCGTCCAGCGTGAAGTACATGCGGTCGCCGCCCTTGCCCAGCTTTCTCGGCGAATACCAGCGGTTGACCCTGTTGCTGAGGGCCGGCACCAGGTCGGTGGAGAGCAAGAGCATCGCGCCGATGATTATGGCGAGCACGCCGCCAATGATCAGAAACCAGCGCAGGCTTTCGACGATCAGCGCCACCAGGCCCGGCCGGGTGTCTCCGCCCAGTGCGGTGGCAAGCGATGCGAAGTCGACGCGGGTGAGCAGCATTGCCACCACGAAGGCGCCGCCGATGGCGAAGACCGCGCCGAACCAGCGGCGGTGACGGTAGACGGCGCGGTCGATGTCGCGCGGCACTTCCATCGGCTTCAGCTGGCTGCGCAACGAGGTCCAGCGGTTCAGGCTGCGCAGCAGCGGCAGGGTGCGCGCGCTGCCAAAGACCAGGCCCAGCCCGAGCGCGACGCCGGTCGCGCCGAACACGATGTAAACCCACAGCAGGAAGGGAATCAGAATCTGGTCGACGACGACGCCACTGCTGTGCAACATCGGTTGTCCTCCGTGGTCGTCAAGAGAGATGGCTGGGCGTAACTGTAAATGCCCGCCGCCCGCTTGCCAAACCCCCGCGGCCGGGCGCGCATATGCCCGCAATGCGGCAGTCATATGCCGGGCGCGCCCCCGGTGCGAGGCGGGCAGATGATCCCGCTGTCCGTGCCCTGTTCCGCAGGGAAATGACCGGGCCGAGCGAGCCCGCCGCGGCCGCCGGCCGGCGGTCGGGCAACCATCTTGCTTGTGGCCGCGGGGCGCGATCGGCAGTTCCGACGCGCGAAACCCTGCCCGGGAGCCGCGATGCTGTCGCCTCACCTCGTGGAGCACCGCAGAACCGCAATCCGGACCGGCCTCACCTATGTGACGGACGGCGGGGCGGGTATTTCCCGCCGCCGGGCAGGAAAAGGCTGGGCCTACTACCTCGCGGATGGCACCCGCATCACCGACCGGCACGAACGTCGCCGCATCAACTCCCTGGCCATTCCACCGGCATGGACCGACGTGTGGATCTGCGCCGACCCGAAAGGCCATATCCAGGCCACCGCGCGCGATGCGCGAGGGCGCAAGCAGTACCGCTATCACGCCTTGTATCGGGAGGCGCGCGACCATTCGAAGTTTCGCCGCATGCTGGAGTTCAGCGAAGTGCTGCCGGCGATCCGCGAGCGGGTCGAGCGCGACCTGCGCGGCCCGGAACTGAGTCGCCGCCAGATTCTTGCCGCCACCGTACGGTTGCTCGACCGCACGCTGATTCGCGTGGGCAACGACGAGTACGCGAAAGAAAACCGCTCCTACGGCCTCACCACGCTTCGCGCGAAGCATGTGACGGTGAGCGGCGGGAAACTGCTTTTCAGCTTTCGCGGAAAAAGCGGCGTGCAGCATGCGATCGCGGTGACCGAGCGGCGCATCGCCCGCATCGTGCAGCGCTGCCAGGACCTGCCGGGGAAGGAGCTGTTCAAGTACATCGACGACGATGGCAAGCGGCAGACCGTCACCTCGGACGATGTCAACGAGTACCTGCGTGCGGCGGCGGGGGGCGAAGTGTCGGCAAAGGATTTCCGTACCTGGGGCGGCAGCATGCTGGCCGCGCTGGCGCTGCGCGACACCGGGCCGGCGGCGACGCAGCGGGAGGCCGCCCGCAACATCAACCGCGCCATCGACGCGGTGGCCGAACGGCTGGGCAATACCCGCGCGGTGTGCCGAAAGTACTATGTGCACCCGGCGCTGCTGCAGGCCTACCAAAAGGGGCTGACGGTAGGGCCGACCGAGCCGGCGCCCAAGGGCCGCGCCCGCCGCTCGACGCCCGCCCTGCGTCGCGATGAAGTGGCGGTGCTGCAGTTTCTTCAGAAAATCGCAGGTCAGGACCTGGAAACTCAGGGCTCGGAATAGGCCGGTGCTCGGGGCTCGGTGCTCGGTGCTCAGTGCTCGGTGCTTGGCGTCCGGGTGCATTCAGTTTCCAGGCACTCAGTCACCAATGGCACCAGGGGAATCGAACATCGGGGGCCGTTCCTGGTGTTTCTTGTGGTTCGCGGCGATGCGCGCTTTTCCTTTGTGTCGTCTGCGTTGAATACGGCTGACGCCGGCCGCGGGCCGGCCTCCGGCACACCACCCGCCGCCGAGCCGATATCATGCTGTTCACCGGGTAACGTCACCGGGTGAATGCGTGCAGGAGGCCGCGAACATGAAACTGATCATAGCCAGACCCAGCCCTTACGCCAGAAAGGCGCGAGTCGCGCTGATCGAAAAGGGCATTGAATTCGAAACCGTCGTCGACAATCCCTGGCAGCCGGGCGCCGAGGTCGCGCGCTGCAACCCGCTGGGCAAGGTGCCCGCGCTGGTGCTGGACGACGGGCGGGTGATCCACGACTCGAAGGTGATCATCGAGTACCTCGAGACGCTGAACGCACCGCCGGCACTCATCCCCGCGGCGCCGGCCTTGCGGGTCGAGCACAAGCAGATCGAAGCGACCGCGGACGGCATTTGCGACGCGGTCGTCCTGATCCGTCTTGAGGGAACGCGGCCCGCGGCCAAGCAGAGCGCCGACTGGGTGGCGCGCCAAAGCAAGAAGATCGAGGCCGGCGTCGCCGACCTGTCGAGGCGGCTGGGCGAGCGGGAGTGGTTCACCGACAGCGGATTCGGCCTGGCCGAAGTGAGCACCGTCTGCATGCTGGAGTACCTCGACTTCCGGCACCCGCAATTCGACTGGCGCGCCGCTGCCCCGAACCTGGAACGCCTGTATCGACGTCTGTCCGGCCGCGAGTCGTTCGCCCGCACCAAGCCGGAAGCGCAGCAAATGCCGGTGCTGCAGTAGGCAGCCGGGCAGCTCAAGCACACGAGCGCGCCGCGAGCGCCTGCACGCACCGCGGCTGACGCCGACGCTGCGGCGGCCGGTGCGCCCGGCGCGATGGCTTGGGCAAAGCGTTGGCGTTCGTGACATCATCCCGGCGGCAAGGGCGAGATGCCTTTGCCGCGGCGGCTTCCTCCGCGCCCCTCACAATGACCGCGCAAGACATGACGCTCGAATTCAAAGGCGTGTTCCCCGCCCCGCCGACGCCGGTGGACGACCAGGGCGCAATCAACGAAAAGGCACTGCGCGCGCTGCTCGACGACAACATCCGGCACGGTTGCGGCGGATTCTGGATGGCGGGCAGCACCGGCGAAGGCCCGTTCCTCAGCGAAGCGCAGCGCGATGCCCTGGCCCGTATCTCGGCCGATGCCTGCCGCGGGCGCGCGCTGGTCATCATGCAGGTCGGCTCGATGAGCACCGCGAGCGCGGTCAGGGCGGCACGCACCGCGAAAGACGCGGGCTGTGCGGCGGTGTGCTGCCTGCCGCCGCTGTTCATGCCGCCCGGCGAGCGCGCCATCGTCGACTACTACAAGGCGGTTGCCGACGCGGCGGCGGGGCTGCCGTTCTTCGTCTACAACCTGCCGCAGCTCACGCAGGTGGAGTTTCTGCCGCCGCTGATGGAAAAGCTCGCGCGCGCGATGCCGACGCTCAAGGGCCTCAAGCATTCCGCGCCGGACTTCTCGAAGATCCGCGTGTTCGCCGACATGGGGTTCACGGTCTTTTCCGGCAACGGCGCATTCCCCCTGCCGGCGCTGACCATGGGCGCGGTCGGCAGCATCGACGCGCCGCTGACGCTGGCGCCCTGGCATTACGCCGAGCTGTTTGCCGCCTGGGAGCGCGGCGACCTGGCACGCGCAAAGGCGCTGCAGGACGGCGTGCGCAAGTATGTCGACCTGGTGTGGATGTACGGCGCCATGCCGGACGTGTGCAAGACCGTGCTCTCGGCGCGGCTCGGCATCGACTGCGGGCGCTCGATTCCGCCGGTGAACCGGCTGAGCGACGACGAGCGCCGCGAAGTGCTGAAGGCGGCGGAGGCCGCGGGTGTGATCCGTGGTGACAGCTGATCCTCAGGCCGGCCGAAAGGCCGGCTCACGCAACACGCAGCACACAGCACGCAGCACTTTTTCAAGGAGGAGGCCCCGATGATAGAACGCCATCTGCTGCCGAATCAACCCAAGCCGTTCAGTCACTATTGCCACGTGGTGCGTGCCGATCGCCACGTGTGGGTTTCGGGGTCGGTCGGCATCCGGCCCGACGGCACGATTCCCGACACCACGGTCGAGCAGTTCAAGGTGGCGATGGAGAGTGTCGACGCCTGCCTGCGGCAGGCAGGGGCCAATGCCTCGCAGGTGGTGAAGGTCACCATCTTTATGACCGACATCGCCGAGCGTCCGCTGATCAACCCGCTGCGCATCGAGTACTTCGGCGAGCATCGCCCCGCCTCGACGCTGGTCGAGGTGAGCGCGCTGGTGGATCCGCGGCTCAAGGTCGAGATCGAGGCGGTGGCGTACATCGACCGCTAGCCGCGCTTGCCGCGCGGCGCCAGGCCCGGATATTCAGCGGCTTGGAAATGTGCGGGCGCCGTAGCGCCGCGCATGCACCGAATCGAGGCACTGGCCCGTTCGCGCGGTTGCTGCGGCGCATTTCGGGTTTTCTTGAGCCAGGGCAAATCCTCCGAGGCCCCGGCCGTTACGCTCAGGGCTGTTACGCGCGCGGCATGTCGTGGTCCGCGGAGGCTGGCGCTCCGCGCGATGGCGATCAGAACCATTGGCGACGTGACGCTGTCTTTCAAGAGCCAAGCTACTTCAGTAAAGGGGGTCAGGATGAAGGACTTTATCGTCGAGGATCGCAAGGCAGGGCAGGTGGTGGTCGAAGGCAAGATCAGCGAGGCCGGCGGCGTCATCGTGGTCAACTCGTCGCTGGACGAAGGCACCGTCAAGGGCGTGATCAGCCAGATCAGCAAGGACGTTGCATCGGGCAAGACGCGCGGTCGTCTCGGCCCGGGCGAGCTGGACTGGGTGGAAGTCGAGCGCTGAGCGCAGCGCGTATGCGCGGCACTGTGGACTGGCCGCGGACGGAATTCAGGGCGCCGGACTTCGGCGCCCATTTTTTTGCGGCCGTCTGCTGTTTCGCGCAGTACGGTAATACGGAGTAAATTAGGCGCTGTCTGTGCGATCGGTGTCTCGATGTCGAAACCGCCCGAGTCAAATCCTTCGCGCCTCGACCGCGTGGTGGCCGAAGCGCGGCGCCATGCCGCCGAGCGCGAGGCGACCTACCGCGAGCGGGCGCTGAAGCTTTACCCGCATGTATGCGCGCGCTGCGGGCGCGAGTTCTCCGGCGCAAGGCTGCGGGAGCTGACCGTGCACCATCGCGACCACAATCACGACAACAACCCGCCCGACGGCAGCAACTGGGAGCTGCTGTGCATCTACTGCCACGAGAACGAGCACGCGCGCTTCGCCGACGAGGCGGTGCGCGACCGCGCGCGCGATGCCGGGCCGGCGCCGGCCACCTGGAGTCCGTTCGCCGATCTTCGGCAGCGGCTCGATGACGGCAAGAAGCGCGGCCGCTAGTCCCGGCGCGGACGGCCGGGGCACGGGCTGCGGCGGTCGATACCTGTTTGCCGAAGAGGAGGCAACGCAATGATCCAGACTCGCCCGCTGTTCACGCTGACGCTCGATGTGCCGCGCATTGTCGAACTCGGCGCCACGCCCAGCGGTGTGCGCCGCATCGCCACGGTGACCGGCGGTGCGTTCAAGGGCGAGCGGCTGAGCGGAACGGTGCATGCCGCGCCCGGCGGAGACTGGATCCTGGTGAGGCCGGATGGCGCGATCGTCCTCGATGTGCGCCTGACGCTGGAGACCAACGACTCGCAACTCGTCTACATGCGCTACCGCGGCCTGCGGCACGGTCCGGCGGAGGTGATGGCGCGCCTTGCGAAAGGCGAGCCGGTCGACGCCGGCAGCTATTACTTCCGCACGACGCCGGTGTTCGAAACCGCCTCGCCCAAGTACGACTGGCTGAACCGGATCGTGTCGGTGGCGACGGGCCGGCGCGAGGCGACCGGTCCGGTCTACGAAGTATTCGAGCTGCTGTGAGCGGCGTTCGCGACAAACTCGCGGCGCACGGGGCAGTCCCACGAACGGGCAGGGTATTGCCGAGGACTGCGCCGTGAGACTGCAAAGACCCGAGCCGCCGGTCTACGACCCCGGGCGAATGCCGCCGCCGCCAATGCGGCCGCCGCCCGACGAAGTGCCGGTCGACGATCCGCCCGGCCCGAACCAGGTGCCGGACGACGCCCCGTCACGGCTGCCGCCGGAAGAGGCGCCGGAACCGATCAGGCAGCCGCCCGGGCGCAGGCACCGCAACTAGGCGGACCGGCGCTCAGCGCTTGCCGCGAGGGCCCGCGCCGCTGCGGGTGCCGGGGCGCCGGTCGGGCGAAGCGCTCGTCCGGCGCGGCCCGCCGCTGTCGCCCGCGAGCCTGCTGATGCGCAGCTGCTGGCCCGCCACCCAGGTTTTCTGGAGCGTCCGGAAAATGTCCTTCGGCATGCGCGACCGCAGCACGACGATGATGTGGTCCTCCTGGATCTCGATGTGGCCGATATGCTGGCGCTCGAGCTGCGCCTCGTTGGCGATCGCGCCGACGATGTTGCCGGGTTGTACGCCGTGACGCCGGCCGACTTCGATGCGGTAACGCTCCATGCCGGCACGCGGGCCCCGCGTCGCCGCGCGCGGGGGGCGATCGTCGCGCGGCGGCTGCCTTTCCGGCGAGTCCGGGCGGGGCCGCCCGCGCGCCATGCTGCGTTCAACGTCCGGCAGCGCGGCCGCTTCCGCCAGCAGCGGCGTGTCCTCCTGCGCGATATGCGCGATCGCGGCGGCGATGTCCAGCGGCGAAGCCTGCTGGGCATGAGCGTACTGCTCGACCATTGCCCGATACGGCGCCAGTCCGGCGGCGAGACGCTCGTTGCCCAGGATCTCGGCGATGCGCGACTGCAGCCGGGCGATCCGCAGCGCGTTGATCGCGGCCGCGGTCGGCAGCTCCATCGGGGCGATGCTCTGGCGCGTGGCGCGCTCGATGATTCGCAACATGTGGCGTTCGCGCGGCGTCACGAACAGAATTGCTTCGCCGCTCCGGCCGGCGCGGCCGGTGCGGCCGATGCGATGCACGTAGGACTCGGTATCGGTCGGCATGTCGTAGTTGATCACATGGCTGATGCGATCGACGTCCAGGCCGCGCGCGGCGACGTCGGTGGCCACGATGATGTCGAGGTCGCCGCTCTTCAACCGGTTGACGGTTCGCTCGCGCTGCTTCTGCTCGATGTCTCCGCTGAGCGGCGCGGCGGCGAAACCGCGCGCTTCGAGCCGGCCGGCGAGGTCGGTGGTTTCCTGCCGGGTGCGCACGAAAACGATCATGCCTTCGAACGATTCGGCTTCGAGAATGCGGGTGAGCGCATCGAGCTTGTCGAAGCCGCCGCCGACCAGCCAGTAGCGTTGCCGGGTGTTGGCCACCGTCGAGGTCTTGCCGCGGATGGTGACTTCGGCGGGCGATTTGAGGTAGGTCCGCGCGATGCGCCGGATGGCCGGCGGCATGGTCGCCGAGAACAGCGCCACCTGGCGTGTGGCCGGCGTGTTCTGCAGGATCTTCTCCACATCTTCGATAAAGCCCATGCGCAGCATTTCATCGGCCTCGTCCAGCACCAGCAGCGACAGCGCGTCGAGCTTGAGCGTGCCGCGCTCCATGTGGTCGATGACGCGTCCCGGCGTGCCGACGACGACATGCGCCCCGCGGCGCAGCGCCTGCAGCTGCGGCACATAGTGCTGGCCGCCGTAGATCGGCAGCACATGAAAGCCCGGCAGGTGCGCGGCGTATTTCTGAAATGCCTCGGCCACCTGGATCGCCAGTTCCCGCGTCGGTGCCAGCACCAGCGTCTGCGGAAAGCGCCTCGCCAGATCGGTTCGCGCAAGTGCCGGCAGGGCGAATGCCGCCGTTTTGCCGGTGCCGGTCTGCGCCTGGCCCAGCAAATCCCTGCCTTGCAGCAGCGGCGGAATGCCTTGCGCCTGAATCGGCGAAGGTGCTTCGTAGCCGACCTCGTCCAGCGCCTTCAGGAGCGGCGCCGGCAGGTCGAGATCGGCAAAGCGGGTATCGGAGGATGTGGAGTGCGACATGGCAGGTGCTGTGATGGCGGATTCGAAACGGCGTTCGGGCGGCATCGTACGCGTAAATGAAAGTCTTCACAGGCGCGCGAGCCGCCACGGCGGCTGTCGGCGATCGGCGACAGTCGCCGATCGGCTGGCGTTCATCTTGCTCGCGGCGGACATGCAGCCTGGCATGGCGCTTGACGACGGCGCCACCGTGAACGAATCGCGGCGCGGCATGCTGCACCGAGCGACGAGATGGAGAAGACCATGAAGTCTGTTACCCGATGGATTGTCGTGATTGCGGCGATCGCGCTGATCGCGCTGCTGCTCTGGCTGCTGACGCAGCGTGGCGAGGAGCCGGCGCCGACTGACACCGGCGCGCTGGAGGCGCCGGCTTCAGCCGCGCTGCCGCCTGCGCCCGCGCCCAAGCCGCTCGAACCGGTTAACGCGACGACGCTGTTCGATTACAACCGGGCAGCGCTGCGTCCAACTGATGCGGCCAGGCTGGATGAGCTTGCCGGCGCGTTCGCCGCCGGCGGCTACCAGCGTATCGATGCGGTCGGTCACGCCGACCGCATCGGATCCGAGGCTTACAACCAGGCACTGTCGCTGCGGCGTGGCGAGGCGGTGCAGGCGTACCTGCTGACCAGGGGCGTGGATGCCGTCAGTGTACGTATCGAGGCGGCCGGCGAAAGCGAGGCTGTAACGGGCGACACCTGCCGCAAGATGGGCGCAGAGAATCGAAGCAACCGCAGGCTGATCGAGTGCCTGCAGCCCGATCGGCGCGTTCAGGTGACTCTGGTGCCCGCTCGATGATCCTCGCACTGCGCGCCGGCGCGCACGATCGGCATCGCCGCCGCGCGGCTAGCGCTGCGGCAGTGCGCCGCGCAAAGTCTCTGCGGCGCGCACGGCAAGCCGCGCCGCCAGCGTGCGGATATGCTTCAGCGCCCGGCCACTGCGGGCCCACGCCCGGCGCATCGGCCGGACGCGGCCGGGGCAAGGCTCGCTGTCGCTGTGGCCACAACGATGACACTTGCCGATATGGAAGATGGACCTGACCGACTGGATTTTGATGCCTTCGGACTGGCAGTCGCTGCATGCGGTCGCAAAGACCGCCTGCCCGCAGAACGGGCAGCTGTGCTGAGTCATTTTTACTCCTCCCTTGTTCGACCTGCAGGCGCAGGCGAGCCGCTGTTTTATTGAATGCACGGTCTCGGAATGAGCCTAGCCCCGATTTTCGAATGGAGTCAATACCCCGGACGGCGCGCCTGGGCCGCGACAGCCGCAATCTGCAAGAATCGGGGATCCGGCCCGGGGGAAGCCGCTGGACTGACCCCGGCCGGGCGGCAGGCGGGAGGCTTAGCCATGAATCATGTGTTTCGCGCGGGCCCCGGCAGCGTCGTTCCGGACGGCACCCGCGTCAGCCCGTTTCTCAATCCGACCGACAGCGCCAGCGGCCTGCCGGCCGGAATGTTCGAAGGCGCCAGCCTCGCGATCGGCGCGCTTGCGCCCGGTCAGCGCTCGCGCATTCACCTGCACCCGCTGGTAACCATGGTGACCTGGGTGATCGAAGGGCGCCTTCAGATCAGGATGAAGGATGCCGGCGCGCCCGCGCCCTATCTGCTGTCGCTGGAGCCCGAAGACGCCGCGCTCACTCACCCCGGCACTTTTGTGCAGCTGATCAATCCGGGCGAAACGCCGTGCCGGGTGCTGTACGTCTGCAGCCCCGGCTATGTCTGGCTGCAGGGCGCCGACGGCCGCATGGTGTACGACGATGCGCAGGTGTTCGACGACGACTGGTACGCACTGGCCGCCCGCGGCTATCCGCTGCCTGCCGCGGCGGACATCGAGGCGCTCAGGAGCGAGCGGCGTCGCGCCATCGCGATGCTGGCGCGGCAGAAGCGCGACGCGCTGGAATAGGACGGGGTGCCTGCGCCGGTTTCCGCAGGCCGATAACGCGGGCGCCGGGCAGCAGAAGCCCGGCGGATTCGCCGGGGCGCTGTCGCCCGGCTGCGGCGCTGCCGGCAGGCGATGCTTCGCGTGCAGGACGCCTATTTCGCCATCTGCACCAGTACGCGGCGGTTCTTCTGCTTGTCGGCGGACGTCTTCTCCGGCGACACCAGCGGTTTGGACGAGCCGACGCCGATCGGCTTGCAATTGAGCTGCATGCCCTTGGCCTTGAGCGCGGCGCACACCGTCTTCGCGCGTGCCAGCGACAGCATCTGGTTGCGCTCCACCGAGCCGTCGGAGTCGGTGTGCCCCTCGGCGGTGACGTAGAGGTTGGGCACCACCGCTTTCAAGGCATTCGAATTGTCGGTGATGATCTTGAGCAGGCCGTTGATCCGTTTTTCGTTGCCCTCGGCGAACTCGGCGCGGCCGGTCTTGAACTCGAACTGCCCGTCCTTGATCTGCTGGTTGGCGAGCTTCTTGTTGACCGTATCGAGCAGCGACGTGCCGCCGACCGCGGGCGGCTTCGGCAGCTGCGGCAGATCGACCGCTGCTGCCGGCAAAGCAAGCGCTAACAGGGCCAGCGCCGGAAGAAAAAGAAAAGAACGCATGACTGCACCTCGTGTAGGGGGAAGGCGGCGCGGAGTATAGGCGAAAAGCGCACGCGCAATGTGGTGCGATCAAGCCGCCAGTGCTTCGCCCCAGGCCCCTGCGTTCTCCACGCAGCACGGCCTTTTCATCAGGCCTGCGGCCAGAACAGGTACGCGTCCATCGCCAGGGCGCCGGCGCCCACGCTCTGGTGCACGCGCTCGACGCGCGGGGACTGTCCGGCGGCGGCGAAGGCGAGCGGCAGCGGCAGGAAATGTTCCGGGCTGGGATGCGCCCGCAACGCGTGCGGCGCGCGCTGCTGCCAGGCAGCGAGCGCGGCACGGTCGTTGGCGACCAGCGCCCGGTCGACCCAGCCGCGAAACTCCTCGACGTAGGCGACGGCGGGGGTTTCCTCGATATCGAGGCCATGGTGGCGGACATACTGCATCCATTCGCCGAGGTTGTGCGTCATGTGGCCGGAGCCGACGATCAGCACGTCCTCCTGCGCAAGCGGCGCGAGCGCGGTGCCCACGCGCAGATGATGGGCGGCATCAAGCGATGGTTGCACCGAGATCTGCGCCACCGGCACGTCGGCGTGCGCATACAGATAGCGCATCGGTACCCAGGCGCCGTGATCCAGGCCGCGGCAGCCGTTGCCCGAGGCGGGCAGGCCAGCCGACTTGAGCAGTTCGAGCGCGCGCTGCGCGATTGCCGGCGCACCGGGCGCAGCATAGTGAAGCTTGTACAGCTCCGGTGGAAAGCCGCGGAAGTCGTGAATGGTCTCGGGCCGCTCGCCGGTGGCAAGCATCGGCAGTTCGGTTTCCCAATGGGCCGAGGCGATCAGCACTGCGCGCGGTCGCGGCAGGCGCGCGCCAATGGCGGCCCAAGCGCTGCCCGCGGCACCGGCCTTGAGCGCGTGCATCGGTGAGCCGTGAGAGACGAAGAGGGTGGGGAGCATCCGTTGGTTCCGAGTAAAAGATCCGAGTAAAAGATATGTGC
>ERZ869936.885-NODE-885-length-24627-cov-6.879171_pt1 | contig 24627 bp, 21 predicted proteins | sample MGYA00520876_ERZ869936 | MGnify/ENA primary metagenome ERZ869936 (study PRJEB32218, sample SAMN09650985) | biofilter metagenome | isolation source: enrty point of leading RO module | place: Saudi Arabia: Thuwal, RO plant located on Red Sea | collected 2016-02-17 ... | reverse complement strand
TCGTCAACCGCCTGCGGCGTCGCGCCGAGCGCTGGACCGACATGTTGATCGGCGGACTGCTGCACTTGAGCGACGTGCGCGAGTTCGCCGTCGAGGCGGATCGGGCGGAGGAGTTCGCCGTCGATCTCGACCAAAGCGGCGGCCCGGCCGGTGGCAGCCAGGCTTGGCGGATGGCGCTGGTTTCGATGCGCAACGCGTTTCAGCACGGGATGTCCGTGGCCGCTGCAAACCCGGACGCCAACGCGCGGATCACGGCGAGCATTCTGGGCTGCTTTCCCGGCGAACTGTTCGACTCGACCGGCATGTTCCACTCGCTGTGGATGACGCGGCTGAACGCCCAAGCGACCGACGCCCAGGGTCTGATCAGCGAGCTTCTCAAGCCGCCCGTTCCGGTCCGCGAGCGGCAGGACATGTATCAACTGCGTCGGCGGCTGAACTGATCCGGCGGTGCACGCCCGCACCGGCCAATGCCGGGCGACCATGGCTCTGCAACTCGCGGGGGGCGCGGCATCCGTGCGGTACCCCCGTTGCCCGAATGACAGCACTCTGCTGCCAGTACTGGCTGTTGGCGAGCGGACATTTCTTGCCCGCGGCGCCGAACCTCTGTTGAGCGGAGTTCCCTATCTCGCTACTCTACTGCCCCTGTTTTGACGCTTGAGACGTCCGGCAGGCGGTGCGCCCGCATGAGGCGGCGCACGCGCATCCTTCGGAATTCCGATTTGAGGGACCAAATGCGAGAGTTCTTGAAAGCAAGGTTGTCGATCGCCGCGCGCGCGGCCGTCGTTGCCCCCGCAGTGCTCTGCGCCACCTGCTGCTTGTTCGGCGATGCCGACGTTCTGGCCCGCGAAGCGGAATGGATTTGGTCGCCTGCCTACGAGAAAGAGCTTGCGCCGCAGGGCGATTGCTACTTTCGCAAGTCGTTCCCGCTGGGCGCGCCGGAACACGGTGTGGTTCAAATTGCCTGCGACGACAGCTACGAGCTGTACGTCAACGGGCGCCAGGTCGGCGGAGGAAAGAACTGGAAGCTGCTGGATGTCTATGACATTACGAAGTACCTGGTCGTCGGGCAAAACACGATCGCGGTGAAAGCAATCAATTCCGAGGGCGGGCCCGCGGGCCTGGTCGCGCGGGTCGCGGTGAAGGAGAAAAGCAACACGCACGTCGAGTACTCAAGCGATGGCACGTGGAAGACGGCGCTGAAGGAATTCCCCCAATGGCAGAAGACTCGCTTCGACGATAGCCAATGGCTCGCCGCCCGAACGTTTGGCGCGCTGGGTTCCACGCTTCCGTGGGGCAATGAAGTGACGGTCGCCGGCGCCGAGGGCCGATTCCGCGTGACTCCGGAATTCCACGTCGAGTGGGTCATCGACCCGGAAGATACCGGTTCGCTGATTTGCATGGCGTTCGACGAATTTGGCCAGATCATCGCGTCGCGCGAAAACGGCCCGCTGATCGTCATTCGCGACGACGACAAGGACGGCATGGTCGAAACCGTCGCACCGTTTTGCGACGAGATGAAGAACTGCCACGGGTTGTTGCCGATCAGCGGCAAGGTCTACGCCATCGGCGAGGGCCCGCAAGGCGCCGGGCTCTATCGACTGGGCGACAATGATCACGACGGCACGATCGACCAGATCGAAGTCGTATTGAAGTTTCCCGGCGAGATCCGCGAGCACGGTCCGCACGCCCTCGCACTGGGACCAGACGGCCTGCTGTACATGATCGCGGGCAACTTCTCGCACGTAGCCGACGAGTTTGCCGACGCAAGCCCCTACCACGACTTCTACGAAGGCGACCTGATCACGCCCCGCTACGAAGACGCCAGCGGCCATGCCGTGGGCGTCAAGGCGCCAGGCGGAACGATCCTGCGCACTGATACGTCGGGCACGGCAGTCGAGCTGTATGCCGGCGGACTGCAAAACCCGTATGACCTGGTTTTCAACGCGTACGGTGATTTGTTCACGTCCGACTCCGACATGGAGTGGGACATGGGCAACTCGTGGTACCGGCCGACGCGCCTGGTTCACGCGATCGCAGGCGCGGAGTTCGGCTGGCGGAGCGGCTGGGCCAAGTGGCCGAACTACTTTGTCGACAGCCTGCCACCGACCGTCGAGCTGGGCCGTGGCTCGCCTGCTGGAATGGAATCGTACGACCACTACATGTTTCCGCGCCGGTATCACGGCACGCTATTCGTGTGTGACTGGTCTCGCGGACGGATTCTCTGCATTCGACCGAAAAAGCACGGCGCTTCGTACCGGGCCACGGCCGAAGTGTTCGTCGAAGGGCGGCCGTTGAACGTTACCGACATTGCCGTCGGTCCGGACGGCGGGCTCTACTTCTGCACCGGCGGCCGCGACACCGAGGGCGGCGTCTATCGCGTTGTGTGGGACGGAAAGGTTCCGCCGGAAGTGATGGACCGAGGCAAGGGAATCAATGCCGCGTTGAATCAGCCGCAACTGCAAAGTGCCTGGGGGCGGCAGCAAGTGGCCTTGGTGCAACAGCAACTGGGCGACGCCTGGGACGAACAGCTCACGGCAGTTGCCAGCGATCCCGAGGCTGCGACCCATGCCCGCTTCCGCGCGCTCGACCTGATGCAGCTTTACGGCCCGGCGCCGTCGTCCGATTTGCTGGTCAAGATTTCAAGCGACCCGTCGCCCGAGCTTCGGGCCAAGGCGGCCCGGCTGATGGGGCTGCACCTGGATGATACGACCCGATCGCGGCTGACCGAACTGTTGGCCGACACCGATCTGGCCGTGCAGCGGGCTGCCTGCGAGGCGGTAACGCGCGGCGCGGTCGACGTGCCGGCCGATGCGTTGTTGCCGCTGCTCAACTCGCAGGATCGCTACGTTTCGTGGGCGGCTGGCCGGGCCCTGCAACAGATTCCGATCGACCAATGGGCCGACGCCGTACTGAGCGAGAAGCAGGCCCGCGCATTCGTCAACGGAGCGACCGCCCTGTTAACGCCGCAGATCGACCGCGAGACGGCCGAAAACGTGCTCGAGGACTCGGGCCGATTGATGCGGACGTATCTCACCGATGACGAGTTCATCGACCTGCTGCGCGTCATCCAATTGGCATTGATCCACGGGCAAATCCAAGGTGACGATATTCCGCAGTTGCGTGCCCAGCTTGCCGAGGAGTACCCTTCGCGCAACCACTTTATGAACCGCGAGCTGGCCCGACTGCTAGTCTATTTGCAGGAGCCGACGTTCGCCGAGCGGCTGGTCGAACAATTGCGAAGCGACGTGCCCAGCGTCGAGCGAATGCACCTGCTGATGCACGCCCGATTCTTGGAAACGGGCTGGACGTTGCCGCTCAAGCTACAAGTGCTGATGGCTTTCGAGGAGGCCCGCACGATCGAAGGCGGGCACAGCTTCGAAGGGTTCGTGGAGAACGCCGCTCGCGACTTCTTCGCCACGTTCACGGACGAAGAGGGCCGGCTCGTTTTGGCCGAAGGCGCGAAGTGGCCCAGTTCGGCGCTGAGCGTGCTGGCGAAGCTGCCACAGCATCCGACCGACGCCACTCTGGACCAGATCCAGGATCTCGACCGACAAGTAGCACGGCTGGATACCGAAGCCGCGAAGAAGTTGCGGATCGGCATTTGCGCGGTGTTGGGCGCGAGCGGCAAGGCCGACGCGATGGCGTATCTCCGCGAGTTGTACGATCAGGAGCCTGACCGGCGAGTGGCGATCGCGATGGGGCTGGCCCAACGTCCTGATGGCGAGAACTGGGAGTATCTGGTTCGCTCGCTGTCGATTGTTGAAGGCGCCGCCGCCCAAGAGGTGTTGATGCGGCTGGCCCAGGTCGACCGCGTTCCGGAAGAACCAGAGGCCTACCGGCAAGTGATCCTGCGCGGGCTGATGCTGCGCGAAAACGGCAGCCGTCGCGCCGTGGCCCTGTTGGAAAAATGGACCGGACAGAAGCTGGAAGAGGGCAACCAGAACTGGCACGCGCAATTGGCCGCCTGGCAGAACTGGTTTGTGTCGACCTACCCGGATCTGCCGGAACCGCAGTTGCCGCAGGAAAGCGACGAGAACCACTGGACCTATCAGGAACTATTGAGCTATCTGACCGGGCCGCAAGCGATCGAAGGCGTCGCGTCGCGCGGCGCGCTGCTGTTCGAGAAGGCACAGTGCGTGAAGTGTCACCGGTATGGGAATCGGGGCGACACGGTTGGACCCGACCTGACAGACGTCAGCAAGCGGTTCCAGACGAAAGAGATCCTGGAATCGATCCTGTTCCCGTCGCAGGTCATTTCTTCGCAGTACGCCAGCCAGACGATCGTCACAGTCGATGGCAAGGCGTATAGCGGCATGGTCGCGCCGTCGGGCGACGGCTCGGTGACCGTGTTGCAGGCCAGCGGAGAGAAGGTTGTGATTGCCCGCGACGACATCGAACAGGCCACGCGGACGAAAGTGTCGGCGATGCCCGAAGGGCTGCTCAATACGCTCAGCCCGGAGGAAATCGCCGACCTGTTCGCGTTTCTCTCCTCGCAGCCGGCGGGCGACCTGACACGTCGGCCCACGGCACCGGCGGCGGAATCGCGGCGCTAGCCAGTTGTGCCGGTTTTCCCTCCGGCGATTCGGTGCACGGCGAACAGCGGCACGCGGCGCCGGGCCACCATGCGCAGCGGCGCTGGACAGTCATCCTGCCTTGCCGGCTCGCACTGCCGGGCGCCGTTCCCAGCGAATCGACTCACCGATACAATGGGGGCGTACCAACGTACGCCGTCTATTCGCATCGAGAGTCGTCATGGATAAAGAACTGATCGATCGGGCCGAGGCCATCCAGCAGCGCATCGTGCAGCTACGAGACTCTCTTTGACTACGCAGGCAAGAAGTCTGAGGCCGAGCGCGTCGAACAGCGCATGGCCCAACCCAACTTCTGGGATGACCAGGAACAAGCCCAGGCAACCATCGCGGATCTCAAGGCGCTGGGCGCACTGCTCAAGCCGCTCGACGAAGCGGTGGCCGCCGCCGCCGATCTAGAGGCCTTGGCGGAAATGGCCGAGGAGGATCCGTCGCTGGCCGAGGAGTTCGCCGGCGAGGTTGACCGCCTGGAGAAACTGGTCGGTGATCTGGAATTGAAGGGGCTGCTCAACGGCCCCTACGACGCCAAGGGCGCCATCCTGACCATTCATGCCCGCGACGGCGGCACCGACGCCAACGATTGGGCCGAGATGCTACTTCGAATGTATGTCCAGTGGGCGCAGAAGAACGAGTACGACGCCGAGATCCTCGACCGGCAGGACGACGTCGTGGCGGGGATTCAAAGTGCCGCGCTGTCGATCCGCGGGCCGATGGCCTACGGCTATCTGAAGGGCGAAACGGGAATCCATCGCCTCGTTCGAATCAGTCCGTTCAATGCAGAAGGCAAACGCCAGACCAGTTTTGCCGCCGTGGACGTTTCGCCGGAAATCAGCGACACGGTCGACGTCGAGTTGAAGGACGAGGACATTCGCGAGGACGTGTACCGTGCCAGCGGCGCCGGCGGCCAGCATGTAAACAAAACGTCTAGCGCGATCCGGCTGACCCACGAACCGACCGGAATCGTCGTGCAATGCCAGAACGAACGATCGCAGCATAAGAATCGCGCCACGGCACTCAAGATGCTGCGGGCCCGGCTGGCACGCGTCGAGGAGGAAAAGCGCGAAGCGGAACAGGCGGCCAAGTACCAGCAAAAGGCCAAGACCGGCTTCGGGTCGCAAATCCGAAACTACTTCCTCCACCCCGACCAACGCGTCAAGGACACGCGCACCGGCTTTCAGGTGGGCAACTTCCAAAATGTACTCGACGGTAACATCCAGGGTTTCCTGGACGCGTACTTGCAGTGGCGCGTGACGTAGCGCGCCTGTTCTGACGTGCCTCGACCGTGACACGCACGCCGTGAAACCGTCGTGATGCCAGCCGGCATGGATCGTGGGAACGCAGCACGTGAACGACCATCGTGATCAGATCTTGCAGACCGCGGGCGTGCGGGTGGAATTCGTCTGGCACGAAGACCGCTACGCGCACCGAATCCTCGTCGGCGACGGATTGCATTGGACCGAGCGCCTGGAGTCGGTGGAAGGCACGCCGCACGACGACTGGCCGACGAGTCCCCCGCTCAATTCGCTCCATCGGGAAGAACGGGGGCACACGCAGTTGGCATTGTTGGTCGGCATGGCCGGCAAGAGCCACTGGTCGGCCAGCGTCGAACTGGATCCGCCGGGCAACGTGCGATTCGATATCGCGTGCCGTGTGTCGCCGGCCGGGCAGGGAGTGCTGGGCAGCCACTATCGGGTCGTAAGCGCCGCAGCACACGTGGAAGGTCCAAATATCTGCCTGGTTGCCGCCGGCGGTGCGAACGATGCCTTTCCCTCGGTTGTCCAACCCGAAGACGGCACGCAATGCCACGTCGCTGCGGACGGGTCGATTCGATTGGAGCCGCAGCCCGACCGAGACGCCGCGCCGGCGCGAACCATACGGTGGTCGTACCGGATCCAATGGCAAGGTGGTTCGGACGAGTGAGCCGGTGAAACTGGGCAGATGGATGGCTCGCGAAATGGCTCGTCGAAGTGTACGCGCGCCGCTGCTGGCGTAATCGGCGCGCGTTTGTTACCTTGGCGGCGTTGAGCGCAGTTTCGACGGACGCAATCTGCGCGGCGCGGTACGTGCATAAGGAACCCACTGGTGTCTATTACCCCAGCTCTGCCCAAGATGCGGCGCGAAGACGTTCCGCCGGGTGACGTGTTGTGTAGCTACTGTACGGCCAAGTGCTGCCGGTACTTTGCCATGGCGATTGAAGACCCGGACACGAGCCGCGACTGGGAATTTGTCCGCTGGTATCTGATGCATGAGGCGGCGACGGTTTTTTCCGAGGACGGCACCTGGTACCTGCTGGTCCACACGAAGTGCAAGCACTTGCAGGACGACAATCGGTGTGGCACCTACGAAACGCGCCCCACAATTTGCCGCGAGTACACGACCGAAGACTGCGAATACGAAGACGAGTGGCTCTACGAGCAGTACCTGGAAACATCGGAACAGGTCGTGGAGTACGCCGAGGCACTGCTGCCGAAGAAACGGGGCCAGAGCATCCGCAGCCCCAAGCCGCCGATGCTGCCCGTGCTGGCCGGCTAGTGCCGCGGACTGTTCCTGGTAGCTCCTTGAAACCGTATCGCGCACAGGCACCCTCCGGATCGGTCATCCCGTGAACGACGCTCCCCGCATCGAGCCACGCACGCTGAAGGGGTTTCGCGACTACCTTCCCGACGTGATGATCCCGCGCGAATGGCTGGTGGACACGGCCCGCCGCGTCTATCGCTCGTATGGGTTCAGCCCGATCGACACGCCGGCGCTGGAGTACCTGGACATCCTGACCGGCAAGGGCAGCGACGAGACCGACAAGCAACTCTACAAGTTTCAGGATCACGGCCAGCGCTGGATCGGAATGCGATTCGATCTGACCGTGCCGCTGGCGCGGTTCGTAGCACAGCACATTGGGCGATTGGGCACGCCGTTCAAGCGGTATCACATTGCCACGGTTTGGCGCGGCGAGAATACGCAGCGCGGCCGGTTCCGCGAGTTCATGCAATGCGACTTCGACACGATCGGCACCACGGCGCTGGCGGCCGACATCGAGACGGCGCTAGTGATTCACGATTTGTTCCACGCGCTGGGACTCGACAAGTTCGTGATCCGCGTGAACAACCGCATGGTGCTGGCCGGCCTGCTGGATCAATTTGGCCTGGCTGACAAAACCACGCCTGTCCTGCGGGCATTGGACAAACTGGCCAAGATCGGGCCGGAAAAAGTTGCCGACGAAATGGTCCGTGCCGCCGGCGCCACGTCGGAACAGGCGGCCGGGTTGCTCAAGCTGGCGGAAATCTCCGGCGGCAACGATCAGATCCTCTCCGAACTGGAAACGCTGGTTCGCGGCAGCGAAAAGGGCGAGCAGGGGGTTGCGAAGCTGGCGGATCTGGTCGCCGCGGTGACGGCCGCCGGCGTCGATCCCAAGCATCTGCGATTGGACCCGTCGATTGCGCGCGGGCTGGACTACTATACCGGTACCGTGTTCGAAACGTTTCTGGATCGCTTGCCGGGCATCGGCAGCGTTTGTTCGGGCGGGCGCTACGACAACCTGGCTGGCGTTTACACGAAGCAGCAACTGCCGGGGATCGGCGCCTCGCTTGGCCTGGATCGCTTGCTGGCGGGCTTGGAAGAACTGGGGCTGGTGCAGAAGATTCATACGCCCGCGCCGGTTTTCATTCCGCTGTTCGACGCCGAACGCTTGCACGACTACTTGCGCCTGGCGGCGGCCATCCGCCGGCGTGGAATCGGCGTGGAAGTGTTTCCCGAGCCGAAGAAGCTGGGGCAGCAGTTGAAGTACGCGGACCGGCGCGGGTTCGCGCTGGCGGTGATCGTTGGTGCCAATGAATGGGCCACGGGCAACTGCCAGATCAAAAATCTGGCGACCGGCCAGAGCACCAACGCGCCGTTGGCCGACGCGCCGGCGGCCATCGAGGCCCAGCTTCGGGCCGAAGCGTGATTTGGCCGCACGTCGCCGTTGCAAGCATCGCCGCAGCGCCGGAGAGCCGGAGCCGGCCGTCTTGTTGGATGCCACCTATGGAGCTAGGATTGTTGCCACTCAGGTGATGCTCTGCGTCGTCGGCGATCCGACCGCAAGGGGACCGATTCTCGGTCAACTCCATGGCCAACCGCGAGAACCATTACGAAGCAGCGTTTGAGGCGTATCTACGTCGCCATCGGGTGCCGTACGTAGCTGTGGACGAGGCCAAGCGCAGTCGCTGGGGGAACGGTTCGATCAAGAGCCTGGACTTCATTGTTTCTCCGCCGGGCGATCGCTCCTGGCTGGTCGACGTGAAGGGGCGGCGATTTCCGTCGGGCGAGCAAAAGCACTATTGGAAGAACTGGTCGACGCGCGACGACCTGATAAGCCTCGCCCAGTGGGAGCGGTTGTTCGGCGAGCGGTTTGGCGGGTTGTTGGTGTTTGCTTATAATGTGGTTGGCGATCGCGCGCCGCTGGTGCCGGAACGTTTGTTCGAGTTTCGCGGCGGACTGTACGGTTTCGTGGGCATCGCGGTTGCGGAGTATGCACGACACGCCCGCACGATCTCTCCGCGATGGGATACGCTGGCGATGCCGGTCGTTCGTTTTCGGGAAGCGGCGGCGCCGGTGGAACATTTCTTGTTTCGAGATTCTTCGCGGTCCGAGGCGTTGATTTCATGAAGCCGCTTGGTTCGACGGGAACGACACGACGCGTCGGGCGCCTGACGCGATGGTTGATGCTTTTGGCCGCATTGTGGTTGGCGGCTTCGAGCACGGCGATGGCCCAAGGCAATAAGAAGGACGAGGGCGGTCCCACGAAAAGCTATGTCTTGTCGTATTTCATCGTGATGGTGGGCGTGGGTATCGGATTGGCGGCCGTGCTGCGCGTGAGCAAGCGGCTCGAAAAACCGCCGCAAAAACACGTCGACGACGACGATGATGAGGAGTAGGGCGCTGGGGTGGCGCGCTACCTTGCCCATCGGCCTCGCACGCAGGTAGCGCACGACCGGCACGCGGACCTTTCAAAGCGATCGAAGCACCGCGGCGGCGCGCGTTACGCGCCGTTCGACCGGCTGCGTAGAAACGCTGCGATTTCTTGCACGACCGTCTGCTGCTCTTGGGCGGTCAACTCGGGGAAGATCGGCAGCGCCAAGGTTTCCTTGGCCGCGCGCTCGGTATGCGGCAGGCTGCCCGGCTCGTAGCCGAGCGACGCAAAACAAGCCTGCGCGTGCAGTGGCACCGGGTAGTAGATTTCGGTGCCGATCTTGCGCTCGCCCAGATGGGCGCGCAACGCGTCGCGGCGCCCGTCCGGGACGCGAATCACGTATTGGTTCCAGACGTGGCGCCGGCCCGTGGCCGCTTGCGGCAATCCGAGGACGTGATCCAGTTGGTGCGCGGCGAACAATTCCGAGTAGCGGTTGGCGTTTTCCTGCCGCTTCGTGTTCCACGGGTCGAGATGCGGAAGCTTGACGTTGAGCACCGCCGCTTGCAACGAGTCGAGCCGGCTGTTGATGCCGACGACGTGATGATAGTAGCGTGGTTGCATGCCGTGCCCGCGAAGTAGCCGGAGTTGCTCGGCGAGTTTTTCATCGTGGGTGGTCATGATTCCGCCGTCGCCGAATCCGCCCAGATTCTTGGTCGGATAGAAACTGAAGCAACCGACCGTGCCCCAGCTACCGGCGCGGCGCCCGGCGAACTCTGCGCCGATCGCCTGGCACGCGTCTTCGATGATCGGGACACCGTGCGTGCGGCTGATGGCCTCCAGGGCCCGCATGTCGGCGCATTGACCGAACAAGTGGACCGGAATAATCGCCTTGGTGGCCGGCGAGATCAGCACTTCGACGCGCTGCGGATCGATGTTGAATGTCGCCGGGTCGATGTCGACGAACACGCACTTGGCGCCGAGCCGCCACGCAGCACTGGCCGTGGCGAAGAACGTGTAGCTGGGCATCAACACTTCGTCGCCGGGGCCGACGCCGTGCGCCATCAGGGCCAATAGCAATGCGTCGCTGCCCGAAGCGCAACCCACCGCGTGCGGCACCTGGCAGTACTCGGCCAGGTTGCGTTCCAACTCTTCGACGTCGGGCCCCAACACGAATCGACCCGACACGCAGACGCGCTCAATCGCGCGGGCGACTTCGGCGCGAAGGGGCTGGTTCTGACGCGCGACGTCGAGCAACGGAACGGGCGACGGAGTATTTCCGACGAAGGTCGGCGGAGCCGGCGGAACGGCCCATTGATTCCCGGACGGGGCAACGCTCATGGTTCACCTGTATCGGCTGACGAGATGTGGTTGACGATCGTGGTGCTCCAGGCGCCGTGTCGGCTCCGGAGCAAGGCGGCGAACGGTACTCGAATCGCCGGCCACGCGTCAAGATCGGTGCTGGCACGTTGCCCGGTTGGCCGACCCAACTCACACGGCGACGCATACTTACGTCGGCCGAGCCCAGATTGACCCTCATTTTTGCTTGCGCTACAATTCGATGGCCTCGCCCCCGTGTCGGCATCCCCAAACACACATGCTTGCAGCATTCATGTCCCGATTCTTGCCGCCGATTCTGTTGTTTGTCCTGCTCGGCGTTTTGACGCTGGTCGGCTGGGCCCGACCGGCGGACGGCGACCCCGCGCGGATCAAGATCGTCTCCAGCCTGCCACGGACCGGCAGCGCGAAAGCGCAGACCGACACGATCGTCAACGGCATCAAGATGGCGCTGGCGGAAGCCGACTATCGGGCCGGCGATTTCGACATCGTCTACGCGGACTGGGACGATGCCACCGCCGGCGCTGGCCAATGGACGGCCGAAGCCGAAACGGCCAACGCCAATCGGGCGGTCAACGACCCGGATGTGATGGCGTACTTGGGAACCTACAACTCGGGCGCAGCCAAGATCTCGATGCCGATCCTGAATAAAGCCGGCTTGCTGATGCTCAGCCCCGTGAACACCTGGCCCGGCTTAACCAAGCCGGCGATGGGCGATCCGGGCGAGCCGTATATCTATCGCCCGACCGGCAAGGTCAACTACGCGCGGCTCGTGCCGACCGACGATCTGCAAGGTCCGCTGGGCGCGGTGTGGGCCGACGAAATGGGCGTCAAGCGGGTCTATGTCCTGGACGACAACGAAGTCTACGGCAAAGGCATCGCCAACCTGTTCATCGAAGAGTGCCAGAACCTGGGCATCGAGGTGCTGGGGCACGAGAGCATCGACGTCAAGGCGCAAGAGTTCAAGCCGCTGATGGCCACGATCAAGGGGCTTAATCCCGACCTAGTTTATTTTGGCGGAACGACGCAATCCAAAGGCGGACAGATCGCCAAGGACATGGTGGCCGCGGGGCTCGATTGCAATTTGATGGTGCCCGACGCGTGCTACGAAGAGGTGTTTATTGAGTCGGCCGGCGCCGACAACCTGAACGATCGGTGCTATGTCACATTCGGCGGGCTGCCTCCCGAACAGTTGACTGGGCCCGGCAAGCAGTTCGTCGACGGGTATCGACAACGATTCGGCAAAAAGCCCGAGGCGTATGCCATTTATGGCTACGAGGCGGGCAAGGTGGCGCTGGAGGCCATTCGCCGCGCGGGCGTGAAGGACCGGCAGGCCATTCTCGACGCTTGCCTGGCGATCGAGGATTTCGATCAGGGGGCGTTGGGCACGTGGTCGTTCGACGAAAACGGCGACTCGACGCTGCGGACTGTCACCGGCAATATCATTCGCGATGGACGCTTTCAATTCGTCAAAGTTCTGGGGCAATAGCCGGACGGGCGCGCGGCACGCGCCGTGCGACGCATTCCGGATGCAGGGAGGCTGCCGTTGACGTCGTTTCCGTTGCTCGTCGCGCAGGCCGAATCTGCCGAATTCTGGCAAACGTTTTTGCAGTACGCCCTGATCGGCCTGACCAACGGGGCCCTGTTTGCGTTGATCGCGCTGGGCTACACGATGGTCTACGGGATCATCGAACTGATTAACTTCGCGCACGGCGAAGTGTTTATGCTGGGCGCCTTTCTGGCGCTGACGTTGGTACTACACGTTATGAAACTCGATGAGGCGACGCCCGTCGGCCTCTGGGTGGGCATCGGCTTGCTGCTGCTGATCGTGCCGCTGTTTTGCGCCGTGATCAACGTGTCGATCGACTGGCTCGTCTACAAGCCACTGCGGCAGGCTCCGAAGCTGGCGCCGCTGGTTTCGGCCATCGGCGTTTCGTTCGTGCTGATGAACGTGGGGTTGCTGTGGGGCGGCGCGGCCGACGTCCACTTCCCTGACTTCGTGTCGCGGCACAACCTGCTCGGTGAAGACGCCGCGTTGAGCTTCACGTACAAGGATCTGATGGTGGTGCTGATCACCGTGCCGATCATGATCGCACTGACGCTCTTTGTGCAAACAACCCGGATGGGCAAGGCCATGCGGGCCACGGCCCAAGATCCCGTGGCCGCGCAATTGATGGGCATCCACGTCGATCGCGTGATTGGCGTGACGTTCGCGCTGGGTGGCGCGCTGGCCGGCGCCGCCGCCGTGATCTACAGCCTGTACATCAACACGGTCAGCTACCAGATGGGATTCACCAACGGGCTGTACGCCTTCACCGCGGCGGTGCTCGGCGGCATCGGCAACATACCCGGGGCCGTGCTCGGCGGCCTGGTGATTGGGTTGGCGCGCTCGTTTGGCTCGGGCTACGTGGGAGAACGATGGACCAGCGCGCTGGTGTTCGTGATTCTGATCGCGATCCTGGTGTTTCGGCCTTCGGGCTTGTTGGGCGCGCGGACGAGGGAGAAGGTATGACCCCGACCGCCAAACGCATGCCGGTGTGGCCGCTGTACCTGGGCGTGCTCGTGGTCTATCCACTGTTGGTCTATCCGGAGCGCGCGCTCGCCGGCCTGACCGAGATCTCGGTCGGCCGCCAACTGACCTACATCTTCATCTATGCGATCCTGGCGCTGGGGCTGAACGTCGTCGTGGGTTACACCGGGCTGTTGCACTTGGGCATCGCCGCGTTCTTTGGCATCGGGGCCTACATCACGGGCATCCTGACCGTCAGCGCGTATCCGTTTCAGACAGGGTTCCTGGTGGCGTTGGTCGCGTCGACGATCGGGGCGGCAGTGTTCGGCATGTTGCTCGGCGCGCCGACGTTGCGACTGCGCGGCGATTACGTGGCGATCGTGACCCTCGGCTTTGGCGAGGTGACCCGCTTTACGCTGCGGAACCTCGAGGAGATCACCGCCGGCACGCGCGGGCTGAATCCGGTACCGCCGCCCCAACTGCCCGGCTTCGTCGAAACGCCGCTAAGCTGGCTGGGCATCGGCGCCGATTGGAGCCTGGACTATCGGCTGTTTTACTACCTGGCGCTGGGTGTGCTGGTGGCCGTGATTTGGCTGCTGGCCAACGTGGAACGATCGCGGCTGGGGCGGGCATGGGTCGCCATTCGCGAGGACGAACTGGCCGCCACCTGCATGGGCATCAACGCGGCCCGCGTCAAGCTCTCGGCGTTTGCTATCGGCTGCGGGCTGGCGGGCCTGGCCGGATGTTTGTACGCAACCACCTTGACCAGCACGGCTGGGCCCGACGCGTTCGACTTCAACCGTTCAATGATCATGTTGTGCTGCGTGATCCTCGGCGGGCTGGGCAGCATTCGCGGGACGCTGCTGGGCGTGTTTCTGTTGGTCGGCTTCGACAACGTGGTTGCGCCCGTGCTCGACGGACTGATTCAGGCTGCCCAGATCAATACCTCGGGCAACCGGTTCCTGACGTTCAGCAATTGGAAGCTGATGATCTTTGGCCTGGCGCTGGTCTTGATGGTGCGATTCCGACCGGAAGGATTGCTGCCCTCGGCGCAGATCGAAGCGGAGTTGGGACACGAGCGCAAGAGCCACCGTCCGGCGGAGGCCCCGGCATGAGCCTGCTCGATCTGGACAAAGTGACGGTTCGATTCGGCGGATTGACCGCCGTCGACCAGCTCGACTGTTCGGTCGACGAGCGGCAGATCTTTTCGGTGATCGGACCCAACGGCGCCGGCAAGACGACTGTGTTCAACGCGATCACGGGCATTTACCATCCGAGCGGTGGATCGATCGCGTTTGACGGGCGACCGCTACGGCGGCCATTGACGTGGCGGTTGATCGCGCTGGCCGCGGTGGTCGGTGTTTGCACGGGGGTTGCCGCCGGACTACTGGCGATCGACGTCAACGCGCTGTGGCGGGCCACGATCAAGCGCAACTACCTGGGTCCCGACGCACCGTTTTCCTATCGCGCCGCTTGGCGTGACGCAGCCGGATATGTGCGCGGCGATTTGGCGCTGGCCCCGGTGCGCGGAGGTCGCTGGGCCGTGCGAACCGCCGATGACCGTCGTACGCTCGGCTATGGCGACGCGCGCCAAGAGGCCGAGCAATTGCGCGACCGGCAACAGCAGCTCGTCGACGCGGCAGCCGGCGCGCAGGTGGTCGCCCAAGACGATCGATGGCAACTGGTTGCTGATGACGGCCAGCGCGTCTTGGAGACCTTCGACAACGAGGCGGACGCGCAAGCCACGCGGGCGCAATACACCGCCATCGCGGCCGCGCCGGTCGCCAGGCGACGTGACGCACTGATCGCCGCCCTGTTGGGACTGGTCATCGGATCGGCGGGCACGTGGGCGGTTTGGCATCGTGCGCGGCGCTCGCCCGAGGTGATTTCGCGAGCCGGAATCGCGCGCACGTTTCAGAACATTCGCTTGTTCCAAGATATGACCGTGCTGGACAACGTGCTGACGGCAATGGATCGGCACCTGTCGGGTTCGGTCGTGCAGATGGCGCTGCGAACGCCTGCGATGCGACGCCGCGAGGCCGAGGCCCGGGCCCATGCCGGCAAATTGCTGGAGTTTGTCGGGCTTGCGCATCGCGAAACGGCCCTGGCCAAGAATCTGCCCTACGGCGATCAGCGGCGGTTGGAGATCGCCCGGGCGTTGGCCACCGAACCGAAATTGATCCTGTTGGACGAACCCGCGGCGGGCATGAACCCCACGGAGTCGAGCCAGCTCAACGGCCTGATCGAGCGGATTCGCCAGCGCGGGCTGACCGTGATGTTGATCGAGCATCACATGAAAGTAGTGATGGGCATTTCCGATCGGATCGCGGTGTTGGACTACGGAGTAAAGATCGCCGAAGGCACGCCCGATGAAGTGCGGGCCAATCCGGCAGTCATCGAGGCATATCTCGGCAGCGAAGAGGTTCACTGATGCCGCCGCTGTTGGCTGTCGAAGATCTGCACGCCGGCTACGGGCCGATCGAGGTGCTGCACGGCATTTCACTGGAGGTGCGGCCGGGCGAGATCGTGGCGCTGATCGGCGCCAACGGCGCGGGCAAGACCTCGACGCTATTGGTGATCTCCGGCTGCTTGCCTGTGCGGCAAGGACGCATTGCGTTGGAAGGCGAACCGATCGAGCGGCTGGCCGCGCACGAGATCGTGCGCCGCGGCATCTGCCAATCGCCCGAAGGGCGCAAGATTTTTCCGCGGCTGAGCGTGCTGGAAAACTTGCAGATGGGGGCGTTCACGCGCCGCGATCGGGCCGGCATCCAGCATGACTTGGATCACGCGTTCGAATTGTTTCCCATCCTGGCCGAGCGGCGAGGACAGGCCGGCGGAACGCTTTCGGGCGGAGAGCAGCAGATGTTGGCCGTGGCCCGGGCGTTGATGGGCAAGCCGAAACTGTTGCTGCTGGATGAGCCGTCGTTGGGACTGGCTCCGATGGTCGCGATGAAGATCTTCGAAGCGATCCGCAAGCTCAACCAGGAGGGAATGTCGATCTTGTTGGTCGAGCAAGCGGCCCGGATGGCGCTGATGCTCGCAGAGCGTGGCTACGTGATGGAAACCGGCCGGATCACGATGAGCGATCGTGCCGAGACGCTGTTGGGCGACGAGCGCGTGCAGGATGCTTATCTGGGCGAGTGAGCCGCATTGATCCTCCGGGCCTCGCGGAATAGACTTCGTTCGTTGCCCCGCACTGTGAGGAGGCTACCGGCCCGTGAGTCGACAAGAGCAAATCTGGGCGCCGTGGCGGATGGCGTTCGTCAGCGGTGAGGCCGCAGCCGAAGCCGCGCGCCAACAAAAACCAGCGCTCGACCTGGCACCGGGCGCGGATCCGGAATGTTTTATCTGCCGGGCCGTGGCCGACAGCGCGGATCAAGAGAATCTGCTGGTCGAGCGGACGGAACTGTCGGCAGTGATCCTGAATCGGTATCCGTACAACAACGGGCATTTGCTGGTGGCGCCGAAGCTGCACAAGGGGCGGCCCGACGAATTGTCCGACGCCGAGCATCTCGATTTGCAGCGGCTGATCGCGCGATACGTCGGGCTGCTGGAACGACTGATGAAGGCCGAAGGGTTCAACGTCGGTTTGAACTTGGGGCGCGTCGCGGGCGCCGGGCTGCCGGGTCACTTGCACTGGCACATCGTGCCGCGCTGGAGCGGCGATACCAACTTCATGCCGAGCGTCAGCGGTGTGAAGGTCATGCCCCAGGCGCTCGACGCGCTGTGGGAATTCCTTCACGAAGCCGTCGCGTCGCAAGGCAAGGGCGGCTGAGTCGCCTCTCGCAGGTCAAGAAACCGCATCGCACATGACCCGTTTCTTGCAATCGGTCGACCAGCGCGAACGTGCATTGCTGGCGCCCTATGCGATGCACAGCGCGCAGTCCGCGGGGCGCGAGCATCCGGAGCCGGAGCATCCGTATCGCGGGCCGTTTCAGCGCGATCGCGATCGAATCGTCCACTGCGCCGCTTACCGGCGATTGAGCGCGAAGACGCAGGTCTTCACCGGTGACTTGGGAGACTACCACCGCACGCGCCTGACGCACACGCTGGAAGTCGCCTCGATCGCGCGCACGGTCGGCCGGGCGCTGGCACTGAACGAAGATCTGGTCGAAGCGCTGGCACTGGTCCACGACTTGGGGCATCCTCCGCTGGGGCATGCGGGCGAAGCGCAGCTTGACGCATGCCTGGCCGACGAAGGCGGCTTTTCGCACAATGCCCAGGCGCTGCGGATCGTGCGCGAGTTGGAAATCCGGTATCACGAGTTTCCAGGTCTGAATTTGACCCGCGAGGTGCTTGAAGGACAGCAGACGCGGATCACGCACGACACGGAGCACGCGCGGCCGTTGTTGGAAGTGCAGGTCGTCGAAGCGGCCGACAGCGTCGCCTACGACACGCACGATGCCGACGACGCGCTCGAGCTGGGTCTGATCGAACTGGGCGCGCTGCTGGAAAACCGGCTGTGGGCCGAGGCCGCCCAACGCGTACGCCGCCGCAACGCCGGACTGGACGCGGGCGAGCTGCGCCGTGCGATCCTGCACGAATTGATCGATTGGCAGGTCGGCGACCTGCTAGCCGGCGCGACAAAGCGAATCGAGGAGCGCGGCTTGGACAGCCCCGATGACGTGCGCCAGGCGGATTGGATCGTGCGGCCGAACGAGGAACTGGCCGAGTCGAAGAAAGAGCTCGAACAGTTTCTCAAGCGGCACGTGTACCGGCATCCCGACGTGATGTCGCATCGTGACACGGCGACGGCCCAGTTGGGTGCCATGTTCGATTTGTATGAGGGTCGGCCTGAGCTGATGAGCGCAAATTTTCGCCGCCGGGCCGACTCCGTGGGTCTGCGGCGAACCGTTGGAGACTATATAGCCGGCATGACCGACCGATTCGCGGCGCGCGAATTCGAAAGGTTGCTCGGCAAATAGGGGGTCGGGCTGGCCACCCCCCGAGATGGCATCTAGAATACAGAGTCTTCTGCCCCGCTTGCCATCTCACCCAATCCGAAGGCTCCCGTACCGTGGCACTGGTCATTCTGCGATTCGTGTTTGTCATGGTCGCCGTGGGGCTCGGGTTTCAGGTCGTCAATTCCGAGGCGCTGGAAGGCGACTCGATGATTCTGCCCTGGGTCGTGTTCAGCGGCATCGTGCTGCTTTCGTTGGGCGTGATCGGCACCGATCTTTTGGTGCAGCGGAAACGGATCGACACGGTGTCGGCCGTGTATCTCGGTTTGATCGTCGGGCTTTTTCTGACGTACGTTCTGCGGCTTGCCTTCAGTCCCGTGCTGCCACAGACAGACGGCGTCAGCGATTGGGTCTCGCTCGTGTTGGGGATGGTGCTGTGCTACGTCTGCATCAGCATGCTGCTGCAAACCAAGGACGATTTTCGGTTCATTATTCCGTACGTCGAGTTCGTGAAGGAGCTCAAGGGCCTCAAGCCTTACGTGCTGGATACCAGCGTGATCATCGACGGCCGGATTGCCGACGTCATCGAGACCAAGGTGATGGATAACCAGTTGATCATTCCGCGGTTCGTGATCGCCGAGCTCCAGGGGGTGGCCGACAGCGCGGACCGGCTGCGCCGCAGCCGGGGACGGCGCGGGCTGGATATTCTCAATCGGCTGAGCAACAACACGGAGGTCGACGTCAAGATCTACGATCGCGAGCTGCCCGAGTTTGCCGGCCAGCCGGTCGATTTGAAGCTGGTGCTGCTGGCCAAGTACCTGCAAGGCAAGATCGTCACCAACGACTACAACCTGAATAAGGTGGCCCGGTTGCACGGAGTCGGCGTAATCAACCTGAACGATCTGGCCAACGCGCTTAAGCCCGTGGTGTTGCCGGGCGAGGGGCTGGAAGTGCGGATCGTCAAGCACGGCGAAGAGGCAGGGCAGGGCGTCGGTTATCTGGACGACGGCACAATGATCGTGGTCGAAGGCGGCCGCGATCACATCAACAAGACGGTTCGCATCGCCGTGACCAGCGTGCTGCAAACCAGCGCGGGCCGGATGATCTTTGGCCGCTTCGAGAACGTGCCGGCCGGCAAGGCATAACGCGCCTCGCGCGAGAGCTGTCGTCGCGATCGGTCGCTGGTGCCACGTGCCGCACGTTGTCCGCGTGGGCTGCTTGCTACATCTTGTCGACGACCGCGATGCCCAGTAGCTCGAGGCCTTGGCGAATCGTGCGGGCGGTTAGGTCGCATAACAGCAGGCGACCGTCGCGCGTCGCCGCGTCCGGCGCTTTGAGCACCGGGCACTGCTCGAAGAACGACGAATACCGGTTGGCCAGCGCGTAGAGATAGGCAGTCAGCAGGTTGGGCCGGTACTCGGCGGCCGTGTCGGCCAGGGCTTCGGAGAACTGCAACACGGCCAAGGCCAACGCCCGTTCGGCCGGATGCTCCAAATGGATCGTCGCCGGCGAGGCGCGCAACGCGTCGACGTCGACACCGCCCTTGGCAAAGATCGAAAGGACCCGAGCGTAGGCGTATTGCATGTAGGTGGCGGTGTTGCCGTTCATCGCCAACATGCGATCGTAGCTGAACGTGTAGTCGCTGGTGCGGTTCACGGCCAGGTCCGCATACTTCAGCGCGCCGATGCCGACCGCTTCGGCAATTTCGTGCCGCCGGTCGTCCGAAATCTCGGGGCCATCCGGCTTGGCGTCGTCATTCTGGCTGACGACGCGATGCGCCCGGGCGACCGCTTCGTCGAGCAGCCCCCATAGCCCGACGGTGTCGCCGGAGCGCGTTTTGAACGGCCGTCCGTCTTCGCCCAAGACCGTGCCGAAGCGGACGTGCTGGAACTCCATCTGGTCGTAGCCCCAGCGCTGCGCCGTGCCAAACAACTGCTCGAAGTGCAGGCCCTGGCGATGGTCGACGACGTAGAGCAGCGCGTCGGGCGACCACTTTTCAGCCCGATACTGGATCGTGGCCAGATCGGTCGTGCCGTAGAGGAACGCGCCGTCCTGCTTGCGCACGATCATCGGCGCGTCCTGTCCGTCGAGAAACACGCAGATTGCCCCGTCGCTTTCCCGCGCGATGCCACGAGCCAACAGATCGTCGACCACGCCAGAGAGGCGGTCGTGGTAGAAGCTCTCGCCGAGGGTGACGTCGAACGTCACGTCGAGGCGCTCATAGACGCGCTCGATGTCGGCCAGGCACGGGGGCAGGAACTCGCGCCACAATTCCAAGTTCTGCGGATCGCCCTGGTGTAACAGCGCCGTCTCGGACAGCACGTCGCGCCCGATCGTGGAATGCTTGCGGGCCAGCTCCGAGAGTTGTGCGTCGGCGTCCACCTCGGCCAGCCGTGCGCGCAGCGCCGCCAGTCCGGCCTTTTGCTCCTTGAGATTGGCTTCCGCCCGGCGCAGCGCCTTGGCATGGCTCTTCCGCGCGCCTTTATCTTCCGGCGGTTCGGCGGCCGACTGTGCGGACAGTTGTTTTTCCGCTTGTGCCAGTTGCTCCTCGCGCCCGGGCAGCGCCGCCTGGCCTTCGTGGTACTCGACCAGACGATTGACCAGCCGATACAGCCGGCTAAGTTCTTCGACCGGGCTGGTGCGATAGGCCTCGGCGTCGAGGAAGTGCTTGTAGCCGAACAGGATCATGCCGAACTGCGTGCCCCAATCGCCGATGTGGTTGTCGCCGATCACGCGGTGGCCCAGAAAGCGCAGCGTTCTTTTGAGCGAATCGCCGATCACGGTCGAGCGGATGTGGCCCACGTGCATCGGCTTGGCCACGTTCGGGGCGGAGTAATCAAGAACGAACGTCCGCGGGCTTGGTGCCGGCTCGACGCCCAGCCGCTCGTCGTGGATCGCGTTTTGGGCCTCCTCGGTCAACCAGGCGGTCTTGAGCCGCAGGTTGATAAATCCCGGCCCGGCGATTTCGGGCGGCTCGCACAGATCGTCGATCGTCAGCCGCGCGACCACCTCGGCGGCCACGTCGCGCGGCGGCTTGCCCAACCGTTTGCCGAGCGGCATCGCAAAGTTCGCCTGGTAGTCGCCGAACTTCGGGTCCTGGCTCGGTCGGACCAGTGCCGCCAGCTCGGTCGGGTCGTCGACCATGCCTTCCAATGCTGCGGCGAAGCGCGATTGCAGTTCGGCCAGAATGTTCATGAAAACCTGGTAACGCCGGCGTTGCCGCGCGGGACGAAGTGCGGCGGGCAGGATCGAGCAACGCGGGCGTCAGTTTGCCAGCCTCGGCAAGCCGGATGCAACCCCAAACCGGTGCGCAAGTGCCGACACGTACGGAGTCGAGCAGTTCGGCGGAGCCAGCCGCTAGGCTGATGCCTAGCGCGGAAGCCGGTTCACGGGGTCAACCGTCGTAGCGGACGGGGCGGAGGAAGGCGCCTCGGCTTGCGCGGGCTCGAACGGCACACGCTTCGATCCGGCCCAGAGGTGTTCCAGATCGTAGTACGCTCGGGTCTCGTCGTCGAACAGGTGAACCACGACGTCGCCGAAGTCGAGCAGGATCCAGCGGCTTTCGGCGTAGCCCTCGATACCCATCCGCTGGTCGTTGAAATCGCGCTCCATCACGTCGTCGATTTCTTCGCTGATGGCGTGAAGCTGGCGGCGGCTGGCGCCGGTGGCCACGACGAAGTAGTCGAACACGGGGGTCAGCTCGCGCAGATCGAGAATGACAATGTCGCGTCCGCGGTTGGCCTCGGCGACGCGCGCCGCGGCAAGGGCCCGCTGGAGGCTGCGTTTCTCTCGACTCGAATTGACGGCAGGACTTGCGCTGGCCAAAAGCTTCCTTCCCCTTGGTTGCCGGCGGGCGTGAACGATGCCGGCGCCCGACACGTTCCATTCTACACTCGGCGTCGAGCAAAACGAAGTGGCCCAAAAAACGCCCGAGATTTCGCGGGCCGCCGTGCGAGAGGCAGTGGCCCCTTGTTTGGGCGAATATCACGGGTATGGTGGGCGGGTGCAACTTTCCGGAAAGTCGAAATCCTAACAATCAGGAGACTCGCAACGATGGCCGATTGGGTGGAAGCGGGCCGGCGTGCCCCGGACTTTACATTGCCTGCCGACGACGGCTCGAAGGTCAAGCTCTCGGCCTTGAAGGGCAAGCCGGTCGTGCTCTACTTCTATCCGCGCGACAACACGCCGGGCTGCACCCGCGAGGCGTGCGCGTTTCGGGACAAGAAGCGGTCGCTCGCGCGGTTGGGGGCGGTGGTGCTCGGCGTCAGCCCCGACAGCGTGGCCAGCCACGAAAAGTTTCGCGACAAGTTCAAGCTAAACTTTCCTCTGCTGGCCGACGCGGACCACAAGGTGGCCGAGAAGTACGGCGCGTGGCGCGAGAAGACGCTCTACGGAAAAAAGTCGATGGGGATCCAGCGCTCGACCTGGCTGATCGACGCCGAGGGCAAGGTCGCCCGCGTGTGGAAGAAGGTGAACGTCGACGGGCATGACGAAGCCGTGATCGAGGCGATCAAGGAGTTGGAGTAGTGGCGCTTAGTCGCCGGACGGCGAACATACCTCGCGGCAGCGACGGGACTGTACGATCTGGCAATTGTGGGACTATGCGAAACTGCGTGCGCGGGCAGGCGGTTCGTGACAGCAACGCGGCGCACAGCTTGGCCATCCGCCGGGGAGGGATTCCATGAAGTTTCCAGCGTATTGGTCGCGGGCCACGGCCCAAGAGACGGATGCGGACGGCAAACCGGTGGCGTTTTCCTGCTGGCGATCGTCCGACGAGAGCGCCGACGACGCGCACTCCAAAGCCCTGGCAGTCGCCAAGCGCGTGTTGAAACAATTGTTGGACGGCCGGCCGCCGGAGCGCTACGCGTACGGCCAGGTCCCGATGCGTGAAGAGGTGATGCAGCAGTTCACGAACGACAGGGGCGAATTGATCGCCGCGGTGACGACCAACGCGTATGGGTCGCTCGTGTTGAATACGGCCGGCGTGATGTTCATCGACATCGACTTCCCGCCGATCGGGCCGGGCGAACAACTGCGGTACTTCTTCGCCCGATGGTTTACCCGCACGGCGCAGTCGCCGGAAGCGCGGCGCGAGACGGACGTCGTACACGGTTTCGAGCGGTTTCTGCGGGACCATCCGGCGTGGAGTGCGCGGCTCTATCGCACGTGTGCCGGAATGCGAGTGCTCGTGACGCACGACCTGTTCGATCCGGCCGACGATTCGACGCGCGCGATATTGGAAACGGTCGGTGCCGACCCGATGTACATGCGCTTGTGCCGCGGGCAGCGATCGTTCCGCGCGCGGCTGACGCCCAAGCCGTGGCGCTGCGGCCACACGAAAAACGCCGTCCGGTGGCCGTACGAATCCGAGACCGCCGAACAAGCGTACGAAGCGTGGCGTGCCAAGTACATCGAGGCGCAGTCCAGCTATGCGACCTGCCGGTTGGTCCAGACGTTGGGCAATGGCGCCGTGCATCCCGACGCACAGCAAGTGGTGGCAGTGCACGACAAAGTGACCCGAACCGCGGAACCGCTGGCGCTTGCGTGAGATCGCCATGACAAAGCGTGCAACGCCCAACACGCCTGAGCGGCTTGCCACCTTCGTGACGCACCGCCTGCGCCGGGCGGCCGTGTCGGCCGACGCGCCGATCATGCAGGCCTACATGAAGACCGAGATGCCGTACTTCGGCGTGAAGAAGCCCGGCCTGGTGCCGATCTTTCGCAAGATGAAGCGGCGGTTTGCACCCCAGTCGCGGCGCGAGTACGAGGCCGGCATTCGGGCCCTGTGGCAGCTCGACCACCGCGAGCAGAAGTACGCGGCGCTCGAGTACGCCTCGCAGCACCCGGCGTGGATCACGCCGAAGTCGCTGCCGCTGTACGAGCGCCTGGTGCGCGAAGGGGCCTGGTGGGACCTGGTCGACAATCTGGTCAGTGGCGTGATCAGCCCATTGTATTTGGACCAACGAAAGACGCTGCGGCCGACGATCAACCGCTGGATCGACGACGAGCACCTTTGGGTCCGCCGCGCGGCGCTGCTGGCCCATCTGAAGCACAAGGAGCAGACGGACCAGCGGCAGTTGTTTCGGCATTGCCTGCGCCGGGCCGACGAGCGCGAGTTCTTCATCCGCAAGGCCATCGGGTGGGCGCTGCGGCAATACAGCTACGTCGAGCCCCAGGCCGTGCGCACGTTTCTGCTTGAGCATCAAGATCGGCTCTCCGGGCTCAGCTATCGCGAAGGGGCCAAGGTGCTGGTCCGCCGCGGGCAGATGTAGGAGCGGGGTCGTACGTGGCGAGATGCGCGCGGAAGCGCGCAGCGATGCGCCGAACGCGCGCGGAATTGCATGCGGGCCGTCGCCGAAAAAAATTCGTGCGCCGCTGCGGCCCTCCCGGGGCCGCGGCCAGTTCTTG
>ERZ869936.884-NODE-884-length-24661-cov-6.356376_pt1 | contig 24661 bp, 24 predicted proteins | sample MGYA00520876_ERZ869936 | MGnify/ENA primary metagenome ERZ869936 (study PRJEB32218, sample SAMN09650985) | biofilter metagenome | isolation source: enrty point of leading RO module | place: Saudi Arabia: Thuwal, RO plant located on Red Sea | collected 2016-02-17 ... | reverse complement strand
TATTATACATGTTGAATTGTTTATTATTTCAACTACTTTTGTGTATCCGTAGATATTGAACTCCTCTTCTTCAACAGAAATTGCATGAGTATTAGCAATCCCACCATCTATATAGCTTTGACAACCCCAAAAAAGCATAAGGGGTAATAAAAAAAATAATAACCCTTTGCTCATTTGAAGGATGAATTAGTCGGGCGGATTACAGTTTTCAACTTGAACAGTATCGTTTGAAGCGCCAGGGATGGTAATTTTCCATTTACAACCACCAATATAGGTAGATGCTGTTGCATTTGCATTTGAATAACAAATATTTGCATTTGGTTTTGAGCAAATATACAAATGAGGTCTCGGATGGTCAATTAATGTCCCCATAATGGTAGTTGCCATTGCAATTCCTGTTGAAGGGGTCCAATGGTAATTTCCTTCTGTCGGTTTAATATTAACTGCGGAGTTTCCAGAAGATTCTGGTGCAGGTGATAGGTTTGCAAATGAGCTATTGTATCCTACCCCAAAAGCAATTATAAGGACCACCATACTAATAGGAAATCCCAATTTCGAATTTTTGATTTTTCTCATGTTTTATTTTTTTTTAAATTACATTTTATAAGCAATATTATTTCAAAATGTGAGAGTTTGCAAGAATAAAATGACGAATTGGACGTAAGGCATTGAAAAACACCTATTTGAAAATAATATTTTTTCTAATATTATTAAACCAAATTCTAAAAAGAATAATATTTCTATATGAAAGCTTCCCCTAATTATTTCAGGTTAAACAATCTAATACTTTGAGGAATAGCAGGTACTCCAACTCTGCCTAGGTATGCTAAAAACCTTTGACGTAATTGGTAAATGTAAGGTGAGTTGAGTTTATAATCAACCTTCCTTTTTTCAAAATCAGCATTTGGCTTCAATATAAAAAATGTTTCAAAATGAACCATTTTTTGGTTTTGTCTCTCTGTCCTAAAACTGCCTTTAATCTGTTGATTGATTATTTACTCATATCAATCAGCAGTTGGTGCAAAAATATCAACTTTTACAGAGAAGTTAACTATTATGCCGTTTCATTGTGGGCCTGAAAATTGGTTCTTTTGCAGTCTTGGATTTGTGGACTGGCTATGAGCGGTTTCCAAAAGTGCCAATTTGCGGCCTGATAAAAACATTTTTTTAAAATGTTTAGTGGGGAAAATTTTAAAGACACTTGGGTCAGGAGTACGTGCCGGCTCGTTGGACTTTGTTGAATAGTTAAAGAGCTTTTCGGTTAAAGTCCACTTAATTGTCGGGTTGCAAAATCCTCGTTTTTCAGTCGTTACTCTCAGGGTTGCACTGTCTTTTAGGCTTGCATGAAACTGGTGATTTTAGTATTTTGACTAATTTTTATCAGGTAGGCTTTTTGATCTTAATGGCTACCTGGAGGAAATTATTAACGGCTCCCAGAACTTCATATTCCTGGTAATACGATTCGGTATAATCGCACCAGGCCTTGAACTCGTGAACGGGAACATTGAATTCATCAAAAAACAAAATATCCCCGTCTTTAAGATAGGGGTGAAGGGAAGTAAGTACATAAAGGGTTGCTGAATACAAATCGGCATCTATATGCACCACCAGACGATCGCCAAGGTCATGCATTCTCAGAAATTCAGGTAATGTTTGTTGAAATAAGCCCTGAACAAAACTGCAGCGGGCATCACCCCCAACATCCGGAAAAGAATTCCCGCTCGACATATCCCCCTTTTTATAGGGCCCCCAGTTTTCCGGTAAACCGGTAAAGGTGTCGAATCCTATAAATTTTGCCTCCGGATGGGCATTGTTTTTTACCCACCATTTAAAGGAATGCCCCTTTGATACCCCAAATTCCAGATAGGTGAATTTTTCCAGCTTTTCAGTTTGAATAACATGGGAAAAGAGATTCAGCCGGTGATTGTAAACCCGTTTGAAAACATAAAAATCATTCAGGGGGATTTTTTTGTGCCGGGAAATCCAGTGCGAAGCCCGGCTGGCATATCCTAAAAATATCAGGAAACCTGAAAATGGTTTTAAAATCCAATGGAGTCGGAAAAAGTAAAACAGGCCCTTAAAGAATCCCCTGACTTTCATGCAGGGCAAACCTAACAGAAATCAGGGAAATGGCAATAAATTATTCCGCCTTTTTGAAATCCAGACTCAGGGAATTTACACAGTAGCGTTGCCCTGTGGCTGTAGGACCATCGTCGAAAAGATGACCGAGATGTCCCCCGCAATTGGCGCATATTATTTCTATGCGGATCATTCCGTGACTGGTGTCTTTGATTTTTTTGATCTTTCCTCCGGCAATTTCACGGTCGAAACTGGGCCAGCCGCAATGCGAGTCAAACTTCATATCGCTTTTGAACAACTCGGTTCCGCAGCCCGCACAGGTATAAGTGCCCTCCTCAAAATGCATGTTGTATTTTCCTGAATGAGGCATTTCTGTGCCTTTTTCACGTAAAATGTAATACTGCTGGGGACTCAGTTTGTTTTTCCATTCTTCTTCCGAAAGATTGGCCGGGTTTTTGTCTGCTGGCTTAGGACTCATAGGGCTTTGGTTTTGGGCGTTATTGGAACAGGAGCAAAATAAGAATAAAGCCAAAGTTATCAAGGTGTTGAATTTGCTCATGGCATTAATTTTTAAGGTATAATTTACTAATTTTCCCATTATGAAAAAAGTTTCAGTTGTCTTGTCAGTGCTCCCCCTTTTGATTTTAATTTCTTTTACCCCTTTTGCCGGTGTTGTCGGGAAAATGTTCCCGACCATGTCGGGTGAAACGGTGAAGGATAAAAAAGTAAATCTTCCCAAGGATCTGAACGGTAAGTTTTCCGTTTTGTGTCTGGCCTACAGCGAGGAGGCGGAGAAGAGTCTGCAAACCTGGATGGAATCGGTTTTCGATAAGTTCGTTGCCGGAACCGACTTAATGCCCTGTGATGTGCTCCTCTATTTTGTCCCTATGTTTACCGGATCTAAAGCTGCTTCCGCAGGCCTGGCCAAATCAAAGTTGTTGAAAGACTCCGACCCTGCCTGGCACCCCCACATTCTGATTTATAAGGGCGAACTCGACCCGGTTAAGACCCCCCTTGAAATGGAAAACAAAAAGGTACCGTATGTTTTTGTTCTCGATGCCAAGGGAAAGATTATTTACGCAACCTCAGGCAATTATTCCGAGGAAAAAATGGATGCCATTGAGGATGTACTCGAATAAGCCAATCAGGAAATAACCCTGGCGTTCGGATACCTGGACAACCAGCTGTTCAGTGAGGCTTTATTTTTAACATAAATGATGGTACGGCTGTCGAGCTGAACCTTTATTTTTTCTTCGCCCGATATCTTGGCGGATTTTTTTAGCTTTTTCATGATACTCGTGTTTATGGTGTTTTTAACGCAAAATCTATTCCCTTATTAGTCTGATTAACAATAATTAACAATAGTTTAACCTAGGCCTCCAGCCTTTCTTTTTTCAGGGGTTCCCTGAAAACAGGCTCATTTTCAAATACATCCAGCACTATTTCCTTTCCTTTCTGAACCTTTCCAGCCAGAATTTGCCGGCTTAGCTCGTTCAAAATGTACTTCTGAACCACCCTTTTCACGGGTCTTGCCCCAAACTGAGGGTCGTAGCCCCGTTCCGCAATCCAGTCGAGGGCGTAGGATGTGGCCTTTAAATCTATACCCTGTTCTTCCAGCATTTGCTTTACCTGGTTGAAGTGCAGCACCACAATTTCCCTAACTTCTTTTTGGGTGAGCGGGGTGAACATAATTATTTCATCTATCCGGTTCAGAAACTCAGGTCTGATGGTTTTCCTCAGCAATCCGAAAACTTCCGTCCGTGTAGTCTTCATAATGGATTCCAGATTTTTCTCATCCAGGCTTTCAAAATTTTCCTGAATTATGTGGGAACCGAGGTTTGAAGTCATAATAATGATGGTGTTTTTGAAATTTACCACACGGCCTTTGTTATCGGTAAGCCTTCCATCATCCAGGACCTGGAGCAAAACATTAAAAACATCCGGATGGGCTTTTTCAATTTCATCCAGCAGGATAACGGAGTAGGGCTTTCTCCGGACCGCTTCGGTTAATTGTCCTCCTTCGTCGTAACCTACATATCCGGGAGGGGCTCCCACCAGTCTTGATACGCTGTGCCTTTCCTGGTATTCGCTCATATCGATCCGGGTCAGGGCGTTTTCATTGCTGAAAAGGAATTCAGCCAGGGCTTTGGCAAGCTCGGTTTTTCCAACACCCGTGGTGCCAAGGAAAACAAAAGAACCTATGGGCTTCCGGACATCCTGCAATCCCGCCCTGCTTCGGCGAACGGCTTCGGAAAGTGCGGCAATGGCCTCTTCCTGTCCGACCACTCTTTTGTGTAATTCCTGTTCCAGCAGAAGCAGTTTTTCCCGTTCGCTTTGCAGCATCCGGCTAACCGGAATTCCGGTCCATCGGCTAACCACTCCGGCAATGTCTTCGGCATCCACTTCTTCTTTCACCAGCAGCGAACCTTTTTCCTTCATGTCGGCAATTCTCTTTTCGGAAGCTGCCAGGTTTTTTTGCAACTCAGAAATTTTACCGTACCGGATTTCTGCAACTTTTCCATAGTCGCCCGCCCGTTCTGCCTGTTCGGCTTCCAGCCTGAGGGCTTCCATGTCCTGCTTTATCTTCTGAATTTCTTCTATGGATTGTTTTTCTTCCTGCCAGCGGGCTTTTAAAGTGTTTCGTTTCCCGGTCAATTCGGAAATTTCTTTTCCCAGTTGCTCGAGTTTTGTCTGATCGTTTTCCCGTTTTATGGCTTCCCGTTCAATTTCCAGTTGCCTGATTTTTCTTTCGGTTTCATCCAGCTCTACGGGCATGGAGTTTATTTCCATTCTCAGTTTGGCAGCCGATTCATCCATCAGGTCAATGGCTTTGTCGGGAAGGAAGCGGTCGGTAATATAACGCTGTGATAGTTCCACGGCTGCAATTACGGCTTCGTCTTTAATTCTGACTTTGTGGTGGCTTTCGTATTTTTCCTTGATACCTCTGAGGATTGAGATGGCATCTTCGGCAGAGGGTTCATCTACCATAACCTTTTGAAACCGCCGCTCCAGGGCCTTGTCTTTTTCAAAGTATTTCTGATATTCATTCAGGGTGGTGGCGCCAATAGCCCTTAGTTCTCCGCGGGCGAGGGCAGGCTTCAGAATATTTGCGGCATCCATGGCCCCTTCGCCGCCACCGGCTCCTACCAGGGTATGGATCTCATCAATAAACAAAACAATTTCACCGTCGGAGCCGATTACTTCTTTTACCACGGCTTTTAACCTTTCTTCAAACTCTCCCTTGTATTTGGCACCTGCAATAAGGGCTCCCATGTCCAGGGCAAATATCTTTTTCGATTTCAGGTTTTCGGGAACATCTCCGCTGATGATGCGGTGGGCCAGACCTTCGGCAATGGCTGTCTTTCCCACTCCGGGTTCACCTACCAGAATCGGATTGTTTTTCGTTCTTCGGGAAAGTATCTGAAGCACCCGTCGTATTTCCTCTTCGCGGCCAATAACAGGATCCAGTTTTCCGCTCCGGGCCATTTCAATGAGGTTGTTGGCGTATTTTCCAAGGGCGTTATAGGTTTCTTCCTGTGAAGCGCTGGTTACTTTGGAACCTTTTCTCAATTCTTTGATTGCAGCAATAAGGCCTTTTTCCGTTACTCCGGCATCTTTGAGCAGACCTGAAATTTCATTTCCCTTTTTAAAGAGGGCAAGGATCAGATGTTCTACGGTAATGAATTCATCGCCAAATTCTTTCAGCGACAACTGAGCCTGATTTAAAACGGCTTGTGCATGGGAAGAGAGCATGGGTTCTCCACCGGATACTTTAGGGAATTTATCGGCAATTTTTTCGGCGGTTAATTTCAGGGTAGCAGGATTTGCTCCGCACTTTTTAAGAAGGTGGGAACTTACGGTTTCCTCTACCTGCAAAATTCCCAGGAACAGGTGTGTTGGCTCGATAGATTGGTTTCCACGGCCGAGGGCAATCTGCACAGCTTCCTGAACGGCTTCCTGGGATTTTATAGTGAATTTCTTAAAGTCCATAGCTTTTTTCCCATATAGGATCAAACTACAGTCCTTTTGATTTTTTCGGAATTATCGGCAGAAATAACGGGGGCAACCTGACTAAATGGCTGGGTTATAGATGTTCTACCTGTAAAAAGAGCAAAAAAATAAGCGGGACAAGCCCGCTTATTTTTCAGGGAAAAAGATTCAAATTATTCGACTGTGATCTTACCGGTTTTGAGAACGCCGTTAGCGTTAACAACCTGGAAGAGATACATACCTGCAGAAAGGTTTCCACGCTCGATGGTGAAACGCTGGCTGCTTAGATTTTCCATACGGATAACTTCTTTTCCAACCATATCAAACACAACGAAGCTGATATCGCTGATGTTCATTCCGGCCTGAGAGAAGTTGATAGCAACCGTAGCATTGTTTACCATTGGGTTAGGGTAGATGTCAACGCTGGCAACTCCGCCAACTTCGTTGATACCAACACCGGTTCCTTTGATAATGAAGGGTAATCCCTGAGGCTGGTTCGACTTTTGGTCGTTAACATTAGCCCAGGTTCCGCCATTCTTTTGAAGACCATCACCGGTTGAAACAACCTGAGCAATAGTAACAGGAGGAACCCAGGGTCCGGAAGTCATAGATCCGGCAGTTCTCCAATCCACATAATAAGTTCCGGGAACAAGGGTCAAAGCCGGAACAAATTTGTGAGCAACCCGCATGATGGGGCGCTGATTGTTCTGGAGGTCAACTGTTCTGGAACGGTAAATTCCGGAAAAGCTGGTCGCATCCAAACGGTTTTGCAATGAGTCACCATAAACGATGGTTGAAGTTGGGCCATCAGGTGCACCACTCCAAATCATGAAATCCATCATGGTAATGGTGGAGGTAGTGGATGAACCGGTCTGGTAACTGTAAAAAATGATAGAGTCGCAAACCCAGCCAGTTCCAGTTACGGTAAATTCCTCGGCAACGCGGAAGGTTACTCCGGTGGAAGTGTTGGCACAACGGAAACCGTAGGTGGAGTGCAAGTTTGTGTCAAGTGCAGAAGCATGCTGGCCACCGGCACCCTGGTTGGCGTGGGTCACTAAGGGCCCGTTGTTAAACAGCACGTTTTGGGCGGTAAGACCGGCAAAGAACGCAACTGCAATGGTTAAAAGAGTAATTTTTTTCATGTAGGTTAATTTTAAGGTTTAACGTATTAACAAAAGTAGGATTTACAATCCGACAATCAAAAATTATTTTTCGAGGTTGGCTCCCAGGTCATGCCCCATTTTTGTCTTTTTTGTAAGAAGATATTTTTCATTATGTGGGTTAGGAGCTACTAATAGTGGGATATTCTCAACTATTTCCAGTCCATAACCTGTTAATCCCGCCCTTTTTTTGGGGTTGTTGGTAAGGAGTTTTATTTTTCTGACATTAAGGTATCGGAGTATTTGTGCTCCCACTCCATAATCGCGCTCATCCATGCGGAAACCCAGGGCCAGATTTGCTTCAACCGTATCTTTACCTTCTTCTTGTAACTTATAGGCTTTCAGCTTGTTAAGAAGACCAATTCCGCGACCTTCCTGGTTCATATAAACTACCACACCCTTGCCCTCTTTTTCAATCATTTGCATGGCCGAATGAAGCTGTGGACCGCAATCGCAACGGCAGGATCCGAATACATCTCCGGTCAGGCAGGAGGAGTGTACCCTGACCATAACGGGTTCGTTTTCATCCCAATGGCCTTTTACCAGGGCAAGGTGTTCGCGGTCGTTGGTGGTTTGACGAAATGCAAACAGATCAAATTCCCCGTGAAAAGTGGGAAGTTTAACTTTTACATCCATTTCAATGATGGATTCGGTCTGAAGGCGATACTCAATCAAATCTTTAATAGAAACTATTTTGAGGTCGAACTTCATGGCGATTTTAACCAAATCGGGTAATCTGGCCATAGTTCCGTCTTCATTCATGATTTCAACCAATACGCCTACCGGTTCAAACCCGGCAAGTCTAGCTAAATCAATGGTAGCTTCGGTATGTCCTGCCCTGCGGAGCACACCGCCTTTTTTGGCTCTGAGTGGGAAAATATGACCCGGACGACCAAAATCCGAGCCTTTAATGGTTGGGTCTATCAGTGCTTTTACTGTTTTTGCACGGTCGGAAGCCGAAATTCCGGTGGTGCAGCCATGGCCCAGCAAATCGATCGAAACTGTAAACGGAGTGGCGTGCTGGGAAGTGTTTTGCGACACCATCAGTCCCAATTCCAACTCATCCGCCCTGGACTCAATGATAGGAGCGCAAATAAGGCCTCTGCCATGTGTGGCCATGAAATTGATTATTTCCGGACTAACATTTCGGGCAGCTGTAATAAAATCACCTTCGTTTTCCCTGTCCTCGTCATCAACCACAATAATTACCTTCCCGGCTTTTATGTCTTCAATGGCCGATTCAATCGAGTCTAATTTAATATCCATGATATTACAAAATTACGAATAAAAAAGGGGATTATCCCGCCTGATTCCTGCGGGTTGGTTTCCAGGCTCCACTCTTTACGCCGGAAAGAAACCGGAAAAAGCCAATGAAAAGGGCGAGGTTCATACTCACCAGATGGGAAAAAGGCCTTAAAATCATCAGGTTTACTCCCAATTTTGTAAGTAGAATGTCAGCAAGAGTTAAGACAAAAGGTATTACCAGCGCTCCTGCAAGGAGAACTATCCATAAACCGGGGAAATGTATGGCTTTGAGGATGGTAATTCCCAATGCCGCGATGTATAAAAAGGGTCCGATCCAGCGGATTACTTTATGGGAAAAGAAACAAAAGCTAAGCGCATTGAAGCGAAACAAGAGCGGAAAGAAATAAATGAGGTTCTGAAAGTTTCCGGTAGCAATTCTGATTTTCCTGCGGAATTCTTCCCGCAAGGAAGTTGAAACATCTTCCAGCACCTCTGCCTCCATGGCGTTTTTTGATTTATGGCATGACTTCAGAACCACCATGTTCAGGAAAAAGTCGTCCACCAGAAAATGGGAGGGAATAGGCCGGAATAATTTTTTCCGGACAGCAAAGCAACCGCCGAAGGGTCCCATCATGCAGCCCCATAAAACACTTTCTGCATTTTTGGTTCCCACCTCCGTATTAACATAGCCACTTTCTACGCCGGAAATTCCTGTGTTTTCCTTTGGAATGTGACGCATCCGCGTATCGATGAGACCCGTTCGCGGATCGGAAAATCCCCGCACCAGATTATTCAGGGTGTCCGGTAACAGCAAAATATTGGCATCGGTAATCACCAGAATTTCTCCCTTGCTTTCCGGAACCAGGGCGTTAATGACGCCTGATTTTCCACTCCTGTCTTGCATTTTCTTTATCAAAAGCAGAGAATTTGTTTCCGCAATACTTTTTACAATTTCTTCGGTCCGGTCGGTACAATGATCAAGACCAATGAGAATTTCCATTTTGTCTTTTGGATAGTTGGAATTAAGCACCGATTTGATTTTCTCCTCAATAACATCTTCTTCGTTGTGGGCAGGAATTAAAATGGAGATAAAGGGTTTTTCATGGGCCGGTGGTTCCGCTTTATTTTGTTTCCGGATACGAACCAGTATTCGTAATAACAAAGGATAAATAAGGTAGGAATGGGCCAGCAATCCCAAAAAAATCAAAATCAAGATAGCTTCCCGGCTCATGACAATTTTTGATTTTGAATGAAAAGGACCAGACCTTCGGTGATTGTATTTAAATGGAAATTATCCCGGGCAAATAACCAGGCGTTTAAGCGGATTTTTTCTCCCAGGTCGTCGTTTTGGGTAAGTTTGAGTATGGCGTCTGCAAAAGTTTCGGGAGTATTCGCCAGCATAAAATGTTCTTCCGGAGTTAATGCCAGGCCTTCCCGGCCAACATCAGTTGTAATTACTGCCTTTCCCAATGCCATAGCTTCCACAATTTTTACCCGCATGCCACTGCCTGAAAAAAGGGGAGCGATAACCACATGGTGATCCTGAATAAACTCTTTTGAATCGGGGACTTCTCCATAGAAGCTAACTCCCGTGAAAGATCGTTTTTTTAAGCTGTCGGGCATGTTCCTCCCTGCCACATGGAGGGTAATCTCCGGATCTTTTTCTATTAAATCCGGCCATACTTTTTCCAAAAACCAGTTCAATCCTTCGATGTTGGGATACCAATCCAGCGCCCCAATGAAGCATAAAGATTTTCGGTTTACTTTGTTTATGTTATCGCGATTTGCAAACCGGGTAATGCCGGCAGGATATACAAATTGGGTTTTATCAGGAAATTTTTGAGAAAACCATTCTGCGTCTATGGGTGAAATGGGAATAATGGCATCGGCAAGCCCGGGAAGTTTTTCCTCGGCCGCTTTCAATTGCCCGGCCAGTTTTTTTAAATACCATTTTTTTACCGCTGATTTTTCATGATCTGCCCTTCGTTCCCAAATCCGGTGTTCTATGTTATGGGCCCTGAACAAAATGGGAGCCCGGCTGTGTTTTCGCAGGAGGGGGATGTAGGGGCAGAGGTATAATCCCTCAAGAATAAAGGCATCAAAAGCTTCCTCCGTTTTCAAAATATTTTTGAGGTCGGTTTCGAATTCTCTTTTTTGAAAACGGACCAGATTATAGGATTCGTTTTTCAGGAGGGCAAGGAGCGCGGGAAGGGGTTTTATATCGGTATCGACCGGTGTGGCTGAAAAATGGATTTTTTGCCGCAGGTTTTCGGGAATGGAGGAAACCGGAAAAAAATGGCGGGAGGTATTCATGGCGTGATTATGAACCCTCAGGCCCGCATCTGCCAGTCCCAGGGCCATATTCAGGGTTGCAAGGGCACCACCATCCCTGGGAGGATACGGCAACTTATTGCTTAATTGCAGAATCCTCATCTTTTTTTGAAAAGGCTTTTAATTTTTCCTGAATAATAATCCAGGTCGAGCAGGGAAGAATCAGTTGTGGCTTTCCAGGTTAAGAAAATACCCAGTGGCAAAAGTATCAGCGATGAAATCCAGCTTCCCAACATAGGGGAAATAATGCCTTCTTTGGCAAATTTTTCACCTGTGATGGATAACACATAGTATAGAATGAAAAGTAATATTGAAATTACCACAGGCATTCCCAGTCCTCCTTTCCTGATAATGGCTCCTAAGGGTGCTCCAATGAAAAATAAAACGAGGCAGGCGAACGAAAGTGTGAATTTTTTATGCCATACAATTTTCAATAATATTTTGGGCTTGTTCAGATAGGTAAGTTCGTCCATGTATTCTGTTAAATCCTGTTTGGCCTCGCGGGCAATGCTGAGGGCATTTTCATAAACAAGAAAGGGGATGTTGTCAGGAGGGCTTGTAAAGGCCAGGTTATTGTTGCCGGCTTTTTTAACCAGGCTGTCCTGAATTATTTTTGACAGAAAGGCCTGCTTTCCGGGAAGGGGAATATTTTCAAGACTTGGAACCGGCTTTGGAGTTTCCTTATGCTGGTGGTTTGTCAGATGTTTTTCCCTGAATTTATTAATAAACACACGACGGGCTTCGGTATGAGAATCGCTGATGGAGTCCAGTTCCCCTTCGATTTGATTCAGGGTTAACATTTCGTAATTAGACTTGAACAATTCTTCGTCCATTTTTTTTACCTCAAAACCCTGGAGGTTTATTTTCAGGGTTTGGGTTTTAAAATGGGTTCTTACCAGGGGGTGACTTACGGGAGTTTTTTCGTTGATTACTTCGTCGTAGGAGTATCCGTTTTCAAGATGAATAATCAGGAACTGTTTATTGTCTGATATTTCCATTTTGCCGGAGCCCGCGGTGGTGACCCTTGTGTTTCCATAGCCCTGGGTATGGTCGTAAATAATAATCCCGCTCAGGGTTTGCCCGTCGGATTCTTTTTTCTCCACTCGGAAAACATAGCCGTTAATCCCGTTGTAAAAAGCTCCCTCCTTAATATTAAAGGCAGGCTTGGTTTCTGCTATCCCATTTACAAGGGTCCACATTTTCAGGTTTGCAAAGGGTAGAAAGTGATTGGAGAAGACAAAAGCCACGCCGGACAAAAAAAGTGAGAAAATCATCAGGGGTCGCATGATTTTTTGCAGCGACAGTCCGCTCGATTTAAGTGCCACAAGTTCGTAATGCTCTCCCATGTTCCCAAAAGTCATGAGCGAGCTCAGCAATATGGCCAGTGGCAGTGCCATGGGGATCAGGGTAAGGCTGACATAAAATACCAATTCGGCAATGGTTCCCAGATCCAGACCCTTCCCAACAAAATCTTCCAGCCATTTCCACAAAAACTGCATAAAAAGCACGAAGAGTGAAATGAAAAGGGTGAGAAAGAAAGGCCCGATGTAGGAAAGAAGGGTATAACGGGTCAGGGTCTTCATGCCTTGCAAATATACTTACTACCTATGGACAAACCCCGGAATTGAATTTATATTGTGTTTGGAGCGGCTTAAATTGGTTATTTTTGGGCCATGATAAACGGCAAAAAGATCGTTGTTGTTTTACCTGCCTATAATGCGGCCGCCACCCTGGCAAAAACCTATGCCGAAATTCCATTCGACATTGTGGATGATGTTGTTCTGGTGGATGATGCCAGTAGGGATGAAACGGTAGATGTGGGAAAATCACTGGGCATTAAGCATATTATTCGCCATGAGAAAAACAGGGGTTACGGAGGGAATCAGAAATCCTGCTATGGAAAGGCCCTTGAAATCGGAGCTGATATTGTAATTATGTTGCATCCCGATTATCAATATACGCCTCGTCTGATTCATAGCATGGCCTACCTTATTGCCAATGATGTTTATCCTGTTGTGCTTGGCTCAAGAATTCTTGGCAAAGGGGCGCTGGAAGGCGGGATGCCGATGTATAAATACCTCTTCAACCGCTTCCTTACCCTGGCCCAAAACATTATCATCAACCAAAAGCTGAGTGAGTATCATACCGGCTACCGCGCCTTCAGCAAGGATGTATTGCTGAAAATAAATTTTGAGGCCAACAGCGATGATTTTGTGTTCGATAACCAGATGTTGTCGCAAATTTTTTACGCAGGATTTAAAATTGCCGAGGTTACCTGTCCTACCAAATATTTTCCAGAAGCATCCAGTATTAATTTCAGCCGGAGCCTGAAGTATGGCTTTGGCTGCCTACAGGTTTCCCTGGTTTACCGGTTCAATAAATGGGGGCTGATGAAATCGGAAATGTACCGGCAAAGGGGCTAACCTCCGGCGAGTTTAACGCGATAGCCCATTTCTTCCAGAAGCTTTTTCAGTTTTTCCCTGTGATTTCCCTGAATAAGAATTTCTCCTTCACGGCTGCTTCCTCCCACACCGCATTTTTTCTTCAGGTTTTTTTCAAGTTCTTCCAATTTCTGCAGGGGAAGGTTGAAGCCTGTAATCCTCGATACCATCCGGTTCCCACCCAAACGATCCAGAAAGATTTTCAGGGGAGTGCCGGTGGCAGGTGAATCTGAGGCAGGGGATTCCTCCGCTTTCAAAAATTCAAATGGTTTGTATTGGGGATTGGTGGAATAAACAATTCCGTCGCCTTTGTTTTTCTTTTTAAAAAAAAAAAAAAAAATTAGGGCAAGCGATTCATATCGCACCGCTCAACCGCCTACCCTTGCTTCGTTCCCGACCTGGGGGAGTTTGGCAGGAGCTGGTCGTATGAGACTTGCCCCGCGCGAAAATACGGAAAATAGGATTTCCCGGGGCAATTTTGTTCCGAATAATCTCCGGCTTTGAAATATTAACTTAATATATTTGTAGAAACGAAACCACCATGATTCAAAACCGTAAAAAACTCCTTGAGTTTGGCCTGCTGCTGGGAGGCATAAATGTGTTTATGGGCTTGTTGTTATACCTCACGGGTCCGAAATACATGGCAAAGTGGTGGATGGGAATTCTGGTTCTGGTGGCTATTATTACAATTCATTTTGTTATTGCTTTCCGTTATCGGAAAGCCGTTGGCGGATTTATGTCTTACTGGCAGGGCTATCTGGCTTCTTTTGGTTTAAGTGTTATGGGAGCCTTTATTGGTGTTTTATTTAATGCTTTGTTGTTCGGGGTTATTGATCCGGACCTGAATGAAAAAATCAAAAATGCCACCATGGAGAATACCATCGAAATGCTGGAGAGTTTTAATATGCCACAGGAGGATATAGATAAAGCTCTTGACGGGATAGAGAAGAGTTTTGCCGAAAGAGACAAAGGAATGGTGGCCCAGGCCATTGGTTTTTTCTGGCAACTGGTTATTGCCGCTATTTTTGCATTTATTGTAGCTGCCTTCCTTCGAAAAAATCCTCCTGCTGATAGTAGCGGCACCCTTGATACCCAGGCAAACTGATGGATATTTCCGTAGTCATTCCCCTTTATAACGAGGAAGAATCGCTTCCCGAATTGGCTTTTTGGATAAAAAAAGTAATGGTTTCCTCCGGGTTCTCCTATGAAATAATTTTTGTCGACGATGGGAGCCGGGATAATTCCTGGGAGGTAATTGAAAAGCTGGTATCGGAAAATCCTGCCGTAAAAGGCATCCGGTTTCGCCGCAATTACGGGAAATCGGCCGGATTGAATGTTGGGTTTGATGCCGCTAAAGGAAAAGTCATTATTACCATGGACGCCGATTTGCAGGATAGTCCGGAGGAAATTCCTGCCCTGTATAAAATGATTACCGAAGACCATTTTGATCTGGTGAGTGGCTGGAAGAAAAAACGGTACGACCCCATATCCAAAACCATTCCAACCAAATTGTTTAACTGGGCAACCCGTAAAATTTCAGGCATAAAACTTCACGATTTTAATTGCGGGTTAAAAGCTTATTCCTCGGATGTTGTGAAATCGATTGAGGTGTATGGCGAAATGCACCGCTATATTCCGGTTATTGCCAAATGGGCCGGCTTCAGTAAAATAGGAGAGCGGGTGGTTGCGCATCAGAAAAGAAAATACGGAAGCAGTAAATTCGGATGGGAAAGGTTTATCAATGGGTTCCTGGACCTGATGACCATAACATTCGTTTCGAAATTCGGAAAAAGGCCCATGCACTTTTTCGGTCCCCTGGGAACCCTGATGTTTGTTATTGGATTTTTGCTTTCTGCCTACCTGGGTGGATCTAAATTATATCATGTATACAATGGGGTTGTGGCTCCCAGAGTTACCAACGACCCCTGGTTTTACATTGCCCTTGCCTGCATGATTTTAGGAACCATGCTTTTTCTTGCCGGATTTTTGGGCGAGTTGATCAGCAGAAATTCTCCCTCCCGGAATAATTACCTGATTCAAAAAAGAATCTGACAAAGAATGAAAGTTGTACTGGTTGGTCCTGCATGGCCCCTTCGTGGTGGATTGGCCGCCTACAACGAGAGGCTGGGCAGGGAGTTCCAGCGCCTGGGGCATGACTTCAGTATTGTAACCTATTCCCTCCAATACCCCTCGTTTCTTTTTCCCGGAAAATCCCAATACAGCGATCAGGACCGCCCCGAAAATCTTCCGATACGCGTAATGCTGAATTCCATCAATCCTTTTTCCTGGTATAAAACAGGAAGGATGATTCGAAAGGAAAAGCCCGATTTGCTCATCTTCCGCTATTGGATGCCCTTTATGGCTCCCTGTCAGGGTGTAATAGCAAAGATGGTAAAGAAAAACAGGAAAACCAGAATTGTAGCGGTGGCCGATAATATAATTCCCCACGAAAAATTCCCTTTGGGTAAATGGCTGACCCGGTTTTTTGTGCGATCCTGCGATGGATTTGTTACCATGTCGGAAAAAGTAATGCTCGATCTGAAAGCTATCCGCCCTGAAGCTCCGGCCCGGTTTATTCCGCATCCGCTGTATGATAATTTCGGGGAAGCTGTTTTCCGGAAAGAAGCCCTGAAAGAGTTGGGGCTTGATCCTGAATACCGCTATGTTTTGTTTTTTGGATTTATCAGAAAGTACAAAGGTCTGGATTTATTACTCGATGCCTTTGCAGATGCTAATCTGCAAAAACAAAAAATCCGCTTACTGGTTGCCGGAGAGTTTTATGAGGATTCAACCCCTTACCTCAACCGAATGAAAGAGCCTGACCTTGCCGGTCGTGTGATTTGTTATAATGATTTTATTCCCGACAACAGAGTGAAATATTTTTTCTCTGCTTGTGATATTGTGGCTCAAACTTATCGTGCCGCCACACAAAGCGGAGTTACCCAGGTTGCCTATCAGTTTTTCAAGCCCGTTTTGGTAACCGATGTGGGCGGACTTTCGGAAATGGTTCCTCACGGTAAGGTAGGTTATGTGGTTCCGCCTCAAACCGCGGATATTTCTTCGGCCCTGCTTCGCTTTTTTTCGGAAAACAATCCGGAAGCTTTCCGGGATGGAATTTTGGAAGAAAGAAAAAAGTTTTCCTGGGAAAATCTGGTGAATTCCCTGCTTGGAATTTAAGGTCCAACCCCAATTTTCCTATTTGAATTCTGCCGATTTAATGGTAGGTTTGTTCGTTGAATCTGCCAGGAAAATCTATGCAATTAACTAGAAAAGAACTTTTTGAAATATACAAGTCCCCGCTGCTGGAACTTGTGTTTCGTGCTGCTCAAATTCACCGGGAAAATCATCCTCCAAACACCGTTCAGGTTAGCTCTCTGGTTTCCATAAAAACAGGGGGCTGTCCGGAGGATTGCTCGTATTGTCCTCAGGCTGCCCGTTATCATACTGAAGTAAAGGTTCACAAGCTGATGGAACCCTCCGAAGTAATGGAAATGGCCGAAAAAGCCAAATTGGCCGGCACATCACGCATGTGTCTGGGTGCGGCATGGAGAGAGGTGCGCGACAATTCCGATTTCGACAAAGTGCTTGAAATGGTAAAAGGCATTAATGGCATGGGGATGGAGGTATGTTGTACCCTGGGAATGCTGACCGAAGATCAGGCAAACAAACTTGCTGCTTCCGGACTTTATGCATACAACCACAATCTGGATACATCGGGTGAGTATTATGAAGAAATAATTTCAACCCGCACTTTTGATGATCGTCTTAATACCATAAAGAATGTAAGGAAAGCGGGTATTTCAGTCTGTTCCGGAGGAATTATCGGCATGGGAGAATCGGAGGAAGACCGGATTGGTATGTTGCATACGCTTTGTTCCCTTACACCACCACCTGAATCGGTTCCCATCAATGCACTTGTTCCTGTTGAAGGAACTCCTTTGGAAGACCAGCCTCTTGTGCCGGTATGGGACATGGTTCGGATGATAGCAACCACCCGCATTGCCCTGCCTAAAACAATGGTGCGACTATCCGCCGGCCGTACCCGATTATCGATTGAGGCTCAGGCACTTTGCTTCCTGGCCGGGGCCAATTCAATTTTTGCAGGTGAAAAGTTACTCACAACTCCAAATCCTGCTTTTTCAGATGATATGCAAATGTTTGAGATTCTGGGACTTAAACCCTCAAAAGCATTTGAAAAGGGGAAAAGCAACCCTGCACTGGAAAATAACGTCATTAAAGAAACCCTTTGATCTCCTTATGATTCTCCGGCTGGCCTTCATTTTCGTCTTTTGCATTTTTGGTCATTTCTCCCTTGCTCAGAGCACCAACAGAAATAAAGTAAAACAAGGGCCCCGGACCGGAGGCAGTTTTTTTTCCAAGCTCGACCGGAAATACGCAAAATATTTTGTTTCCTTCGGCGCCGGCCGGGGCGTTGCTTATTGGAATTCAACCCTGGGCTCCACCGAAATTTATGATGTTTCCGGAAATGTGGCCAAATCCGGCGATCTGAAATTCAAAACGAAAAGTCCCTTCGATTCTTATTATCTCGAAGTTTCCATGCCGGTGTCAAGAGTAAGACTTGGGTTGGGAATCAATTTTGAATACACCTATGTAGACAAACTGAAAATTTTATCTCCTTTGGGCGATTATTATTTTGTATACCCTGAGACCTTCCGCTACGATAAGTTTTACCTGACCTATGAAATTCCTTTCAATTCCGAAAACGAAAAGATTTGGAGTGTGAACGTAAAGGGGAACCTTGGGTATTTCGGATTGTCTTATGTTGACCATTTCAATTATTTTGGCGAGGAAGCATTGGCCAAGACCTGGCTCTTTTCCACCGGCCTTCTGGCCGATGTTAAGCTTTATCCCCACACTTATGTGTTTTTAAATCCGGGTGTGGAGTTCAAATATTTCAATAATGCCAAAGTTGAAAACCCTTCCGACATCATTCATAAAATTTTCGGGTTTTCTGTAACCGGCGGCATCCGGATTGACGTATCCAAGGAATAAGCGGCAGTTATTTCAGTTTTTCTTTCAGGTATTTTCCGGTATAGCTTTCAGCCACTTTAGGCAATCCCTCAGGTACTCCCTGATAAATTATATGGCCGCCCTCATCACCCCCCTCAGGTCCCAGATCAATTACCCAATCGGCCGTTTTGATTACTTCCGGATTGTGTTCAATAATAACAATGCTGTGACCAAGATTTAACAAGGACTCAAAAGCACCTAAAAGTTTATGGATGTCGTGGAAGTGAAGTCCGGTTGTAGGCTCGTCGAAAATAAATAATGTTTTGAGTCCGGTATTTCCCATGCCTATAAAAGAGGCAAGTTTTACCCGTTGGGCCTCTCCGCCGGATAAAGTGCTTGAAGATTGCCCCAGTTTAATATAGCCCAGTCCGACATCCTGCAGGGCCTGTAGCTTATCTGCAATTTTTGAAAACAGGTGATCAGCACCATGGCCTCCTTCTCTGAAAAAGCGTATGGCATCGTCGATGGTTAAATTGAGAATATCGGAAATGTTATGTGGGCCCGCCTGTACTTCCAAAATATCCGATTTAAATCTCTTTCCCGAACAGGCCTCGCAAGGCAGGTGTATGTCTGCCATGAATTGCATTTCGATGGTTACTTCCCCTTCGCCCTGACATACATCACAACGGCCCCCATCAACGTTAAATGAGAAGTGAGAAGGTTTGTAGCCTCTTTGCTGTGAAAGTGGCAGTGAAGCGAACAGGTTTCTTATTTCATCATAGGCTTTCACATAGGTAACAGGATTGCTCCGGGTAGATTTGCCAATGGGATTTTGGTCCACAAACTCAACGGCCTGCAGGGCATTGAGATTTCCGCTGAGTCCGGAAAATTTTCCGGGATAATCGCTGTATCCACCCAGCTTTTTTTTCAGGGCAGGGAATAGAATTTTTTTGACGAGGCTTGATTTTCCGCTGCCGCTCACCCCGGTAACAACCGTTAAAATGCCCAGGGGGAATTTTACATCCAGTTTTTTCAGGTTGTTTTCCTGAGCTCCTTTAATTTCAATAAATTCTTTCCAGTTTCTTCTTTTGGCCGGAACAGAAATCTCTTTTCTTCCCGCCAGATAATCGGCGGTAAGGCAATTGCCCTTTTTTATCATTTCATCCAGGCTGCCCTGGAAAACCAGTTCCCCTCCAAAGCTTCCGGAACCCGGGCCGATGTCGATGATTTCATCGGCGGCTTTCATCACTTCTTCTTCATGCTCCACAACGATTACCGTATTTCCCAGATCCCGTAATTTTTTCAAAATCGAAATCAGTTTTCCGGTGTCACGGGGATGCAGGCCAATGCTGGGTTCGTCCAAAATATACATGGATCCTACTAAAGAGCTTCCCAGGCTTGTGGCCAGGTTAATCCGTTGCGATTCTCCACCGCTTAGGCTGGATGACAAACGATTCAAGGTGAGGTAGGGCAGACCCACATCTACCAGATACTTCAACCGGTTTTGGATTTCGGTCAGGATTCGTGCAGATACCTCCTCCTGGTACCGGGTTAGTTTTATTTTTTTAAAAAAATCAGCCAGGTCGGTAATGCTCATCAGGAGTAGCTCATGAAGGCTTTTGCCTCCCACCTTTACCCAGGCGGCATCTTTTCTAAGTCTGGTGCCCAGACATTCAGGGCAGGTGGTTTTTCCGCGGTATCGGGAAAGCATTACCCGATATTGAATTTTATAGGAATTGGATTCAAGCATTTTAAAGAAAGCTTTAATCCCTTTGATTTCTCCTTTTCCTTCCCAGAGTAAATCTTTCTCCTCTTTTTTTAATTTTTCATAGGGGGTGTGAACCGGAAATTTTATTTTGTGGGCATTGCGTATGAACCTGTTTTTCCATTCGCTCATAACTTCTCCCTTCCAGCAGGCCACTGCATCCTCATAAAGGGAAATTCCCGGATCGGGTATTACCAGGTTTTCGTCGATACCGATAATGGAACCGAACCCTTCACAGGTTTTACAGGCTCCCACCGGATTATTAAAGCTGAAAAAGTTTACATCAGGTTCTTCAAAGTTTAATCCTTCTTCTTCAAATTTATTGCTGAATTCCCGGGTACTTATTTTCCCCCTTTTGTTTTCCGTGGCAATTATGCATTTTCCATGTCCTTCGAAAAAAGCCGTTTGCAAACTGTCCAATACCCGTGTTTCCTGATCGGGGTCTTCGGGTGCAAATACAATGCGGTCGATTACCAGCATGGGATCTTTAATCACAGGCTTTTTTAAAGCAAGCAGGTCGTCTATTTTTTCGATTTTTCCCTGATTGAATAATCTTGAATAGCCCTGTTGTGAAAGCAGGTTAAGGATGGTTTTTTCTTTTTCTCCTTTGGCAAATTCGAAGGGAGCAAGAATGAACAGGAGGTCTCCCTTTGAATAATCGTTTTTAAGGCTTTCAAAAACCGATTGGGGAGTGTCTCGTTTTACTTCCTTGCCTGTTTTGGGGGAAATGGTGATTCCGGCACGGGCGAACAGCAGTTTCAGGTAATCATAAATTTCAGTAGAGGTTCCTACCGTACTTCTGGGATTGCGGGTACTAACCTTTTGCTGAATGGCAATGGCCGGAGAAATTCCCTTGATATAGTCTACCTCGGGTTTATTCATCCGCCCTAAAAACTGACGGGCGTAAGATGAAAGCGATTCCACATACCGTCGCTGACCTTCGGCAAATAAGGTGTCGAAAGCCAGTGTGGATTTACCCGATCCTGAAAGGCCGGTTATTACTACTAATTTTTTACGGGGAATAAGAACATCAATATTCTTCAGGTTGTTCAGCCTGGCTCCTTTGATGAAAATAAAATCCTTCGTATTTACCTTTAAATCCTGTTCCATTTTTAGGATTGCAAAGGTACGAAATCGGGAGGCAATAATTACTCAGGCAAACAAAGGGAATTGTTTCATGAGTTTGTTCACCCGGGCTTTAACGTTTTGGATGGTTTTTTCGTTATCGTGGTTCATCAGCACCTCGTCCATGAAATCCACAATCATGTCCATGTGTTTTTCTTTCATCCCACGGGTTGTAACCGCTGAGGTTCCTACACGAATTCCGGAGGTAACAAAGGGTGATTTGTCGTCGAAGGGCACCATGTTTTTATTCACGGTGATATCGGCCTTTACCAGGGTGTTTTCAGCCAGCTTTCCGGTCAGGTTTTTGCTTCTGAGGTCGATCAGCATGGAATGATTATCGGTTCCTTTGGAAATAATGAAATACCCTTTTTCCATCAGGCATTCGGCCATTCGCTTTGCATTTTTTACAACCTGGAGGCAATACTTCATATAGTCATCGCTCAGGGCTTCTCCAAAAGCAACGGCTTTGGAAGCAATCACATGTTCCAGAGGGCCGCCCTGGGTACCGGGGAAAACGGCGCCATCCAGAATGGCCGACATCATTTTGATTTCTCCCTTTGGGGTTTTGAGTCCCCATGGGTTTTCGAAATCTTTCCCCATCATGATCATGCCCCCTCTGGGTCCGCGCAGGGTTTTATGGGTCGTTGTGGTTATGATATGGCAATAGGGAAGTGGATCGTTCAAAATTCCTTTGGCGATGAGTCCGGAGGGGTGGGAAATATCCGCCATTAGCAAGGCTCCGGTTTTATCGGCAATGGATCGCATTCTTTTATAGTCCCAGTCGCGGGAATAGGAAGAAGCACCGGCTATTATCAATTTGGGTTTTTCAGCCAGGGCTGTTTTTTCCATTTGGTCGTAATCAACCCGACCTGTTTCGGGGGAAACACCGTAGAAAAAAGGCCGGTATAGTTTCCCGGAAAAATTTACGGGAGATCCATGGGTTAGGTGTCCGCCATGGCTCAGGTCGAAGCCGAGTATGGAATCGCCCGGTTTTAATACGGCCAGCATTACTGCAGCATTGGCTTGTGCACCAGAGTGGGGTTGTACATTTACCCATTCCGCATTAAAAAGGGTTTTGGCCCGGTCGATAGCCAACTGTTCTACTTTATCAACCACTTCACATCCTCCGTAATATCTTTTGCCGGGGAGTCCTTCTGCATATTTGTTGGTTAAAACGGATCCCATGGCTTTAAGAACCTGTTCACTCACATAGTTTTCGGAGGCGATTAATTCAATACCAATGGTTTGGCGGTGTTTTTCTTCCCGAATAAGTTCAAAGATTTCCTGGTCTGGTTTCATAAAATGAATTTGTGGTAAAATTAAACTTTCCCCCGAAATAAAAATCAGGAACCGCCTTCCCTTGGTAAACTATTTCGATAAAGAATATAACCGGGTACCAGGATGAAAATCAGGAGTGGGGTTTGCACGAAATCGAAGAATATCCGGCTGAATTTGTAGCCGGTTGAGAAATCGTTGAACAGGATACCATAGAGGTAAAACAGAATGCCAATCAGGATAAAAACCAGATGGGCTCCAAGGTTAATGAAAAAGTAGTTTTTGCCGGGGAAAAACCGGCGCTGGATGAGCCAGGAATAACCGAAATAAACCAGGACGGTAAAAAGGGTCAGGGGGTATTTTATGAGGTTTAGGGTTTCGGCCGGATATTTTTCAAGGAAGGAAAGTGATTCCGGCAGGGTATAGCCCTCATAATTGTAATAGAGTTTATAAATCTGAAAATTGATATTTTCAAAAACAAATTCCCTGAAAAATCCGGTAAGTCCCAGCAAAAGTGCCATAAGGAGAAAAAACCAACCGTGTTTTTTCAGGAGTTTCATGTCTTTTTAATGGATTGGGATAATTTATTTGCCCACCAGATCCAAAGGAGGAAAATAATGAAGTACACCAGAATTTGAAAAGTATAGGTATGGTTAAAGTCAAGCCATTCTGGGCGGTAAAAAGCAATTATACTGAGGGCTACAATGCGCAAAACATTAAAAAGGTGGACAATGAGGATGCCCAGGGGGATAAACCAGATCTTTTTTCTGATGGGACCCGGGTATGCCAGAATGAAAATTGTAAAGGTTGCAAAGAGGGTTAGTCCGTTGCATGAATCTCCAATCCAGACACCGTTAGACCCGTCAATACCCATGGTCCGGTAAATTTCATCGTAGGGGCGTTCTATGAGGGGGTAACCCAAAAGAGAAATTACAAACTGGCTTTGGATAATCAGAAAGTTGATCATGTACAGGTCTACTTTGGTATGTTTTTGAATGTATAATTCATAAAACAGATACCAGGCCACGAACATGAGTGCAGCTTTGATAAGAAAAAAGCTGAATTTGTTTTTAAGAAGGCCGGAAATCATAAAAAAGAAAGCTGAGGGTTACTCAGCTTTGTTATGGTTCTTTTTTTTGTTGAAGTCGTAGAGTTTTTTTCCTCCATAGGCAGCCCCTGCAACGAGGAGAAACGAAAGCCCTCCGTCAACGGGTATGCAGGGAGGGGGCCAGCAAGGGGGAGGTCCGGGAGGACCCATGGGAGGACCCATGGGAGCGGCAGTCAGAATCTGGGCACCTCCAAAAAGGAGGAACACCAAAATCAATTTTCCAATAGCCTCATAATTTACCTTGCTCATTACACAAAGATAAAAATTAATTAGTTACCCTGAACAAAGACCTTTTTGGTTACGATGTTCTTGCCGGTATTCACACGGATAAAATAGATTCCTGTTTGCGAAGGAAGATCCACTTTAACCATTTGCTTATAAGCCTCGGAGTTTGTGGAGTTAACCAATTGGCCTACGGCATTATAAATTCCGATTTCTGCGGTGGTAGCGTTGTCGAGATCAAATTGAACGAATACTTCCCGGTTGGTATTGGTAATCACAACCTGATTTTCGTTGAAATATTCGGTTGGCTGACTGTTTACAAGCAATGGACCACAATCTTTTTTCTCAGGTACGAGGAAAAGCGTAAAGCGGTTGGGGTTGTCTTCTGTGGTGATATCGAAAGAGTATGACTTCTGTTTTCTGAGGTCAATGGTAACATTTTTAAAATGGTCTTTCAGGATAACACAGGCATAATCCTTAACATTAGGAATTCCCTCAGCGCTGATGGTGTAATTTCCGGTTACGCCCACTTTGGCGCGTAGGGGAAGGGTAACAATTTCGCTTCCTGCAGGGAATACATTTCGGGTGAGGAGGCGGCTGCCGTTAAGAACCATAGTGAGGTTTGGGGCATCTTTTTCGGGGCTTTTTACAAAGCGTGCGTCGAGTCCATTATCGTAATCGTTGGTTGCACTGGGGTCGAAAACGATATCGATATCATGCCAGAATTTTGTGGCAGGGCTTTTCAGGGAAAGGCGGATATCGTAGGGGCGGGCAATCCGGTTAAAGTTACTTGCAGTATTGGTTGTTTTTGCACTTTGGGGCATACTTATAGTACCCGCTGCAGTAACATAAACAAAGAAACCCTGGTGAGGAGGAATCTGGGTTCCTGAGCCAAACGGGTTATAATTTCCGTTATTATCAAGCATATAAAAAGTGCCATCCAGATTGG
>ERZ869936.883-NODE-883-length-24705-cov-6.890994_pt1 | contig 24705 bp, 18 predicted proteins | sample MGYA00520876_ERZ869936 | MGnify/ENA primary metagenome ERZ869936 (study PRJEB32218, sample SAMN09650985) | biofilter metagenome | isolation source: enrty point of leading RO module | place: Saudi Arabia: Thuwal, RO plant located on Red Sea | collected 2016-02-17 ... | reverse complement strand
AGTCGTCGAAGCTCACCAGCGGCCCGCCCCACAGCGCCAAGAAGAAGGCCACCTCCATCCCGCTGAACAGACTCCAGTTCATGACGCCGATGCCCAGAATCGCCGGGGGCACCAAGTAGCTGGTCCAGCGCGGGAGATCGCGAAATAGCCTTCGACAGGCGAGCAAGAATGCGAGCACCGAGACGCAGGCGGCTATCCCCGGCCCCACCAACCAGAGCAGCGGCCGCGGACGGGCGCGGCCGGCCAGGCTGAAGTCGAAGCCGTCCGGCAGCCGCGCTTCCCGCCCCCAGCGCAGGCCCGGCTGCCAGCCGAGGGCGCGCAGGAAATTGCCGGCCGAGTGCATCGCGTCCGGGACGCTGCCCCAAAGGTCGCGGCGCCCGTCGCCGTCGCCGTCCACGGCGTAGCGCAGGAACGCGGACGGCAGGAACTGCATGTGGCCCATCGCGCCGGCCCAGGAGCCCTGCATGCGCGCGGGCGTGACGTCGCCGGCGGCGACGATGCGCAGCGCCGCCATCAGCTCGTCGCCGAAAAAGTCGCTGCGCCGCGGGTCGCAGGCGAGCGTCGCCAGCGCCCCCGGCACGGGCAGCTTGCCGAAGTAGTCGCCGAAGTTCGTTTCCAGCCCCCAGAACGCGACGAGGTACTGCACGGGCACGCCGTAGCGCCGCTGTACCTCCGTCAGCAGTCCGCGGTGCTCGGCCAGCAGCGCGCGGCCGCGCGCGACTCGCTCCTCGGTCACGCGCTGACCGTAATAGTCGGCGAATGTCCGCGTGAATTCCGGCTGGCTGCGGTCGAGCTCGATGACGCGCTCGAGCGGCTCGATGCCCGCGAACACGTCGCGCACGACGCCGGCGTCGATGCCCTCGGCCATTGCGCGCGACTCGAGACGGGCGAGGCAATCCGTGAATGGCTCCGGGTCCTCGGCGCGCACCGACGTGACGGCGAGCGCCAGCGCGAGACCCAGGACAAAACGGTGGCGGGAGGGAAACAACGGTGACGACATGCGCGAACGCCGGCTGAAGAAACCGCTGTTGTACCTGCAAACCGGCCCGGCGCGCTACCGCAACGCGGGCTATCAGCGGCGCCGGCAGTCGGTCGCGAGCACCGGGAAATCCTGCGTGTAGGCCGGCGCCACGGAGGCCTGCCGGCCGATGAGCCAACGTCCCTCGGCCGTCTCGTCGACGCCGGACACGGAGTTTTCGTCGGCCTTCTTCTTTTTGCCGCGCCGGCTGTCCGGGGGCGGCGGCGGGTCGAGCCGCAGCCACTCGCCGTAGCGTCGCCGGCCGTCGATGTCCCACGACGGCCGCACGGACCAGCGGTAGTTCGTGCAGGGCTCGAGCGGCACGGCGATACGGTGCTCCGTGCTGCCGAGCCCCTCCTCCGCGTAGACGAGCTCGCGCGCGTCGTAGATCTCGAGGTCGAAGGCCGTGGCACCGAGCCCGGGCGGCGGATCCGGCAGGTCGAGCCGCCAGGCCAGCGTCGGCTGCCCGTCGTCGGTTTCGAAGCGGCGCGGGTCGCGCCGGTCCGCGCTGACCGTCTCCGTCTCGAGCGGGACCAGCGCGTGCTCGAGCGCGACCCGGTCGAACACCTCGGCCGTGATTTCCCGCGCGAGGTAGTGCCGGGCGAAATTGCTGTACGTGCGCCACAGCGCATTGTCGTCGGCCGTCCAGTTGCGCAGCGTGTCGCGGTCGCGGTAGTGCACGAACTGCCGGTACAGCTCGCGGCCGTCGCCCTGTCGCAGCGTCGTCGACGCGACGGTCGTGATCTCCGCCTCCTTGCCCTGCACGTCGATCTCGACGCCCTCGAAGCGCACGAACAAGAGCGCATCGGTGTCCTCCGGCAGCTCCGCGCCGGCGGCGAACAGTTTCGAGTCGATGCCCGGCAGGCGTCGCACGCCCCAGAACACGTCGAGCGCGAGGCCGTCGTCGGTCAGTACCTGGCTGTCCTCGCGCGCCAGTTCCTCGGTCATGCGGTCACGAAACTCCTGCACCTCGCGCTTCGCCGCGCCGGTCAGGCCGCCGAAGATCGCGCCGGGCAGCGCGAGTCCCGGGATCGGGATGTACACGGGTACGGGCCCGACCTCCTTGTAGATACGGCCGATGCGCGAGCCCCGCTCCATGCCGCCGACGAGCCCCGGCGTGTCCTTGCCGTAGGTGCCGGACAGGTCCTGGTCGGTGCCGGTCCAGTTTGAGATCACGACCAGCCTGCGTATGTCTCCGCGTCGCGCCTCCGACAGGTGCGTCGGCTCGGCCGCGGCCGCGGCGTCGTCGGCCTGCGGCAGGGCCGGCTGCGCTGACAACATCAGCAACACGGCAAGCGCCGGCGGCGCGCCTGGCGCGTGCCTGCCCCTCCGCCGTGTGCGGTTCGCCGATCCTGGCCTGCTTTTCATCCGCAGCGTTTCCCGTGTGATCCGCCTGCTCCGTCTTGCTTGCTCTTCATCCGCAGCTCTTCCCCCGTGATTCACCTGCCCAGTGTAGCTGGCGCTCAGCCGGCCGGCGCGGCCCCGGCTTCCGCCTCGGCCGCCTCGGCCTCCGCGGCCCGGCGCGCGCGCAGCGCAGCGAGTTCGCTTTCGAGGCGCGCCGCGTCGTACCAGTGGCCGTTGACCATGACGCCGCGCGGCCGGCGCAGCGTCGCGAGGTCCTCGCGCGGATCGGCGTCGAGCAGGACGAGGTCGGCGCGGGCGCCCTCCCGGACCACGCCCCACTCGCCCTCCTCGCGCAGGAAGCGCGCGGCATCGGCGGTCGCGATGCGAAGCACCTCGGCCACCGGAATCCCGGCCTCGACGAAATTCGCGAGCTCGTCGTGGATCGCGAAGCCCGGCAGCACGAAAGGATTGGGCGTGTCGGTGCCGAGCAGGAGCGGCGCGCCGGCCTCGTGCAGCAGCGCGAGAAACCGTCGCTGCATTGCAGCGGCCTTGCGCTTGCGTTCGTCCCACGGGCTCATGCGCGACGCGCTGTTCCGCCACCAGCCCTCGATTCCCGGCCCGAGGTAGGCCGCCTCGGGCCGCGCGAAGTAGCCCTCGGCGTCGGCGCCGTACGCGTAGCGCGTCGCGATCACGGTCAGCGTCGGCGAGTGCCAGACGCCGGCCTCCGCGGACTTGCGCGCGAGCGCGGCGAGGCGCGCCTCGTCCGCGCTCGCCCAGCGCCCGAAATAGCTGCCGTCGGCCGGGTCGTGCCCGTCGCCGAGCACGCTGTCCTGCACGTCGTCGAAGTGCTCGATGCTGTCGACCCCGAGCTCGATGACCGCCTCGACGTCGAGCCCGCCGGGCACGTGGGTCCAGACCTGCATGTCGCGTTCTTGCGCGGCCGCGACCGCGGCGCGATAGATCTCGGGCGTCAGTCCCTCGTAAAGCTTGACGGCGCGGTAGCCGGTCGTGCGCTGGCTCTCGACCGCGCCGACGGCCTGCTCGGGCGAAGTAAGTTTCAGGGAGCCGTCGCCCCAGATCGGCTCGGGACCGTCCATCAGCGGGCCGGACGTGTAGACGTGCGGCCCCGGCGTCGTGCCGCTCGCGGCCTTCGCATCGAGGATCAGCGTCTGCGCGGAACCCCACAGGTTGCGCACGCTGGTGACGCTGTTCGCGAGGAACATCGGCCCCTCGTTCTCGGAAAAATAGTGCACGTGCATGTCCGCGAGCCCGGGCATCAGCACGAGGCCGTCCGCTTCGATCCTGCGCAGTTCATCCGCTGCCGGGGGCGGCGTGGCGGCGACGCGGACGATGCGCCCGTCGCTGACCGTCACGAACGCGCGCTCGAGCGTGCCCGCCGGACCCATCGTCAGCACGCGGGCGCCGGCGAAGAGCACGTCCGCGTCCGCGGCAGTGGCGGGGGCGGCTGCGCAGAGACAGGCGAGGACGAGGGCTGGCCGGGCGAACATGGGCGCCTCCGGGCGAACGGGACGATCCCGCAGACTGCGACAAACCGCCGGTCAGCGCAAACGCGGCCGGGCGATTCAGGGAACCGGCGTCACGACCCGGGGGTAAGTCTCCAGCAGCGTGACCAGCGAGGCGAGCGAGCGCATCGCGCGGGCCTTGACGATATAGCCCGCGATGCCGAGTTCGTGGGCGCGCTCGATGTCGCCCGGCGCCGCCGAGGTCGTCAGCACGAAGACGGCAACGCGCCGCAGGCGCCGGTCGCGACGCAGCTCCGCGAGGAACTCGAAGCCGTTCATGCGCGGCATGTTCAGGTCCAGCACGACGACGTAGGGCGGCGCGAGCGGCGCCCGGTCGTCGCCGCCGCGCAGGATCTCGAGCGCCTGCACGCCGTCCTCGGCCTCGTGCGTCTCGACCTCGCTGCCGGCGTTGTCGAAGGCCCGCAGCAGCGCCTCGCGGTCGATCGCGTCGTCGTCGACGATCAGCACTTTCGGCACGGGGCCGCGCCCGTGAGGGGTATGGCTCACAGCGTCACCCAGCCGCCGGTCCGCGAACTGTCGACCGCGCCCTCGACGAAACGCAGGCTGCGCACGCCCGCGGCCGCGCCGGGGTAGTCGCCCTGCGGTGCGGCGCCGGCGTGCCTGCGCCGCAGGTCGGCGACGAAGCGCCGGTACAGGTTCGCGAAGGCCTCGAGGTAGCCTTCCGGGTGGCCGGCCGGCGTGCGCATGCCGCGCAGCGCGGCCTCGCCCGTGTAGGCGCCGCCGCTGCGCCAGCGTTCCCAGGGCCGGCCCGCGGGCTTGAGCAGCAGCGTATTCGGCTCCTGCTGGTGCCACTCGAGGCCGGCCTCGGTGCCATACAGCCGGAGCGTCAGCGCGTTCTCCTCGCCGCAGGCGATCTGCGAGCAGGAAAGTGTGCCGCGCGCGCCGTTCGCGAGCCGGAGCAGCACGCTCGCGTCATCGTCCAGCCGGCGGCCCTCGACGAAGGTGCTGAGTTCCGCGCAGACCTCCGCCAGTTCGCTGCCGCAGACGTACTCGAGCAGGTTCTGCGCGTGCGTGCCGATGTCGCCGATGCAGCCGCCGATGCCGGCGCGCTCGGGGTCGGTGCGCCAGCTCGCCTGCTTCTGGCCGTCGGCCTCGATCGGGTCCTTCAGCCAGTCCTGGTTGTACTCGACCTGCACCCGGCGCAGCGTGCCGAGCCGGCCCGCGGCGACGAGTTCGCGCGCCTGCTCGATCATCGGGTAGCCCGTGTAGGTCTGCGTCAGCAGGAACGGCAGACGGCTTGTCTCTACCGCGCGCAGGATCGCGCGCGCATCGGCGACGTTGGCCGCCAGCGGCTTGTCGCAGGCAACCGGGATTCCCGCTTCGAGGAACGCGATCGCGACAGGCGCGTGCAGGTGATTCGGCGTGACGACGATGACGAAATCGATTCCGTCGTCGCGCGCGGCCTCGGCTTTCGCCATCTCCCGCCAGTCGTCGTAGCTGCGCTCTAGTTGCCAGGCCTCGGCGCTGGCACGCGCGCGCGCCGGGTCCGAGGACATCGCGCCGGCGACGATGCGCGCCTCGCCGTCGAGTTCGACCGCGATCCGGTGCACCGCGCCGATGAAGGCGCCCTGACCGCCGCCGACGATGCCGGCCCTGAGCGGCCGGCAAGCAGCCTGCGCGCTCACGAGCGGTAGGCCTCGCGGCCAATGCCCTGCACCGGGATGCCCTGGGCCGCCATGACCTCGTGCTGCAGCGCGTACATCGCGGCCGCGGCCTCGTCGATCGCCTTCGTGAACGCGATCGAACCCTCGAGGATCGGTTTCAGCGCCGCCTTGTCCTGCATCCGCGCAGGCGGATATTCGTGCTCGACGACGAGGTAGATTTCCGCCGGGTCGATGTCCAGTAACTCGCGCGCGGCCAGCTGGTGGTCGAGCCAGTCGACCGTGCGGTTCTGCAGGTAGGCGAGCGGGTCGTGGCGCGCGGTGCCGGGCAGCTCGTGCTCGCAGATCGCGACCTGCTTCTTCCAGGCGTTGACCTGGTCGGCAGGGTCACCGGAGGGCCGGCCGTCCCGCCAGTCGCCGCGTTCCATCGTCTGGCCGCCGTAGCCCCAGGCGGAAATCCCCTTCGAGTCGATGACCTGGCCCTTGACGTGGAAGCCGTCGATCAGGAACGCGTAGCCCTCGTCCTTCAGGTACTGGAACATCGAGCGCGTGTCCTGCCCCATCAGCACCGAGTGCGACGGGTCGTAGTGGATGCGGAACTGCTCGCCCACCCCGTGCTTCTCGCAGATGCGGTGCAGCGCGATCCACGGGCCCGGCGCATAGGCGATGTTGTTGTGCCAGCGGTCGAGCGCGGTCCAGCCCGGCATCGGGCACTGCTCGACGCGGAAGGTGAGCCCGCGCGCCTTCGCTTCTTCAAGGAGCGGCACGATCTCGGCCTCGAACATCTCGAGGTTCTGGTCCATCTCGAGCTCGTAGTTGCGGCCGACGAAGCCGCAGACGGCGTCGGTCCCGAGCAGCACGGCGGCGTCGAAGACGCGAAGCATGAAGTCGTGCTTCAGCTGCCGCGCCGCCTTGTCCGCGACCAGCAGGTTGTCGAAGTAGGCGAGATCGGACAGGCCGACGCCGGTATCCTTCATCGCCGCCAGCACGCGCCTGGCGCGCCCCTCGTCGAAAGGCTCGCGCAGGTCGAGCGTGTTCGCGACCGGGTCGAGCAGCGCCTCGGCCGGCACGTCGCTGACCGACGGGTGCAGCGCCGCGGACAGCTGGATGTAGGGCGAGCCTACGTCGCGGGAGAACGCGAGCCATTCCTCGATCGCGAGGTCCGGGTCGGCGTCGCGTGCATCGCGTGGCGTCAGCTCCTGCAGGGCGGCGGTCAGCACGCTGATTTTCATGGGCTTCGGTTCGAAAGGCGCGGGCGCAGGCTTCATGGTGGGTTCCCGTTCCAACGGCAGCGACAGTGCTGCGCGGGTAACTCACTCAAGTAAAACATGCGGGCGCGCCGCAAACCAAGGTGTCAGCACGGACCGGCCGGAGCGGGAAGGCCCCCGCTCCGGCCGCCCCGCGGTCAGTGGTGGACCTGGCCTGCCGTGGCGAGGCTGCGGCGGCAGCAGCGCAGTATCGCGACGAGGATCAGCAGCAGGAGCAAGGCGATGATCACGCCGAGCCACAGCAGGTAGCGGCAGCAGCGCCCGGGTTTGTCGAGCGTCGGGTCGCTGCCGTCCAGGATGCCGTCGTTGTCGGAATCCGTGTCCTGGAAGTCGCGCTGCCCGTCGCCGTCGGTATCGGCGACGCCCTCGACCGAGTCGGGCACGTCGTCCCCGTCGGCGTCGTCGTCGCGGTAGTCCGGCAGTCCGTCGCCGTCCGTGTCCACGTCGTCCCCGCCCTCGACGGCGTTCGGGATTCCGTCACCGTCGCAGTCGGCGTTCGTGCAGGGTGGCAGCGCGGCGACGTCGAGGAAAAAAGCGGCGCGCGCCGTGCGTACGAATGGGTCAACGTCCGCGAGATCCGCCGCCGGCTCGCCGAAGATCGACTCGCCATCAAGCTTGCGTACGTCGTCGTCGACGTTCGCCGTGACCACGGCTTCGTAGACGCCGCGGCCGGCATAGGCGTCGAAGGTCGCGGACGTCGCCCCGGAGATGATATCCGTCCTGAACGCGAGCGGAACCGTGGACCCGTCCGGGCGACGCACGTAGCCCGTGTAGTCGACCGTGTCGTCCAGCGTACTTAGCCAGGAGGTCTCGAGCGATATTTCCGCCGTGGTCGCTGCCGAGCGCACGATTTCGGGCTTCACGTCGACGAAGAGGTCGGGCGCATAGTTTTCGACGTGCGCCTGTACGAAAGACGACTGCGGCGACGAGTTGCCGGCGGCAATGTCGAGTCGCCAGGCGCCCGGAGCAGGTGCGGGAATGCGGATGATCGTGTAATAGGTGTCGATCGTGATCACGTCGCTGTCGGCGGCCGTAAACGTATCGCCGGCAGGCGAGGTCAGCTGGAAGACGAGCGACCAGGTTGCCATGTCGTCGTTCCTGCCGGACAGGAAGACGTTCAGGCGCTCGGCCCCGTTCTCGACCGGGATTTCGAAAGTGTCGACGTAGGGGCTGCCGCCTGCGGCGCCCGCCGGCGCCGTGGCCGCCATTACGTTCGCGACGCTCTGCACGCGTTTTATCTTATCGAAGGGCAGCAGGTTCGACGCCTGCCGCTCGAGAGCCAGGGATTCGCCGCGGTAGCGTGCGAACAGCTCGGCGTAGATCGGCGGCAGTTCGTCCCCGTCGGGTGCGTCGAGGACGTCGCCGCCGGTCGAGACGGCGAGCGACCCCAGCAGCTCGCGGTCGGCGGCCGAGCCGACCGGGATCGAGAAGATCTGCACGTCCATGTCGCGCAGGCGATCGGCCACCACCTCCGGGTCCTCGCCGCGGTTGTTTTCCCCGTCCGACAGCAGGAACGCGGTGCGATTGCGCACCGGCGTGCCGGCCGCTTCGGCGACGAGTGCCGCGCGCTGGAACTCGGTGACGGAACTCTGCAGCGCGGTGCCGATGCCGGTGTAGCCGTCGGCGTCGAGGAGGTCGACGCGGTCCTTGAACGGGCCAGCGTCCGCAATCTCGAGCAGTTCCATCGGCCGCTCCAGTTCCGACCCCTCGTTGAACGAGATCATGCCGACGTCGACGTTCATGCCGGCCTGCAGGTCGATGAATGCGCGCGCGGCAGCCTTGGCGAAATCGAGGCGGGTCTCGTCGGCGCCTTCGCGCACTTCGGCCGACATGCTGCCGGAGCGATCGATGAACAGGATGACCTGGTCCGAGCCGACGATGCGCTCGTCGAATGCGAGGAAATCGCGGCAGTTCGCCGGCGGCGCCTCGACCGGCGTGCCGGCGGGCGGCGTCACGAACGGGTAGTTCGCGACCAGCGTTTCCCAGTCCGACTTTCGGTGTGCCGCCGTCTGCTGCGTGAGCTCGTAGTTCTCGGTTGCAGGATCCCAGCGCGGCAGGCAGCCGCCCGCGCCGTCGTCTATGCAGGCTGCGGGATTCGCGTGAACGCCGTCGACGTCGCCGACTTCGCCGAAGTGCAGCTCCACTTCGAGGTCGTCTGCGCCGTTGGCGAGGTCGGTGATGTCGAGGCTGAAATCGGCAGGCGAGATCGATTCGATCGGGAAACGGCCGCGATCGTCCGCGTCGGCTTCCAGCGTGATCTGCACCGCGCCGAGATCGCGGTAGTCGCCGGCCGTGCCGCCGGTGATATCGCCGTCGTCGATCGCGAAGTGCACGTCCCAGCGACGGTCGGCGGCGTGCACGACGTAGAAGCGGATGATGTGGCCGGCGCCCAGGCTGTCGGTCACGCGGAATCGGCCGGGCGATGCGCTCGTCGCTTTCGCTGTGTCGAAGCTGGTCGGGTCGAAAACGTTGAGCGGCAGATCCGGATCCATCGTCGCGTTGAAGTCCCAGACGTCGCCTTCGAGCTTGGCCCGGCTGCACATGTAATACGGCAACTGGCCGCGGTTCAGGTCGTGGTTGGCGGCGATGGACATTTCCGTCCAGCTCGTGTTCTGCAGGTTGGTGCTGTTGCCGGCCTCGTCCTTGAGGAACGAGGTGTCGGCCGGGTCGGCAGTCGTCTTGAAGTTCTTGCCGATGCAGCGGACGTTTTCGCCGTACTCGTCGAATATCCCGAAGGCGTGGTGCAGCATCTCGTGGGCGATGACGCCGTCGTCGATGTCGTCGCTGTACAGGTTGATATGGGCGCCGTCGCGGCCGAGATTGCTGCCGTCGCCGCGCAGGAACAGGCCGGAACGGCCCGTCTGCGGCAGTATCCAGATATCGCCCTTGGCCTCGTCCGCGGCGCCGCCGGTCAGCTTGACCTCGCCGAAGCGGATTTCGCCGTCCGTCACGTCGCAGACCATGTCCGCGGCGCCCCGGACTTCCTGCTTGACGAGGTCAATCTGTGCCTGGGTGGGCACGAAGCGGAAATTGATCTCGAAGTCCATCGCGCCGGTATCCGGGTCGATGGATCCGCCACCCGCGTAACCCTGGCCGGAGGGCAGAAGGACTAGCGCGACTAACAATCCTGGAAGAGTGCGGACCTGCATGACGGACTCCCTGGCCCGCGAGACGGACCATTGCGTGGCTCCTCGACCAGTTAGCGACAAAATCCGCGGGAAAACCTCACGTTCCCGGCGTTTCGCATTTCACGAGCCGCAAAAAAAACGGCGGCGCCGAAGCGCCGCCGTCCATTTTCCCGCGGGTCGCAACCGCATGGAGCGACCCGTGGAGCGCGCAGTCTCAGTCCGCCGAGCCCGCGCGGCCGGCCAGCATGCCGCCTGCGGCATCGCGATCGATGTCGAAGCGGTCGAGCGTCATGACCTTGGTCCAGGCCGCGACGAAGTCGTCGACGAACTGCTGCTCGCCGCCGTTCGCCGCGTACAGCTCCGCGATTGCGCGCAGCTCCGCGTGCGAGCCGAACACGAGGTCCACCGGCGTCGCGGTGTAGACGAGCTCGCCGCTCTCGCGGTCACGGCCCTCGTAGATGCCCTGCATGCTCTCCGACTTCTGCCACTCCGTGCCCATGTCGAGCAGGTTGACGAAGAAGTCGTTGCTCAGCGTGCCCGGCTGGTCGGTAAACACGCCGTGCTTCGAGCCGCCGGCGTTCGCGCCGAGTGCGCGCATGCCGCCGACCAGCACGGTCATCTCCGGCACGGTCAGCGTCAGCAGGTTGGCCTTGTCGACCATCATGTCCGCCGGCGAACGCGTGGCGCCCTCGCCGAAGTAGTTGCGGAACGCGTCCGCGCGCGGCCGGAGCACGTCGAAGGACTCGATGTCCGTCATCTCCTGCGTGGCGTCGGTGCGGCCGGGGACGAACGCGACCGTGACGTCGTGGCCGGCATCGGCCGCGGCCTTTTCAATGGCCGCCGCGCCGCCGAGCACGATCAGGTCGGCCAGCGAGACTTTCTTGTTGCCGCGCTGCCCGCGGTTGAAGTCCTGCTGGATGCGCTCGAGGCGTGCCAGCACCTGCTGCAGCTCGTCGGGATCATTGACGTCCCAGTTGACCTGCGGGGCGAGGCGCAGGCGTGCGCCGTTCGCGCCGCCGCGCATGTCGGTGCCGCGGTAGGTCGAGGCCGAGGCCCAGGCGGTGCGCACGAGCTGGGGCACGGTAAGGCCCGAGTCGAGGATGCGCTTTTTCAGGTTCGCGATGTCACGCTCGCTGACCAGCTCGTGGTCGACGGCCGGCACCGGGTCCTGCCAGATCAGCATCTCGTCCGGCACTTCGCTGCCGAGGTAACGGGCGCGCGGGCCCATGTCGCGGTGCGTCAGCTTGTACCAGGCCTTCGCGAACGCGAGCCGGAACTCTTCGGGGTTCTCCTGGAAGCGCTTCGCGATCTTGCGGTACTCCGGATCGAACTTCAGCGACAGGTCGGTCGTGAACATGATCGGTGCGTGTCGCTTCGAGGAATCGTGCGCGTCCGGCACGAGGTTCGATGCGGCGCCGTCCTTCGGTATCCACTGCGTGGCGCCGGCCGGGCTCTTCGTCTGTACCCACTCGAAGTTGAACAGGTTGTCGAGGTACTGGTTGGTCCAGCGCGTCGGGGTCGCCGACCAGGCGCCCTCGAGGCCGCTCGTGATCGTGTCGGCACCGTTGCCGCTGCCGCAGTCGTTGGTCCAGCCGAAGCCCTGCTCCTCCAGGTCCGCCGCGGCGGGCTCGGGGCCGATGCAGTCCGCGGGGCTTTTCGCGCCGTGCGCCTTGCCGAAGGTGTGGCCGCCGGCGATCAGCGCGACGGTCTCCTCGTCGTTCATGGCCATGCGCCCGAAGGTGTCGCGAATGTCCTTCGCGGCCGCCAGCGGGTCCGGGTTGCCGTTCGGGCCTTCCGGGTTCACGTAGATCAGGCCCATCTGCACGGCGGCCAGCGGATTCGTGAGCTCGCGGTCGCCGCTGTAGCGCTCGTCGGCCAGCATCTCGGTCTCCGGGCCCCAGTAGACGAGGTCCGCTTCCCAGTCGTCCTCGCGGCCCCCGGCAAAGCCGTAGGTCTCGAAGCCCATCGACTCGAGCGCGACGTTGCCGGTCAGGACCATCAGGTCGGCCCAGGACAGGCTGTGGCCGTACTTCTGCTTGACCGGCCACAGCAGCCGGCGGGCCTTGTCGAGGTTCGCGTTGTCGGGCCAGCTGTTCAGCGGCTCGAAGCGCTGCTGGCCGCCGCCGGCGCCGCCGCGGCCGTCAGCGACGCGGTAGGTGCCGGCGCTGTGCCAGGCCATGCGGATCATGAACGGGCCGTAGTGACCGAAGTCGGCGGGCCACCAATCCTGCGAGTCGGTCATGACGGCCTCGATGTCGGCCTTGACCTCGTCGAGGTCGAGGCTCAGGAAGGCCTCGGCGTAGTCGAAGTCCGGGCCCAGCGGGTTCGATTCCATGCCGTGCTGGCGCAGCGGGCTCAAATCCACCTGCTCCGGCCACCAGAACTGGTTGGACTTGGCCATGCCGGTCGTGGCCGTGCCGGCCGCCGCGAGCGACGAGACGGTCATTGCCAGCGCGGCAAGGAACGGTAGTGCGGGTCTGAACATGGTCGTACTCCTTTCGCGTCGAGTGCACACGTTGTTGTTGTGGCAGGACCGCCGGCCGGGATGGCGGCGCGGCGGTCCGGGTTCTGCGCGAGCGAGCCCCCCGAAGCACCCCCCCGGGCGCATGGCTCGACCTGCTGCGTATTGTCAAATTTAGACCGAGTCTAGCATAGATTTAGACTCGGTCTAATCGTGGCAAATGGCGATTGACAGCGCCCCGGGGGCGCCCGCAGGCCCGGCCCGCACTCCGCCGGGCGGGTAACCGGCGGACGGATACGCCGGCGCGTAACCGGATTCGGCAAGAGGATTCGGCAGCGCTACGCGGGACGTCTCCAGGCACGACCTGCTCCGTGTGCGGCCGACCGCAGCGGGACCCGCAGCGGCCTCGAATTACTGGCCATGCGCTGCCCGAACTGTCAGATTGGCTGCACCGTCGCAAGGCAGACACAGGAATTCGCATGCGCTGGCGCGGCTTGCTCGTCGTTACCGGTTTGATCGCTGCCGCGCTGCTGTGGTGGCGGTTCACGATGCCGTCCGCGCAGGACCCGCTGCCCGACGCGCCGCAGTCCTCGACCCGGCCCGCGTCGCCGGCCGCGCCCGCGACAGAACCCGACGCGCCCGCGGCGCCGGTGCACGACGGCGCAGCCGCGGACAGCACCTGCCTGACGCCGCTGCAGCTGCAGCACCACCCGGCGCTGATGGCCGAGCTGGACCGGCTGCGGAGCGTGATCGCGGGCGGGCCGGACGTCGAGGTCTACCGCGGCCTGCCGGAACAGCAGGTCGCCATCTTCGCCGAGCAGGGCGACTCGGCCGCGATGGTCGTCCTCGGCGCCATGCACGTCATGCGGGCGCGCGGACGAAGCGACAGCGACGCGGTGGCCTACCTGGCGAGCGACGACCCGGAGCTGCAACGCTACGTGCTCGAACGGCCGCTGTCCGAGGCGTCCGTCGGGCACTACATGCAGGCCAGCGAATGGTTCTACCGGGCGGCGCTGCACGGCCGCCTGCTGGCGCTCACCCACTTCGGCGACCAGCTCGGCACGCTCGGCCTGGGACCGGTGCAGCTCGGCTGGATCGACGAAGCGGCATACGAGGCGCTGTCCCCGTACGAACGGAGCGCGCTGCTGCCGACCAACGTCTACTCGGCCGCGGCCTTCGCGATCGCGCCGGGCCTGCGCGAGGGACCGCTGCACGAAATGGTCTCGGAGATCCGTCCGGGCTCCGAGCGGCAGTCCGCGCTGGTGGCCGAAGTAGCGGCCGACTACGAGAGGGACCGTGAGCGGCAGGGACTGCCGGCACCGGCGGTGCAATCAGCGCAGGCGCCGTCGCTCGATGAACTGAACGAGCTGCTGTGCGAGGAGTATCGCTAGTCCGGCCGGCGTGCGCGGAAGCTCAGCGCAGGTCGGACGCCGCCAGTTCGATCCGCGCGGCCGCGCCGTGGATCGCGGTCGACTGGCCGTCCACGTGTTCCGCGGTCAGCGCGTCGAACTGCGCGAGCGCGGTCGCGAGCTGGTCCTCGGCCGCCGCGATTGCGACCATCTCGCGCGGGTCGCCGGACCGGGTCGCCTTGAGCATGCCGTTCGCGGCGACGAGGAAGCCCCAGGCGTCCTGGTACTCGTGCGCCTGCGTGACGCTGCCGTCGCTGGCCACGCCGATCGTGTACTCGAAACCCGCGGTACGCGTCAGTTCGGCCACGGCGGCGAGCCGCGTGCGCACGCTGGTGTCGGGCGTGTGCGCGTCGAGCGCCGTCAGCAGGTTCGCGTAGGCCGCCTCGAAATCGCCGCCGGACTCGGTCGCCGCGACCAGCGCCGACAGTTCGTCGGCGAAGCCGGGCAGGCCGCGCGCCGCGAAGGCCGGGGCGAGATCGGCGTAGAGTTCGCTTTCCGGGTGCTTGGCGTGGGTCAGCGCCATGTCGTGCGCGCCGTTCCGCTGCAAGGCCGCGAAGGCCGCGAGGTGGCCGCGCAGCTCGCCGAGCCGCTTCAGGTACTCGACGTCGTCGACGGCCGGGTTTGCGCCTGCGCCGCCTTCGCCCTCGCCCTCGCCTTCGCCTTCGCCTTCGCCTTCGCCACCCTCGCCTTCGCCCTCGCTCGCGGCGGCAGCGGTGGCCGGCGCTGCGTTACCGGCCGGGTCTGCCGCGCTGCGCCGGGCCTGCTCGCCGCCGGCCTGATCGTCGGCCTGCGTCAGCGCATCGGCCGGCGGCTCCGGCGCGTCCGTGCAGGCGGCGCCGGTGGCGCCGACCAGTACCGATACGCCGGCGTTCAGCCAGATGCGTGCACGTTTCGTGATGCCCTTGTTGTTCACGTGAATCCGCTCCGGGTGGCAATTCGGGTATGCTCGCCGCGTGGATAACGCAAACGAGAATTGTTTGCAATCGAAAGGTGGCCGGCGATGATAGTCCGTCTCGCCGGCGTACTCGATGCCGCGACCGTCGACAGCCTGCGCCGGCTGGCCGCGGATGCCGATTTCGAAGACGGCCTCGCCACCGCCGGGCGGGCGGCGAGGCAGGTCAAGCGCAACCGCCAGGCGGCCGGCCCTGCCGCCGACGTCGTCAGCCGGACCGTCGAGGACGCGCTGCGCCGGCACCCGGTCTTCGCCGCCGCGGCGCGGCCGAAGCGATTCTGCCGGGTACTGCTGAGCCGCTACGAGACCGGGCAGGCTTACGGCCTGCACAGCGACGACGCGCTGATCGCCGGCGCGCGCACGGACCTGTCGTTCACGGTTTTTCTCTCGGCGCCGGACAGCTACGACGGCGGCGAACTCGTGCTGCACGGCGCCGACGGCGAGACCGCGATCAAGCTCGACGCCGGCGAACTCGTGCTGTACCCGTCCGGCGCGCTGCACGAGGTGCGCGAGGTGACGCGCGGCGAGCGGCTCGCCTGCGTCGGCTGGGTGCGCAGCCTCGTGCGCGGGCAGGCGGAGCGGGAGATCCTGTTCGATCTCGACATGGCCTCGCGCGAGCTCTACGCGCGCGACGGCAAGTCGGCCGTGTACGACCAGCTCGCGAAGGCGCGCGGCAACCTGCTCAGGCTCTGGGTCGAGGACTGACACGCGGTGAGCGGCCGGGACTACGACGCGATCGTCATCGGCGCCGGCCACAACGGCCTGACCAATGCCGCGTTTCTCGCGAAAGCCGGCCTGCGCGTGCTGGTCGTCGAGAAGAACGAGTACATCGGCGGCGCGACGGTCAGCCGCGAGCTGTACGACGGCTGGAAATACTCGAACTGCTCCTACGTCTGCAGCCTGTTCCGGCCGGAGATCTACAACGCGCTCGACCTGGGCCGGCACGGCCTCAAGGTCGTGCCGTTGACGGCCAGCATGACCTTCACCCAGGACGGCGACTACTTCGGCAGCTATTCCGAGCCGAACGTCCGGCGCCGGGAACTGATGCGGCACAGCCCGCGCGATGCCGACGCCGCCGTGCGCTTCGACGCCGACGTCATGCGCTGGTGCCGCCTGATCCGCGGCTTCCTGCTGCGCACGCCGCCCGACCCGGGCTCGCTGAAGCCGCGTGACATCTTCGAGTTCGCGTACCTGCTTAAGAAATTCCACGAACTCAGCGAGACGCAGATCTGCGAGTTCATCCGCTTCTTCACGATGTCGATCGCGGAATACCTCGAGAACTATTTCGAGAACGAGACGATCCTCGCGCACTACTCGGGCGGCAGCATCATCGGCACGGGCCTCGGCGTCTACTCGCCGGGCACGGCCTACGTGCTGCTGCACCACGCGATGGGCGACGTCGACGGCAACGTCGGCGCCTGGGGCTTCGCGCGCGGCGGCATGGGGGCCGTGTCCGGCGCGATCGCGTCGTCGTTCCGGGCGCTGGGCAGCGAGATCCGGACCGGCGCCGACGTCGAGCAAATCCTGGTCGCCGGGCGCCGGGCCACCGGCGTCCGGCTGGCGAGCGGCGAGGAAATCCGCAGCGGGATCGTCGTCTCGAACCTGGACGCCCGGCGCACGTTCACCCGAATCATGGATGCGGACGACGTGCCGCCGGCACTGCTCGAGCGCGCACGGAAATTCAAGATCCGCGGCTCGTCCGGCAAGCTCAACATCGCGCTCGACGGCATGCCGACGTTTCCCGCGCTGCCCGGGGGCTCGCCGCTGACGCTCGGCCACATGCACTTCACCGACACGCTGCGGCGGCTGGAGCGCGCCTACGACGACTGGAAGGACGACCGCTGGTCGGCCGACCCGTACTGCGATTTCCTCGTGCCGTCGCAGTACGACCCGACGCTGGCGCCGCCCGGCAAGCACATGGCCACCGTGTTCGTGCAGTACTGCCCGGTCGAACCCGAGGGCGGCTGGACGGACGAGAAACGCGCGGCCTTCGGGCAGACCGTCATCGACCAGGTGGCAGAGTACAGCCCGGATTTCAGGGATCTGATCCTGCATGCCGAGATCCGCACACCGCGCGAACTGGAGGACGAGGTCGGGCTGACCGAGGGCAACATCTTCCAGGGCGAGCTGACCTTCGACCAGCTGCTGTTCAACCGGCCCTTCCCCGGCTACGCGCAGTACCGGGGGCCGGTCAGGGGCATGTATATGTGCGGCTCGTCGACCCACCCGGGCGGCGGCGTCATGGGCGCGCCGGGCGCGAACGCGGCCCGCGAGATCCTGCGCGACCTGCGCCGGCCGGACACGACGCCCGCCGAGTACCCGGATGACTAGGCCGGACGCGATCGTCATCGGCGCCGGCCACAACGGGCTCGTGTGCGCGGCCTACCTCGCGCGCGCCGGCCTCGACGTGCTCGTGCTCGAGGCGAACGACGCGGCGGGCGGCATGGCGGCGGCGCGCCCGCTCGGCGACGGCTACCGCGTCCCGGGCCTGCCGCAGTGCGTGGCGCCGCTCGGCCGGGCGATTCGCAGCGAACTGGAACTCGAGCGCCACGGTTACGCGCCCGGGCGGCCGGTCGAAACGATCGTGCTCGACCCCGGTTCGGCGCACCTCGCCATCGGCCAAGACCGGGTCGCGGGCGACGGGCTCGCGCAGGCCGACGCGGCGGCCTGGCCCGGCTTCCGCCGGCAGTACCTCGCGTTCGCGGAGGCGCTGCGGCCGCTCATCGAGAACCCGCCGCCGCGCCTGAAGAACCTGCCGCGCGGCGACCGGATGACCTTCGCGAAGCTCGGCTGGAAGCTGCGCGTCGGGCTCGGGCGCGAGGCGATGTACGAGTTCCTGCGCGTCGTGGGCATGAACATCTACGACGTGCTGAACGACACGTTCGACGACGAGCGCCTGAAGGCGGCGATAGCAATCGACGCGGTGCTCGGCAGCGCGATGGGGCCGCGGACCCCGGGCACGGTGCTGACCTGGCTGCAGCGCCTTTACGGCGAACTGGACGGAGCCGCGACGATCCACAGCGGCAACCGGCTGGTCGAGGCGCTGACCCGCGCCGTCGAAGCGGCCGGCGGCCGCCTCCGCTGCAGTGCGCCGGTCGCGAGGATACTCGTCGAGGACGGTAAGGCGTCAGGGGTGCAACTGGAAGACGGCGAGACGATCGGGTCGGGCCTCGTCGTGTCGAACGTCGACCCCCGGCGCACGTTCGCGTCGCTGGTCGGCGCGCCGCGGCTCGACACGCTGTTCGCGAACCGCGTGACGCAGATACGCGGCAAGGGCGTCGTCGCGAAGTTGCACCTCGCGCTGGACGGCCTGCCGGAGTTTCGCGGCCTCGGCGCCGCGGCACTCGGCAACCGGCTGCTGGTCGCGCCGTCCATGCGGGACATCGAGCGCGCTTTCAACCACTGCAAGTACGGCGAGTGCTCGCCCGAGCCGGTGCTCGAGATCACGCTGCCGAGTATCCACGACCCGTCGCTGGCGCCGGACGGCCACCACGTCCTGTCGGTCAGCGCGGCCTTCATGCCCTACGACCTCGACGGCGGCTGGGAGGCAGGCCGCGAGGCCGCGGCCCGCGCCGTCCTCGCGCGCCTCGCGCAGTTCGCGCCGGGGCTCGAAGCGCGGATCGTCGCGCGCGAGTTCCTGTCGCCGGCCGACATCGAGGCCGGTTACGGCGCGGTGCAGGGCCACTGGCACCACGGCGAGCTGTCGCTGCACCAGTCCTTCATGCTGCGGCCGCTGTACGGCGCGGCGCGCTACGCGACGCCGGTCGACGGCCTGTTCCTGTGCGGCGCCGGCTGCCACCCGGGCGGCGGCCTCACCGGCCTGCCCGGGCGCAACGCGGCGCGGCGCATACTCGACACCGGGGGCAGACCATGAACATCGCGCGCGAGCATTTCCGGCAGCCGCTCGGCCGCACGCCGTTCCACGAGCGCATGGTCGCGCTTACGACCAGCGAGCACTGGGCGACCTGGAACGGCTACAAGGTGCCGCGCATTGTCGACAAGCTGTCGATCGAGTACTTCGCGGTGCGCAGCGGCTGCGCGGTCATGGACCTGACGCCGATGGAGAAGTACCGCATCGAGGGCCGCGACGCGCGCGCCTACCTCGACCGGCTCGTCGTGCGCGACCTGGCGAAGCTGCGGCCGGGCCGGGTCACCTACGTCGCGTGGTGCAACGACGAGGGCAAGCTGATCGACGACGGGACGCTGTTCCAGCTCGACGAGTCGCGTTACCGGCTGTGCTCGCAGCACCACCAGCTCGATTGGCTGCTGATGTCCGCGCGCGGCTTCGACGTCGGGATCACGGTCGAGACGCACGACGTCGCCGCGCTCGCGGTGCAGGGGCCGACCTCGTACTCGGTGCTGAGCGAGGCGGGCATCGCCTGTCTCGGGGACCTGAAACCCTTCGACGTCACGCGCAGCGACTGCGCCGGCATCCCGCTGACCGTCTCGCGCACCGGTTACACCGGCGACTTGGGCTACGAACTGTGGATGGAGCCGGGCGACGCGGAAGCCGTGTGGGACGCGATCTTCGCCGTGCGCGGCCGCTACGACGTGCACGCGATGGGCCTGAACGCGCTGGAGATGGTGCGCATCGAGGCCGGCTTCGTCATGCCGGGCTTCGATTTCAATACCGCCGAGGCGACCGTGCGCAACGACCACGATCGTTCGCCGTACGAGGTCGGCCTCGGCTGGGTCGTCAACCTCGACAAGGGGCATTTCTGCGGACGCAAGGCGCTCGCCGCGGAGAAGGCCAGGCCGCCCCGTCGCCGCCTGACCAAACTGGTCGTCGACGGCAACCGGCCGGTCGGCGAGGCGTTCGTCTACGCCGGCCGCAACGGCAAGCAGGTCGGCGAGGTCAGGTGCACGACCTGGTCGCCGATCCTGAAGGCGAACCTGGCGCTGGCGGACATCGAGTTCATCAACGGAAAACTGCCCGAGCCGCTCTGGGCACGCTTCGACTACCAGCGCGAACTGAAGTGGCACACGGCCTGGGCCGAGTGCCACGCGCAGTCGAAGCCGTTCTACGTGCCTGCGCACCGCTCGCTGACGCCGCCGGCACGTTACTGAGCGGAAAGCGTGGCGCACGAAGCCGAGTACGACGAGCACACGGTCGCCCTGCTGGAGCTGATCTGGGGCGAGGGTTACATGGCGCCGGGCGGCCCGGGCAACGTCGCGAAGCTGCTCGAGGGCACGGCGCCGGCCGGCAAGCGGATTCTCGACATCGGCTGCGGCATCGGCGGCCCGGCGCTCGAAATGGTCCGCACGCACGGGGCGCAGGTCGTCGGCATCGATCTCGAGGCGCCGCTCGTCGCGCGCGCCCGGCGCGCCGCGCGCGAGTCGGGCTTGCACGAACACTGCGCGTTCCGGGTCGTCACGCCGGGGCCGCTGCCGTTCGCCGACGCGAGCTTCGACATCGTCGCGTCGGCGGGCGCGGTGACCCAGACCGCGGACAAGCCCGCCCTGGTCCGGGAGATCCGGCGGGTGCTGCGCCCGGGCGGGCAGTTCCGCTGCTACGAGTGGACGGGGACGGGCGGCGAGCTGTCCGACGACATGCGCTACTGGCTCGAGCTCGAAGGGCTGACCTACGAGTTCAGCACGCTGGCCGGGCTCGGCGAACTGTTGCGCGACGCCGGCTTCGACAACGTCGAGACGATCGATGCGAGCGACTGGTACCGGGCGGAAGCGCGGCGCGAGCTGGCGCTGCTGCGCGGCGAACTGAACGGTCGCGCCATCGAGCTGCTCGGCGAGGAACTCGCCGCGCATTTCATCGAGGACTGGCGCGCGATGACGGTCGTCATCGACGCCGGCGAGATGCGCCAGGGCTACTGCCGGGCGACGCGCCCGGCGAGCAGCCAGGCGCCGAGCCCGAACACCAGGACCGCGAACCAGGGCTCGAACGGCCAGTAGGGCAGGTACAGCTCCGGCATGCGCGTCAGGGCGTGACCGTAGAGCAATTCTTCGGCGCGCGGGTACCAGTAGCCGCCGCTGCCCGCGACGACGACGCCGAGGGCCACGAACGCGTAGCCCGCCGGGTTGCTGGCGCCGCCGCGCCGGCGCCGCTTCTTCGTCCAGGCGGCCGCGCGCAGGCCCCAGGCCAGCAGTCCCGCCCAGTAGTAGGCGTAGTCGATCGGCTCGGGCGAGCCGTAATAGAAGAGTTCCCACCAGTAGACGCTGAACGCGTAGGCCCACAGGTAATAGATGCCGATCTTGTGCAGCCACTTCCAGGACGCGGGGGACATGCGCCGGCGCACCGGCATGAACGAGGTCACCGTCATCGCGGCGAGGAAGGCATAACCGGCGACGCCCTCGATCGCGTCGCGCAGGACGTACACGTCGTTTACGTAGTAGTCCGTGTAGCCGAACACCAGCCACAGGATGAAGTACGCCTGCCAGGCCATCGCGGCCGCGAAGGCGAGACCAATGTACTTGCGGTTGCGCGAAAGCCAGAGGCCGAACGGCCCGGGCCACAGGACCTGCACGGACGAGGCCGCGAACGCGAGGTAAAGCAGCGGAACCGCGCAGCGCACGGAGAGCTGGATCAGCGAGGACACGGCCGGCCCGTCCGCCGGCGAGGCGCGTACGGTGGCGATGAGCATGGCCAGCGACAGCGGGCTCACGATGAGCCAGAACAGCGGCCAGCCGTTGAGGGCGCGATGCTTCACGTGGCGGGATTATAGGTCGGCGTGGCGGTCCCGATGCAGACCGTTTCACGTCGTGGAGCGCAGTTGTCCCTCCGGCGACCCGGGCTGGCGTCGGCGCGGGCGATCACGCGCGGATGGGTATACTACGCGTGTGCAGATTCGCGCCCACCACCAGCGTGCCATCGACCGCCTGGCCGACGCCTATCGCGACGACGCGAGCTTTCGCGCACTGATCATCGGCGGCTCCGTCGCGAAGGGCTTCGCGCGTGACGATTCCGACGTGGATTTCCTGATCGTTGCGAACGATCAGGAATACGCGCAACGACTGGCCGCGCGCGACCTGTTCATCAACCGCCGGGATCTCTGCGACTACGACGGCGGTTACGTCGACGGCAAGATCGTCGGTCTCGCTTACCTGGAGCAGCTGGCGGAACGGGGCAATGAACCCTCGCGCGCCGCGTTCGAAGGGGCGTTCATCGCGTTCTCGGAGATCCCGGAGCTCGAGGCACTGCTGCAGCGCATCCCGGTCTATTCCGAGGAGGGCCACGAGGAGCGCATCCGGGCGTTCTACTGCATGGCCTTCATGCAGCACTGGCTGATGCACGAGGCCGAACGGCACGGCAACCGCTACGCGATCACGCGCGCGGCCAGCCAGCTCGCGTTGTTCACCGGGCGGTTGCTGCTCGCGCACAACCGGCGTTTGTTTCCATTCCACAAGTGGCTGCCGACAGTACTCGCTTCGCTGCCCGAGAAGCCGGATGACCTGATGTCGCTGTTCGACGCGCTGCTCGAGGAACCATCCGGCGATCGCGCCAGCGCGCTGTTCGAGCGAGTCCGGGCGTTTCGGCACTGGGGCGTCAGCGATCTCGAGGCGTATACGTGGTTCATGACCGACGTGGAGTGGAGCTGGATGTCCGGTAGGACGGCAATGGAGGATTGGTAGGCGGGCGCCTGCACGATCCAGGCAAGGCAGCCCGTTCCGAAGCTGCGCTTGTCGGACAGTTGGATGCAGGCCGCTGAACCAGGTGAGACGGATGAGTATCTGGAAGAAAGCTGTCGACCTGGCGGCGCTCAACGCGGATGCCGAGGGACGCGCCAGCGGCGTGCTCGGCATTCGCATCACGGAAATCGGCGAGGACTTCGTTCGTGGCGAACTCGAGGTCGAGGCGCGTACGCACCAGCCTTTCGGCCTGCTGCACGGCGGCGTCTCCTGCGTGCTGGCGGAAACGCTCGGCTCGATCGGCGGGATGCTGAGTTGCGACGAGGGCTACGCCGTGGTCGGCGTGGACATCAATGCGACCCACATGAACGCCGTGCGTAGCGGCAGGATCATCGGCACGGCACGCCCGCTGAAGCTCGGGCGCCGGATGCAATTTTGGTCGATCGACATTGCGGCGGCGGACGGTCGGCCGGTGTGCGCGGCGCGGCTGTCTGTCGCGGTCGTGCCGGCCGCCGGCGATGCCTGATCGGGCTTTTCGCGGTGCACGACGATGAAATCACAGGTCGGGTTACCGGCGAGATTGACAGGCCTGTGTTCGCGTGCCGTGCCGACAACAAAAAAGCCAATCGCTGTCGGGCGACTGGCTTTTTGCGTGATTGGCGCGCCCGGAGAGATTCGAACTCCCGACCGCCTGGTTCGTAGCCAGAGACGCCATCATAACTTGTTGATTGATAAAGCCCGAGAGACGGCGTCCGTTGCAACTCACGCCCTACCGCGCACCACGATGCATAGCCGGTGTCGGAAATTTGTCGGAATCCGTGAACGGTGAGCAATCTGCGAATTTTGAGGCGTCACAGCTCGTCGAAGAAACTTGCCTCATCGACACTCGCATCCACCGGGGTAGAAGCGCGAGCGTAAGGACGTCGGTCCTTACCCCAAAAATCACCTCGAAGAATATAAGCATTCGCCGGCTTGCGATCCGTTGACTGGTACATGTGCGAAGCAACAGAAATCCACTCGTGATTTACGAGTACGTCAATCGATCGCCGAATCCGGGCCCGCGGAATTCCGGTGTAATGTTGAATCTTGTCGTAAGAAAGATATACCTGTTGAGCCTGATTGTGTCGGAACGTCAGAAGAGCGAGATATAGCTTGATGGCTTCCAGGTGCAAAGCGCCCCGTATTTTCATACCCGAGAATCTAGTCTTTCCTGAGAAATTCTGTTTTTGCAGCAAATAGCCGGATGGAATCTTGGCCCAACCGAGTTCGTCATAATCCTGCAGAACATATCCGTTTGCGTTGCTTACCTTGACGATCGATACCAAATCACGCTCTGCGAGCACGGCAATACCGTTGCGCACAGATTGGCGCGATACGTCGCACAGGTCCTCAAGCTCGTTGAAACTGAGCTTGGCAAAGCCGGCTGTTCCAATCTGCGGATTTGGTTTGAAGTTCGCAAACATGGCGATCGCCATGTAAATCTTCAGGGCAGCCGCATTCGGCCCGGCTGACTTTGCGTGAAAGTCTGATAGCAGGCCGGCCTGAATCCAAACGGACGGCATCTTGGCCCAAATACTCATGACTTGTCGCGACGCAATGCAACCAGGACAACCCAGAGGGCCAATGCGGATAGCGCAAATGCGCAAATAGCAATGAGAAAGAATGCGCCGCCGATCCCGATCGACTGCGCCCAAGAAATGACTGAATCTGCTGTTTCCATGATGAATATCTCGCGATGAAAAGCCGGACAATTTCGATTTTGCGACTTTCACGCAGTATATCTAGAATAAGTTATGAGAACGGTCGATGCGATTTCTTTCCTATCTTATTGTTTTATATATTTTTCTATGTCTTTCTACTTGGTCTTTATAATACCCGAATCGGTCTATAGGAGGACAAATCCTACTCCTCGCGTGGATCGCTCGTCTGGAATGAAATACGCCGGACCCAGCGATTCCGGCTTTCTTTCATGACATTTATCGACAGGTAGCGCGTTCGCTTCTCTCGCAGAACCTGCAACACATGATCTATGTATCGAGTTTTTGCCGGAATCCAGCAATCCCAGCGATCAGCGCCGCGCTCCTTGTTCAGTAGCGCCATTCCCTTTGGCTCCCGAAACACAGGAATATGCTGCTTACGGTAACTTCGATATTGCGGTGAACCATGCATATCGCGCGCCTGCGCATCAGATAGCTTCCAGTCGAGCTCCCGCGATGGCGCATCATCGCCATAAAGCCTGAGCTCGAAACCATGCCCTTCCTGGACTCTCGGTTCGATCCCGGTTCCGGTGATCGACAGAGCGATTTCGTAGAGATACAGCGGATCGTCAAGATCAAGCCGCCAGGTGCGTATTCCACTGATTCCGGCCACCTGTTCCAGCTGAAGCCGGCCACTTGTTC
>ERZ869936.882-NODE-882-length-24729-cov-8.309435_pt1 | contig 24729 bp, 19 predicted proteins | sample MGYA00520876_ERZ869936 | MGnify/ENA primary metagenome ERZ869936 (study PRJEB32218, sample SAMN09650985) | biofilter metagenome | isolation source: enrty point of leading RO module | place: Saudi Arabia: Thuwal, RO plant located on Red Sea | collected 2016-02-17 ... | reverse complement strand
CCCCAACCGCCGCGACGCACTGCCGATGTCGACCGCGTGTAGGAAAGGAAACGACGTTGTTTAGGCGGATCCTGGTGCCGCTCGACGGCTCTCCTCAAGGCGAGCACGCGCTGCCGCTGGCCGCCGTGATCGCCGAGAAGTCGGGCGCCACGCTGCACCTGGTGCTGGTGCACGAACCCGACGCGTACACCGAGTACGGCGCGGCCAGCTTCGAAGACTTCGACGAGGAGAGCAAGGCCAAGGAAGTGGCCTACCTCAATGCCGTGCTCGAACGGCTCACCTCGGCCACGTCGATCACGGCCGAAGTCCACCACCTCGAAGGCGTCATCGAAGAGACGCTGGCCGCCGAAGTCACGAGCCGCGAAATCGATCTTGTGGTGATGAACGCCCACGGCTGGGGCTTCACCTCGCGGGCGCTGCTGGGCAGCGTGTCCGACTACCTGATGCGAAACCTCGAGGTGCCGCTGCTGTTGATGCACGCCCACGATCAATCGGGCGAAGAGGGACCGAGCCGACCGACGTCGATCAAGCGCGTGCTGGTTCCGCTGGACGGATCGGAGCTGGCCGCCTCGATTCTCGGACCCGCCGAGCAATTGGGCGAGGTGTGGGATGCCGAGTACCGCCTGGTCCGCGTCGTGCCCGCACCGAGCTCGCTGTTCGGCATGCTGGGTAGCGACAAGGGAGCTTCCGACGCGGCGCTGCTCGAGCAGCCGCGCCAGAACGCGGAGCAGTATCTGGAAAAGGCGTCGGCAGCGCTGCGCGAGCGGAATCACACAGTCAGCACGCAGGTGCTCGTACACCGCCAGGCCGCGGCCGGCATCCTGCAAGAGGCCGCCGAGTCGGGGTGCGACGCCATTGCCATCTCCACCTCGGGCCGCGGCGGACTTTCGCGGCTGCTGGTCGGTAGCGTGGCCGACAAGGTCGTGCGCGGCGCCGAGCGGCCCGTGCTGGTCTATCGCCCGGGGCCGGGCTGAGCGGCCTCCAAGCCGCCTCGCCGCCAAGGGGTCGACGCCCTATAATGGGTCGCTTGACCTTCTGGCCACCGCGTCGCCCTAGCCGAGTGCCATCATGGACCGTGAATTGATCGATCGAGCCCAGGCCATCCAAGAGCGGATCGTCCAACTACGAGACTCTCTTTGACCACGCGGCCAAGCAGAGCGAAGCCGAGGACATCGAAAAGCAGATGGCCCAACCCGGCTTCTGGGACAACCAGGAACAGGCCCAGGCCACGATCGGCGAATTGAAGTCGATCAACGCCGTGCTCAAACCGCTCGACGAGGCGATCGCCGCCGGCGAGGACTTGGCCGTGCTCGTGGAGATGGCCGATGAGGACGCGTCGCTCGAGGCCGAGGTGGCTCCCGAGGTCGACCGCATCGAGAAGCTGGTCGGCGAACTGGAACTCAAGGGTCTGCTCAGCGGCCCCTACGACTCCAAGGGCGCCATCCTCACTCTCCACGCCCGCGACGGCGGCACCGACGCCAACGACTGGGCCGAGATGCTACTGCGAATGTACATCGCCTGGGCCCAGAAGCACGACTACGACGTCGAGATCCTCGATCGCCAGGACGACATCGTGGCCGGCATCCAAAGCGCCGCGCTGGCCGTGCGCGGACCGATGGCCTACGGCTACCTGAAGGGCGAGACCGGCATGCATCGCCTGGTGCGGATCAGCCCTTTCAACTCCGAAGGCAAACGGCAGACGAGCTTTGCGGCGGTTGATGTTTCGCCCGAGATCAGCGACGCGGTCGACGTCGAGCTGGTCGACGCGGATATCCGCGAGGACGTGTTTCGCGCCAGTGGTGCCGGCGGCCAGCACGTCAACAAGACCTCGAGCGCCATCCGGCTGACGCACATTCCCACCGGCATCGTCGTGCAGTGCCAGAACGAGCGTTCGCAGCACAAGAACCGCGCCACGGCGCTCAAGATGTTGCGGGCACGGCTAGCCCGGATCGAAGAAGAAAAGCGCGAGGCCGAGCAAGCGGCCAAGTACCAGGAGAAGGCCAAGACCGGCTTCGGCTCGCAGATCCGCAACTATTTCCTGCACCCCGACCAGCGCGTGAAGGACGTGCGCACCGGCTACTACGTGGGGAATTTCCAGAGCGTGCTGGACGGAAACCTCGACGGCTTTCTCGACGCGTATCTGCGCTGGAGAGCGGCGTAGCGCGCGTCGCGGAGATGCCAAGCCGCCTTGGGCTTTACACGCTTTCGGCCTGCTGCTCGTCGTCGTGTTCGGCCGCTTCGGTCGCTGAGCGCTTGCGCTCGGTGTCGGTGCCGGGCACGATCTGCGGGCTGGGCGAGTTTTCCTCGATGATCGTCTTCAGCTCGTCCGAATCGACGACTTCCTTCTCGATCAGGCGGGCGCTGAGCGCCTTGAGCGACGACATCCGCGTTTCGAGAATGTGGCGCACCTTCTCAAACGACTCGTCGATGATCCGCTTCACTTCTTCGTCGATCTCACGGGCCGTCTGCTCGCTGTGGCTGTGCTCGCGCTGCATGTCGCCGCCGGTGGCCAGGAACGGGCTGCGGGCACTTTCGCGGAAATTCACCCGCCCCAGCCGGCTCATGCCGTAGTCCATCACCATGCTGCGGGCGATGGCGCTGGCGCGTTCCAGGTCGTTTTGGGCGCCGGTCGAAACGTCTTCGAAGACCATCTCCTCGGCACACGTGCCGGCCAGCAGCACCTGGATGCGGCTCTCGAGCTCGCCCTGCGTGAGCAGGTAGCGGTCGCCCTCGGGCCGCTGCAGCGTGTAGCCCAGGGCGGCCAGGCCGCGGGGAATGATCGACACTTTGTGCACCGGGTCGGTGTTGGGCAGACAGTATGCCACCAGCGCGTGGCCCGATTCGTGATAGGCCACGCGCAGCTTTTCGTCCTCGTGGATGATCCGCTGTTTCTTTTCGAGGCCCGCGGTCACGCGTTCGACGCCTTCGTTGAATTCGTCCATGCCGACCGAGGTCTTGCCTTTTCGGGCAGCCAGCAGCGCGCCTTCGTTGACGAGGTTTGCCAAGTCGGCCCCCACGAAGCCGGAGGTGATGCCCGCCACTTCCTTGAGGTTCACGCTCTCGTCGAGCTTCACGTTTTGCACGTGCACCTTCAGGATCGCCTCGCGGCCGCGCACGTCGGGGCGGTCGACCAGCACGTGACGGTCGAAGCGGCCGGGACGCAACAATGCCGGGTCGAGCGTTTCAGGCCGGTTCGTGGCCGCCACCACGATCACGCCGCTGTTGGAATCGAAGCCGTCCATCTCGACCAGCAGGGCGTTGAGCGTTTGCTCGCGCTCGTCGTGCCCGCCGACGATGCTGCTGCCGCGGGTCTTGCCCAGCGCGTCGAGTTCGTCGATGAAGATGATGCAGGGAGCTTTGGCTTCGGCCTGTTGGAACATGTCGCGGACGCGCGCGGCGCCGACGCCGACAAACATCTCGACGAAGTCGGAACCCGAGAGGCTAAAGAACGGCACGCCCGCTTCGCCGGCGATGGCTTTGGCCAGCAGTGTCTTGCCGGTACCGGGAGGACCGACCAGCAGCAGGCCCTTGGGAATCCGCCCGCCGAGCAGTTGATACTTCTCGGGCGTGCGGAGGAATTCGACCACTTCGCGCAGCTCTTCCACGGCCTCGTCGATGCCGGCCACGTCGTCGAAGGTGACGCCCAGGTCTTCCTGCGCGTACATCTTGCCGCGGCTGCGACCGAAGGCCATGGGCGATCCGGCGCCGCCCAGGCGGCGCATCAAGTAGAAGAAAAAGACCACGCACAGCGCGGTCAACAGCAGCATCGGCAGATAGGCCTTCCAGGTGCTGGGGCCTTCGGAATTATCGAACGGCAGGCCTTCCTGCTCGAGCACCTCGGAGAGCCGGTTGTCCATCGGCTTGATATTGCTGGTGAAGGAAACCGTTTGAGGCTCCTCTTCACCGGCGCGCTGGCGATCGATCTTGCCCGTGACTTCGTAGCTGCCGATCCGCAGTTCGCGGGGGTTCGAGAACTTGACGGCCTGCTTCTTGTCGCCGACTTCACGCTCGACGTTGATGTAGCCCTTGCCGTCTTCGTCTTTGACCAACCGCAGCAGGTCGCTGTATTGCAGGCTCTCGGTCGTGCCGCCGGTGAGCAGCAGCACGACAAACGAGGTCAACAATCCCATGGCGATGATGACCCACAGGATGTTGTTGTTGATGGGCGAGGGTTTCTTGTCGGTGCTGCGTCGGTTGGGCTCTCGATCGTGTTTCATAAGAGGTGCTCGGGATTCCCGGATGGACTGCCGCGGCGGCCCAAATGGCCCGGCTGCAAGCGGCACGATCGGCGGCGGCATGCCCCGAGAGAACGGCGAAGGCGGGACTAGCGCGTACCTGTTCATAGTATGACCTATGTTTTGAAATTACAACGAGCGGGCGGCTCGCGAGCTCTTGCGGCGAGGCACCGTCGCGTGCGTACTGCGGCCGTGGATACGACTCCCGCGGCGTCGTTCGCGGGCGAACGCCTAGGGGACACGCTGGCGCACGGCCGGCAGCAAGTGGTTTCTTCGCTGTTTCCGCCCGCGCGGGCCGATTGTGTCGCCTTGTCCGATTCGCCGGTTTGGCCTTAGAATACGGCCGGTTGGCGGCTCGTCGGGACGGCCGTCCATCGCCCGGCTTCCTGCCCCGAAACGACGCGGCTGATCCGGCGCCTCCTTGGTGGGGCGAACGACGTAGGACACCGCCGCAGTCGCGACGTGCGGCTCGCTTGCGGTGCGATGCCCCCTCTCAATCTTGTGCGGTACTTATGGCTCCCCCTGTCGCCAACGTGGCCGTGCTCGGTTCGACCGGCTCGATTGGCACCAGCGCGCTGGAAGTGATCGCCGCCGCGCCCGACACGTTGCGGGCCTGGGCCCTTTCGGCGCACTCGAGCTGCCAGTGCCTGCTGGCGCAGGCGGAGCGGTTTGCCCCCCACAGGATCGTGGTCTCCGATCCGGTCGCCGCGGCGGAGTTCTGCTGGGAGGATCTGCCCCCGCAGGTCGAGCTGCTCACCGGGCCCGAGCACCTGGAAACCATCGCCCGCGAGCCGGAAGTCGACGTCGTGCTGGCCGCGATCGTGGGCAGTGCCGGCCTGCGAGGCACCTGGGCGGCGGTCGAGGCGGGAAAAACCGTGGCCCTGGCCAATAAGGAGACCATGGTCGTGGCGGGGCCGCTGGTCACCGATCTGGCGAACCGCACCGGGGCCCGGATCGTACCGGTAGATAGCGAGCACAGTGCCGTTTTCCAGGCCATGCAGGCCGGCCGTCGCGAAGAGGTCAAGCGCATTATCCTCACGGCCAGCGGCGGGCCGTTTCGCCGCCACTCGGCCGAGCAACTGGCCGAGGTGACCGTGGAAGACGCCTTGCGCCATCCCACCTGGGACATGGGTCCCAAGATCACGATCGACTCGGCCACGATGATGAACAAAGCGCTTGAGATCATCGAGGCCCGCTGGCTGTTCGATCTGGAGCCCGATCAGATCGACGTCGTCGTGCATCCTCAATCGATCGTCCATTCGATGGTCGAATTCGTCGACGGCTCGATCGTGGCCCAACTCGGCTCGCCCGATATGAAGCTGCCGATCCAGTACGCGCTGACCTATCCGCGCCGCGCCCCTTCGGTAGCCACGCCGCTGGATTTCGGCGAGGCGATGAGCCTGGAGTTCGAGCCGCCCGACGAGGAGCGTTTCCCGGCTTTGGCGCTGGGACGCGAGGTGGCCACCAGCGGCGGCACGGCCGGAGCCGTGCTCAATGCCGCCATCGAAGCCGCCGTCGCGCGGTGTCGCGCCGGAGAGCTACACGTTCCTGGGATCGTGCGCAGTTGCCGGGCCGTCCTTGAACAACACGATTTCGACCCCAGTCCGTCGCTTGCCGAGCTCGAGAAGCTCGACGCCTGGGCTCGTCAGGAGGTACTGCGTTGGGCCTGTCTCTAATCGCCATGTCGCTGTCGGATGTGTTCGGCCTGTTGGTAGTGATCGTCGAAGTCGCCATCGCGCTGGGCACCGTGATTTTCGTCCACGAGCTGGGCCACTTCGCCGTGGCCAAGTGGTGCGGCGTGAAATGCGAGAAGTTCTACCTCGGCTTCGACATCTACGGGCTGAAGCTCTTCAAGCGGCAGTGGGGCGAAACCGAATACGGCATCGGCATCCTGCCCTTGGGCGGATACGTCAAGATGCTGGGACAGGACGACAACCCCGGCAAAGCCGCCGAGGAGCGCGAGCGCTCGCAGCTCAAGCCCGAGGAGGGCGCCGAGAATCAGGCCGCCGAAGGCGAGCTCGATCCCCGCAGCTACCTGGCCAAGAGCGTGCCGCAGCGGATGGCCATCATTTCGGCCGGCGTGATCATGAACGTGATCTTCGCCTTCATCTTCGCCGTAATTGCCTTCGGGCTGGGCGTGCCGGAAACCGTGTGCGGCGTATCGGCGCTGATGCCCGGCGAGCCCGCCTGGCAGGCCGACCTGCAGCCTGGCGATCGCGTGCTGGCCATCGACGACTACGACGGACCGCTGCGCTTTCGCGACCTGATGAGCGCCGTAGCCCTGGGCGACATGAACGAAGGCGTCGACTTCCTGATCGAGCGCGAGGGCGTCGAGAAGCCCTTCCTGGTGAACATCAAGCCCGACATTCAGGACGGCCGGCTGGTGCCCATGATCGGTGTCGCCTCGCCGCACGTCCCCACGCTCAAAAGCAACCCGATGGTCCTGGGCGCGACGCCCGCGGCCGAGACCGGCAAGTTCGAGCCGGGTGACAAGATCGTGGCCGTCAACGACACGCCGGTGGACTCCTACGCCGATCTCGTGGCCCAGCTCACGCGGCATGCGGACGAGTCGCTGTCGTTTTCCGTCGAGCGTCCCGTCGAGAGCGACGACGACGCCCAGCCGCAACCGCCCGAAAAGTTCGAGGTGACCGTCGAGCCCCGGCCCATGCGCACTCTCGGCCTGGTGATGACCATGGGCGAAATCACCGCCGTACAGGTCAAGTCGCCGGCGGCCGAAGCCGGGCTGCGCGCGGGCGACATGATCGAAACGATCGACGGCGAGCCGGTGCGCGATCCCATGCGACTGCCGGAGCAATTGCACGGACGCGAAGGCGAGACCGTCGAGGTGGTCGTTGCCCGCAAGCAAAACGGCAAGACCGAAACGATCACCAAGGAGATCACGCTCCGCAATCGGCCGTGGCCCGAGGAGTCTTCGGTGCCTGCGAGTCCCGTGGCCGTGCCGTCGCTGGGGCTGACCTATAAGGTGCTGGCCACCGTGCGCGAGGTCGTGCCCGACAGCCCGGCCGCCCAAGCCAAGGTGGAGAAAGAAGGCAAGGCGAGCGGCAGCCTGTCCGCGGGCGACGAGGTGGTCGCGGCTTACTTCGAGGCGCCGGAACTGAGCCAGAGCGAGCGCGAGGAGCGCGACGCGGACGAACGCGTCGTATGGGCGACCCCCACCGATGAGACAATCGAGTTCTCGTCCAAGGAGCCCAACTGGCCGTTCCTGATGACCGCGGTGCAGATCGCGCCGCCGGGCACGAAGGTCGTGCTCGAACTGGCCGACGGCCGCACTGCCACGCTCACGCCGGCGGCGGCCGAAGACTGGTTCTACTGGAACCGCGGTCTGCGCTTCGCCGCCGACGAGACGATCATCCAGGCCAGCAACTTCAGCGAGGCGGTTTCACTGGGATGGACCGAAACGCGCGACGCCTTGCTGATGGTCTACAAGTTTCTCGGCCGGCTGGGCAGCGGCCAGGTTTCGCCCATGGCCTTGGGCGGACCGCTGACCATCGCCCAGGCCGCCGGCAGCGAGGCCGGCGCCGGCATTTCGCGGCTACTGTTGTTCCTGACGATGCTCAGCGCGAACCTGGCCGTGATCAACTTCCTGCCGATTCCGCTTTTGGACGGCGGGCACATGGTGTTTCTAATCCTCGAAGGCATCATGCGCCGGCCGGTCAGCGAGAAAGTCGTGATCGCGTTCCACTACGTCGGCTTCGTGTTCATCATCAGCCTGATGATGTTCGTCTTCGGCCTCGACTTCTCGCGCCTGTTCGGCGCGATGTAGCGTCCGCTACTCCTCGATCTCCAGGTCGGCCAGGTAGATGGCGGTGATCGTGTTGCCGTCGGCGTCCTTCTCGTGCGAGGAGTACCACGACAGCAGGCCGTGCGACGCGTCGAAGGCGACGAAGCCGGGATACGAATTGTCGCCGCCGCTGGGGAGCTGGGCACATTCCACGAGCTCGGCGTCGGCGAGCCAGTAGAGCGTCGTCTTGGGCCCCTGGCCCGTGGACTTGCGTCCGCCGACCAGGTAGCGATCGCCCCATCGCGCGAGCAGCGGCCCGCCCACGTAGCCGAACAGGTCCTTGCGGTCCCAGTCCGTATAGGGCGGCTGGCTGCGCAACAGTTGGGCCGGCTCGCTGCCGCTGCGCCCCACGGCCACGATGCTGCCATCGGGCTCGAATAGAAACGCGGTTTCGTCGCCGCGGTTCTCCTGGAACAGGGCCCGCTTGCGCCAAACGAGGCCGTCGTCGCTTTCGAGCATGGCCGACTGCACAGTCTGGCCCTCGCCGCGGGGCCCGACCTCGAAGTTCTGCTTGCGACGGCCGCACAGATAGGCCTTGCCGTCGAACGCCGCTGCCCGCCAGATGTAATGGCCGAACGTTCCCTCCAGCAGCACCGGGTCGCTCCAGTGCCGGCCGTCGTCGGAATGGACGGCGTAGCCCAGGTGCAGGTTCAGGTCGTACTGGTCGCGCGGCAGCGTCGTGTCGCCGCTGTACCAGGTGCCGGTGTAGACAAACAGCCGGTCGTTGAACACCAGAAAATGCGGATCGCGCGTGTCGCGCTTGGGCACGCCGAAGCGATGCACCTGCTCCCACGATTTGCCGTTGTCGTCGCTCGCCAGCACGAGGATCGACGAGGTGGGATGCACCATGTGCCCGTCGGGGCAACTGCGAAACGTCAGGTACAGCTTGTCGCCGAATCGTACCAGGTCGGTAAAAGCGTTGTGCTCGCCGTTGTGAAACGCGCGGCGGATGTTGCTGACCTTGACCTTCGGCGGTTCCTCGGCACGGCCGGCGTGCACCAGCGGTGCAGCAAGCAGTGCCAACGACAAGGCGACAAGCGGAAGTATCCTGGTCATGGTGCGATCCGTGGGGGAGAAGTCGTAAACGCGCGCAAGTGGTTGCTGGCGCTAACGACTATAACACAAACGTTGGCCCGTTTCGCGGCGTCGCCGGGCCGGACGCCGAGGGAATAAAGTGCGGCTCGCGCCGATTACGGCGTGGGATTGCTCGACACCACCTGGCCAAAGCGCGGGTCGAACGAGTCGTTGATGCGGCGGGCAAACGCAAAGTCGTCCTTGTAGTCGATCGGCACGAAGCGCATCGCCGCCACGCTCGCCTCGTCGCTCTCGCCCTTCTGGGGCTTGCCCAACTCGTTGTCGAACGACAGCACCGCCTCGCGAATCGTCTCGGCCAGCTCGGGCACCAGGTTATGCACGTGGCCGATCGTGCGCCGCGGAATCACTTGCGACTCGTAGATTAGGCGAACGTCGCCTTCCTTCAGGTCGCCGTCGGCGAGCATGTCTTGCAGCTTGTCGTCGGAGATCGCGGCCACTTCGAACTTGCCTTCGACCACGCCGCGAATCGAGCGCTTCTGGCCGAGCGAGAAGTGGATGCCGTAGTCGGCGCCGGGCCGCAACCCGGCCTCTTGCGAGAGTACCGCAATGGCGGCGCGATAGCCGGTAATCGAGTCGGGCCGCGTGCAGGTCAGCTTGTGCCCGCGCACGTCGGCGAGGGTTTTGATCGTGCTGTCGGCCGGCACGGCGATGTCGAGATGGTTGCCGCTGGCGCCCGAGTCGCTGCCCAGCACGGCAAAGGGAACCAAGCCGGCGTGGTTGACGATGTAGGGCGTGTCGGCCGCGTGCAGCGCCACCAGATGGATCTCGCCCTTCTTGATCGCGGCCACCTGGTCGGCCGTGTTGAGATAGGGTTGCCCGACGACATCCCGACCGGTGGCTTGTTTCAGGTGGTTGCGCAGACCGTCCCAGTGGACCCGCTCCTCATCGTCGTCGTCCCCCTCGTAGTAGGCCAGCACGAGCGTCTCGGGATCGAGCCGTTGCTCATCGTCCGGCACATCGGCCATCAGGTCGCCGTCCCGGTCGCTGTACTCGGGGGCCAGGCCCTTCTCGCTGAGTTGAACGAGCCCGTGTTGCGCGACCAGTCGGTCCTGCCCCTGCCGCATGGCGGCCTGCTCCTCGACGGCCCGGTAGGCCACGTAGGCCACGGCCACCACGGCCACGGCGAGGCTGCAGTACAACACGGCCCGCAGCACGAGCTTGTGCGTCGGGAGTCCACCGGATGGCGGAAAAGACGACTCGGATGCGGAAGGCGTGGCTTCGCTCATTGACGCTTCCTCGCGCGCGAGAGGCAAGTGGCTTTCAAACTCGTTTTTCTATGCGTGCCGTATTTGCTTTTTGTTAGTCGTGCGTTTTTCTTGTATTCGGCGACGGATCAGGGGCGTTTTCCCCTGCTTCGCCTCTGCCGGGCCGCTCCTCTTCTCCGCGCGATCATGACGGCCGGCAGAGCCAAAGCTGCCAACAGCCCGCATGCCGGTTCCGGCACCAGCGTGACGCTGATCTCACCCAACAGAACGTGCGACTCGGCCGAGGTGGTGTCGTCGCCAAAAAACAAAAAGCTCGGATTGTCGTACGGATCGATCAACGCCGTGACGCCGCTGGGATTGTAGTTGCGTAGCGGGCCGCCCAGGATCGGCGCTCCGCCGGCCAGCAGCGTGTACGTGGCGCCCTGCACGACCAGGTCGTAACGCGTGACGGCGGCCGTGGTGTCGATAGCCACGCCCTCGGCCTGCGTGAATTGCGAGTTCGGTCCTTCGCCGGCCGCGGCGTACGCCCACACGCGGTCCTCGAAGAATGCCAGTTCCAGCCCGAGCAGATCCTGGCTGATGGCGATCACGCTAAAACCGGCGCGGTCGTCGAGGCCGTCGCCGTTGTCGTCGCGCGTGTTGTGTCCTTCGGCGAGCACCTGCAAATCGAAACTGACCGTGTAGCCGGTCGCTCGATCGAGCACGGGCATCTGCGGATGCTGGAGCAACCCGTCCGATGGCTGCTCGCTGAAGTAGCCCGCATAGGCGGCGCGGTCGGCCGTGGTGTCCAACTCCACCAGCCCGCCGCTATGGCTTTCCACAACCGGCGGAAACACGAACGGAAGCCATCCCTGATCGATTGGCAGCGTGCCGGCCAAGGGATCGTACAGCGACACCGTGCCGGCCTGCGACGCGGAAGCGGCCAGCGCGAGCGCAGAAAATGCGGCTGCGAAAACGACCACGCGCGTCGTGGAGGCGAATCGAGAGCGAGAGATCATCGTGGTGCGGCGCCTGCCGGCGGGAAGGATCAATAGAGTTCGGCGATCGGCTGGCGGTTGTCGTCGACCAGGTAGCGCGGGCGGCCCGACAGATCGGGAATCTTGACGGTGTTCACGTCGATGCCGAGGTTGCGATACAGCGTGGCGAAGACTTCCTGCACGTGGACGGGCCGATCGGCCGGTTCGCCGCCGCTCTTATCCGTCTCGCCGATGATGCGCCCGCCCTGCATGCCGCCGCCGGCCAGCAGCACCGACTGCGTGCCCGGCCAGTGATCGCGTCCGCCTTTGGCGTTGATACGCGGCGTGCGGCCGAACTCGCCCCACACAACGACCGAAACGTGCTCACTCAGCCCGCGCTGGTGCAGATCGTCGAGTAGCGTATCGATCGCATGATCGAACACGGGCAGGTACTTCTTGGCCAGGTGTTCGATCGAACCTTCGCGATTGGCGTGCCAGTCCCAGGCGCCGAAGGCCACGCTCACCACGCGCACGCCGGCCTCGACCAGCCGCCGCGCGAGCAGCAGGTGCTCGGCGCTTTGCGGGGCGCCGCCGAAGCTGGGATCGGTCAGCTGCGTCTTGCCGTAGCGCTCGCGCACGGCCGGGTCTTCGCGGTCGAGATCCATCGCCTCGGCCAGGCGGCTCGAAGTGAGAATATCGAAAGCCTGCTGCTGAAAGCTGTCGAGCCCCTCGACGCGAACTTGCCGCTGGTAGTTGCTGAAGGCCGCCAGCAGAGCCCGGCGATCTTGCAGCCGCGCCAAGTCGACGCCGTTGAGCACCAGGTCGCCCTGCCCTTCGCCGTCGAGCGCAAATGGTGTGTGCCGACGTCCCGTGAAGCCGGGCCAGGAGATCTTGCCCGACGCGTCGTGGTAGCCGGCGTTGTTGTAGGGCCGGTAGCTCATCTTGGGCCCGGCGTCGACATAGGGCACGATGCCGCCCGGGCCGGAACCCAAGACGTGCGACGCGACCGAGCCCAGTCCCGGCCAGCCCCCGGCGGGTTCGTTGTCGCCGTCACGTCCGCCGGGCCGGCCCGTGTAGCACTGGTACGATTCGTGCCGGTTCTGCATGCCCACCAGCGTACGGACGATCGAGAAGCGATCGGTCCGCGCCGCGAGCTTGGGCATCCACTGGCCGAAAGCCACGCCGGGGATCCCGGTGCGCACGGTGCCGTAGGGCCCGCGGATCTCGCTGGGCGCCGCGGGCTTGGGGTCGAAGGTCTCGTGCTGCGTCGGACCGCCCGGCAGGTAAATCATGATCAGCGAGCGGGTCGGCTCGGCCTGGCCCACGGCCTCGGCGCGGAGCAACTTCGGCAGCGAGAGACCGCCGGCGGCCAGCGAGCCGATACGCAGGAACTGGCGGCGCGAAATCCCGTCGCAAAATGATCCGCGTCGACTGGAGAGCAGCGTCAGCATGGCCTGGCTTCGTGGGGCGGGCGTCGTTTTCCCAACACGTCTGCAGCGCGTGCATTGTCGGCCGATTGCCGGCCAAATGCAATCCGGCGTGCCCCGCCGCTTAGGCGTAGAACTGCTCGATCTTGTAGATCCGCAGCGTGATTTCCGAGTCGCGCTTCCAGGCCGTATCGCGCGAATAGTACGCCACCAGCGCCTCGTCGCCCACAAAGGTCACCGAAGGATACGCCGCGTCGCGGCCCGCGCGGTTGTCGACGTCGCGGAAGTGAGTCCACGAACGTCCCTCGTCGCGCGAGATGGCGGCCGTCAGCGGGATCCGCGGCCAGTTGCTCTTCGAGGCCACGTTGTTCCAGATCACCAGCAGATCGCCCGTGGTGGGAATGCGCTTCACGATCGCGGGCGACTCGGGCGAGGCCAGCTCGGACGGCGCGGGCTTGGTCCAATGGTCGCCGCCGTCCTCGGAGATGCTCGCGTACTGGCAGCGGTTGGTGTTTCGCAACAGGCACAGCAGCCGGCCGTCCTTCAATTCCACAATCGTCGGCTCGTGGCAGCCGCGGCCCGGCGCGGTCATGCTGTCAACGCTGCGCTTCCAGGTGCGAAAGCCGTCGTCGGAGTAGAACACGAAGGAGTGCAGGTTGCCGCCGCGATACTTCGTCCCGCCGATGTAGTCCTCGGCAAACGGTCCGTGGGCCGGCAGTAGCACGCGACCGGTCGAAAGCTTCACGGCCCGATCGGCGTTGTTGCAGTACCAGCCGGGCTCGGAAATCTGCACTTGCTCGCCCCACGTCTGGCCGTTGTCGAGCGACCGGCGCAGGTAGACGTTGCGCGCCGTGGGGGAATCCCAGCCGACGTAGGTGAACAGGATTTCTTCGTCACTGAGCCGGATCAGGTTCGGATGCTTGACGTTGTGCTGCCAGGTGTTGGGTTGCAGCACCTGGCGGTCGCCCCAGCTTCGCCCGCGGTCGTGCGACACCATCGAGCTGATTTGGCAGGCCACTTCGTCTCCGGCGCCGGCGTGGCCCTTCTTGCGCACTGGGTCGTCAGCCGTCGAATAGTACTCGCTCCACACCAGCAGCAGCCGGTCGTCGTCGAGAGGGAAGATGAGTTGATGATCGTGCCGCGGATGCTTGGGCGTCCAGGGACAGACGATGGCGTCGTGGATCGGCTCCAGCAACGGAGTCTTGGAGTCGTCCGACTCGGCGGCGCGCAACACGCCTGCACCCAGCGCGGCCGTACCGAGCGCCGAAGCCAGGAAATCGCGTCGCGAGGGGTAGGATCTTCGGTCGAATACGTTCATGCCCGCCAGCATAGTCGCCGCTACACGCGATTTCCACGAACCCTGGCGCCCGCGGCGTGGCACGGCTGTCGGACTATCGTTTCGGTCGCAGCAAGGCGTTAGAATGACGCAGCCCCCATCCATCGCCTTCCGCATCCATCCAGCGAGACGAAGGAGCCGCCCGTGTTCGATCACGAACTGACCCTCTACGAGTTCAACCTGCGATACCTGCAATGGCTGATGGCGGACATCGACGATGCCGACCTGGCGAAGCCGCCCTTTCCGGGCGCGAACCCGCCGGTGTGGATTCTGGGGCACCTGGCCATTTGCACCGACTACGCCGCGCGGCTGCTGGGCGGCCGGCCCGAGTGCCCGCGCGCGTGGCACAAGCAGTTTGCTCCCGGCTCGAACTCGGCGGCGCTCGAGCCCCCGCTGCCGAACAAGGCCGACCTGCTTTCGGCCATTGAAAAGGGGCACGCCCGGGTGGCCGAGCTGGCGCCCGGCGCTTCGGCCGAGATGATGAGCCAGGAGCACGAAGTCGAGCTGCTCAAGCCGACGGTGCTCAAGACCAATGGCGACGTGGTGGCGCACCTGATGTGCACGCACCCGGCGTTTCACCTGGCGCAGCTTTCGGCCTGCCGCCGTTCGGCCGGCAAATCCCCGCTGGTATAGAGGGCCCCGCTGGTTTGAAGGCACTCGGGCGCGCTAGGCGTATTTTTGCAGGAACGACGTGACCCGTTGCGGGCTGACGATGCCGATCAGCTTGTTGCGCACGTTGAGCACCGGCACGTGGCGATAGCCGGCCACGACCATCACGGCCAGGGCGGCCGCGGCCGAGTCGGTTTCGTACACGTAGATCGGGTCGTCGGTCATTACCTCGCTCACCGGCTTCGAGGCGACCTGGTCGTACTCGAGCGCCACCTTTTTGAGCACGTCGCGATCGGAGAAGACGCCCAGCAAATCGCCGTCTTTCTCGACCAATAGGCAAGCGATGTGCAAACCGGCCAGCTTCTTCACCGCGTCGGCCACGGTTGTCTCGGGCGCGATCACCTCGTAGGGCACGTGCTCGACGGTAGCCACCGTTTCTTCGCTCAAGGCCTGCTCGAGCCGGTCGGCGTATTTCTTCGGATCGTAGTTGGCCAGCGGATCCTGAAACTCTTCTTCGGGCTGCGGTTTGTCTGACATGTTCAGGCTCCCTCGCGTTTGTCGCCGACCGACGTGCCGCCGATCCGCTGCACCATGACCTGGCCGGGAAAGTGTTCGGCCACGTACTCCATCAGACCCTTTTGGCCGGTGAGCCCGATCAGCCGGTCGTTCTCGTCGACGACGCACAGGAAACGGACGTTCTTCAGGTGCAATCCGTCGAGCACGTCGTGAATCGGATCGGTCGCCCGGACCCACGGCCAGTGTTCGGCCATGTGCTTCGACACGGGCTCGTCGACCACCTTGGGATTCGAAGTGAGCAACTGCGTGAGCATGCTCTCGGTGAACATGCCCACGGGCTTTTGATCGCTATCGACGACGATCACGCAGCCGAGCCGCTGCGCTCGCATCCGCTCGACGGCCTGCCGGATGGTGTCCTCCGGCCCGGCGGTAACCGGTTTGCGCAGAGCGAGCGTCTTGACCGGCTCGTTTCGCAGGTTTTCGTACAACCCCATCCGTACCCTTTCCGCGTTGTTGAGGGGGAAAATCGCGCCACGCCCGATCCGCCCGTCGAGCCAGCGCCCCCAATCTACCGCAGGGCATACATCCCATCTAGGGCGCGCGGATACGGGCGCCATGGGCGATATCGGGCCGGGTGTCTACTGCGACCGACCGCCACATCGCGACGGCTGGTGCAGAGTCGGATCGCTTACACCCGCTCGTCCAGCTCGTCGACGAAGCGCTTGGCTTGGGTGAGCGTGTAGTTGCGCTCGTGCACGAGCAGGCGGGCGGCGTCGAGGCGGTCGCCGCGCTTGACGAGCTCGAGCACGCGGTCGTCGATCTCGGCGTCGGAAATCTGCGACGAGGCCTTGCGGGTATCGCCGGCGGGCTCGGCGATCTCGGCATGCTGCGACAACTCCGCCAGCGCGCGGCGCAGCGAGGGGACGACGGCGTGATTGTAGCCGCCGCGCCAGGCAATGCGGATCACCTCGGGCGAGGGCAGCGACACCGGAAAGTGCGTCAGCCGGGCTCGGCTGCGGATGAAACCCAAGAAGACCCTCTCGGGCTGCCTTGTCTGCCGGCCCGCGGCTAGCGCAGCCTCGAACTCGCCCGTCTCCGGCTGACGCAGCCGGACTTGCAGCGAATCCACTTTGTGGTACTGGCGAGATCGACGCGACTGCACGCTGTACCGCTCCGCGTGCCGGCCGATCTGGGCGATTTCGGCGTACGACAACTCGACGACCGCGGGACGGTCGTGCGGGCTTTGGTCGCGATAGCTGCGCAGGTGAATCCACAGCCCGTCGGGGCGAATCCACAGCAGCCAGTTCGAGGAGCGAAACCGCGATAGCATGTCGCCCCACAGCAGCGGCACAATCAGCAGCGCGAACAGGCCGAAGGGGATGCCTAGCCAAGGGATGCCGGCAGCGTAGCCAAAGCCCACCGGACAGGCGAACGCGGCGCTGAATACCGCGAAGGTGACGATGCCATACACCCGGCCCTGCCGACACACCAGGCCGCTGCCATCGGGCACAACGTCGCAGGAACGGTGCAGCTTCACGAGTCGGGGCCCCTGTGTCCGCGGCGGGCGACTGACGGTCAATGGTATCGCATTGCAAAGCTAGCATGCCGCACCGATCTTGTTCCAATCCGACTAGCGCGTTAGATTTCCGTCCCCTCAACTACTCTGAGGCAGACTGCCGGCGGCACTTCAGCACGGAAAGGATTCCGATCTATGCCGACCACCCTTTCGGCATTGGCCCAACTCGTAAACGGCGAAGTCGTGGGCGACCCCTCGATCGAAATCGAGGACGCCGCCACGCTGCTCGACGCCGGACCGCAAGACATCACGCTGGTCGACCGCAACGCCAAGCCCGGCTCGCTGGCCACTGCCCAGGCCCGGGCGGTTGTCGTGCCGCGAGGCTTTCCGAGCGAAGAGCTGACGCTGCCGGCCATCGTGGTCGAGGACGAGCATCCGGCGTTCACGACGCTGGTCATGCACTTTCGCCCGCCGCGCCGCACGCAGCGCGTGGGGATCAGCCCGCAGGCACAGGTCGATCCCACGGCACGGCTGGCCGCCGACGTCGAAGTCGAGGCCGGCGCCACGGTCGGACCCCACGTCGAGATCGGACCCGGCTCGACGATTCGCTCCGGCGCCCGGGTGATGGCCGGCTGCCGCCTAGGGCGCGACGTGACGATCCATCCCAACGCCGTGCTCTACGACGACACGCGCGTGGGCGACCGCAGCGTGATCCACGCCAACGTGGTGCTCGGCTGCCACGGCTTCGGCTACCGCGTGTTCGAGGGCAACAATCTACCCACGGCGCAACTCGGCTGGGTCGAAGTCGGCGTCGACTGCGAGATCGGCTCGTGCAGCACGGTCGACCGCGGCACCTATGGTCCCACGCTGATCGGCGACGGCACGAAGATCGACAACCTGGTGATGATCGCCCACAACTGCCGCATCGGCCGGCACAACATGATTTGCTCGCAGGTCGGCGTGGCCGGCAGCACGATCACCGGCGACTACGTCGTGATGGCCGGCCAGGTGGGCGTGCGCGACCACGTGCGTATCGGCGAGCGGGCCGTGCTGGCCGCCAAGGCCGGCGTCAGTTGCGACGTGCCGGATGGGGCCCACATGCTGGGCATCCCGGCCATTCGCGAGCGCGAGCAGAAGATACAGTTCGCCGCCATTTCCAAGCTGCCGGAAATGCGCCGCCAGTTGCGCCGTTTGCAGCGCACGCTCGACGAGATGGCCAAGCGTCAGGAGTCGTCCCCCGCGCCGAAACCTCACGCGGCCTGATCCTCTCTGTGCGGAACTCTCTGACGATGGAGCCACGGATGACGTCGCCGCAGGTGCCCTCGAAGGTCGGCCTGATCGCCGGCTGGGGACGCTACCCGATGGTCGTGGCCGAGGCGCTCGTGCGGCAGGGCATCGGCGTCTACGGCCTGGGCATTCGCGATCACTGCGACCCGGACCTGGCGAAGCTCTGCCAGGAGTTCGACTGGATCGGGCTGGGGCAGATCGGCAAGGTCGTTCGTTTCTTTCGCCGCCACGGCGTGACCGAGGCCACCATGGCCGGCAAGGTACACAAGGTGCGGCTGTTCACGCGCTGGGCCTGGCTGCACCATCTGCCCGACTGGCGCGGCCTGCTGACCTACTATCCGCACTTCATCTCGCGCAGCCGCACCACGCAGGACGACAGCCTGCTGGGCACGATCGTCGGCAGCTTCGGCCGCGCCGGCATCACGATGAAGCCGGCCACCGACTTCGCCCCGGAGCTGCTTGTGAAACTCGCCTGCCTCACCAGCCGGCGGCCCAACGCCGCGCAGCAGCAAGACATCGACTTCGGTTGGAAGCTGGCCAAGGAAATGGGCCGGCTCGACATCGGCCAGTCGGTGGCCGTGAAGAACCGCTCGCCCCTGGCGATCGAAGCCATCGAGGGCACCGACGAGTGCATCCGCCGCGCAGGGGCCCTGTGTGCCGCGGGCGGTTTCGTCCTCGTGAAAGTGGCCAAGCCGCAACAGGACATGCGGTTCGACGTGCCCACCATCGGCATCGGCACGCTCGAAACGCTGGCCGACGCCGGCGGCAAGGTGCTGGCCGTCGAAGCCGGCCGCACCATCATCATCGACGAGCCCCGCGTCATCGAGTTCGCCAACCAGCGCAAGCTGGTCGTCGTGGCGCTGGACGAAGCCAGCCGCGGCGCGCTCGCGCCCGAGCGGATGGCCGGCTAGGCGTTCGGATTTCGCTGCTTTCGATGCCCAGCTTCAAGCCGAGGGGCCCCCTCGCCTGGCGCGACGACTCTGCTAGGATAGAGAAAGAGCCATCCTGGCCGGGAAACCTCCCGGCACGCAGAGTCTTTCGCTGGAGGACAGCGTCTTGTCCACCCCGCTTTCCGTCGAGCCGTCGTCGCTTCGCATCGTTCAGTACCCGCACCCCACGCTGCGCCACGTGTCCAAGCCGCTGCGGCGGGTCGACCCGGAGCTGCGGGCGATCGTGCGGAGCATGTTCGAGTTGATGTACGCGGCAAGCGGCGTGGGGTTGGCGGCCAACCAGGTCGACCTGCCCTACCGGCTGTTCGTGATCAACACGAAGTCCGACCCCGAGGCGGTCGAGGACGAGCACGTGTTCATCAACCCCGTGATCACCAGCCGCAAGGGCATGGCCGAGGCCGAAGAGGGCTGCCTCAGCCTGCCGGGCATCTACGGCCAGGTGAAGCGGCCCGAGCGCGTGACGCTCAACGCTTTCAACCTCTCCGGCGAGGAACTCAACTTGCAGCTCGAGGGCCTGTTTGCCCGAGCCGTGCAGCACGAGCTCGACCATCTGGACGGCATCCTGTTCATCGACCGCTTGAGCCCCACCGGCGAGATGGCCGTAAAGGAAGCCGTTGAAGATTTCGAATCGCAGTTCGCCGGCCAGCGCGAGCGCGGCGAAATCCCCGACGACGAGACGATCGCCAAGCGCCTCACCGAACTCGAGAAGCTGCGCACGTAAAGCGTCGCCGTTCGTTAGCCCCAGCGAGTGCGCGCGCCCAGGGTGTTCCGCCAAGTCACCAGCCCGAAGCGCCAGCGAGGGTGCTTCGTCGATTCTTGGACGACGGCACAATCGACCTAGTATCAACTACGCTTAGTTGTCGGGTACAAGAACCGTGCGATCGTGGGTGCCATGCTCACGCTCGCGTGAGCATGCTTGCGGAGCGCAAGCATGTCGACCTGACCAATTGACGTAGTTGGTCTACTAGGGCGCTATCAAACGACCCTCGCTCGCGCTTCGGGCTGGTATTCGCGACGCGTAGCATGTGCGCGGGAGCGTGCGCGGTCAGTAGCCCAAGAACGGCGCGGGCACGAGAAAGGCGTGCTGCTCGTACAGGCTCCACACGCCGTACCAGGACAGGTACTGCGTGAAGTACACCAGAAACACGTAAAACGCCACCAGCGGCACCATCGCCAGCCGCGCGGGCCAGCGCACCCACCACCGCCGCGCCGCGTGACGCCGCGACGCCCGGGCGAGTGCCCAACCGGTCGAGAGCCGTGCCGGAAAGATCGAGACCACGAACAACAGGCTCGGCAGCCAGGCCGCCTCGCGGGGCACGATTTCGATCTTGAGCAGATACAACGGCAACGCCAGCGCCAGCGTGAGCGCCAGCGCCACCAGAAACGCCAGCGGTGCCCGGGCGAAGCAGCGGCGTATCGCTTTCAACTCGAACATGGCAGCCAGTCGGTTTTCGGCCGCGAACCGCGCCTGCACGAACGGCAGGTACAACAGCGCCACGGCCATCAATGCCCCGCCCAGCAATCCCACCAGTCCGCCCGCCGGAGGCGAAAGCCGCGAGGCCACGGCCAACAAGCTGATCGGCACGGCCAGCCACAGCGACGCTCCCACAAAGCCTCGCAGCCCGAGCCAGAAATAGTACGGCAGCCGCAGGCCGACGGCGAAGTCCCACACCGCATCGCGCGCCCGGGCGTACGTGTCGCGGCGCGCCAGCAGCCGCGCCGAGCGAATGGGGCGCGGAATCAGGAAGTGTCGGATCCGCGCGCCGCGCAGGCACCCGGTCACGATTTGAAAAAGCACCACCGCGGCAATCACGCCGACGGCGATGCTCCAGCCCTGCACCTGTCGACTGGCCGGATCGATCAACTGCGCGCGAAAGCGCAGAAACGCCGCGATCCACAAGGGAATCATCAGGATCGTGATGCCCAACGCGATGCGGCCGAGCTGGGCCGCCTTGCGAATGCCGACAAAGCCGTCGCGCAGCCGCGCCTCGCGGGCCACGCGTCCGCTCGTCTCCAGCAGATAGCCGAGGCTCAACAGTTGCACGACGGGAATCGTGGCCACGATGGCCAGGGCGACGATGAGCGTCAGCGTGCCGAAGACCCATTCCAAGGCGCTGCGCATTCCATCGAGACAACCGCGGACGAAGCCGGCGAGGCCCACGGCCGGGGTCGCTCGCGGCGGCGTTTGCTGCTCGTAGGTCGCGTACGCGGTGCTGGCCATCGATCGATTCCGCGGAAACGTGTGGCGTACCAGAGCGGGATTGCCCCAGCCGTATTCGCCGCGCCGCGGCCGATCTTGGCCCGCGGCAGCTCGTATGCCCCGCCGAGGCGGTTTTCAGTATAGTCTTGGGGCCGGGCTCAGGCCCCGCGAAACCTCCTCCGCCCCGGGGAAAACGACGATGAACTATCTGTATTTGTTGCTGGCGATCGTGGCCGAAGTGGTGGCCACTTCGACGCTCAAGGCGACCGACGGCTTCTCCCGGCCGCTGCCGACGCTCATCGTGGCGGCCGGCTACAGCGTAGCGTTCTTTCTGTTGAGCATCGTCGTCAAGTCGATGTCGGTCGGTATCGTGTATGCCATCTGGTCCGGCGCGGGCATCGTGCTGGTTACGGCCGTGGGGGCGGTGTGGCTCAAGCAGGTGCCCGACCGTCCGGCGATCATCGGCATCGCGCTGATCATGGCCGGCGTGATCGTCGTGAACCTGTTCTCGAAGTCCGTTACGCACTGAATTTCGCTGTCAAAATCCGGCCTCATGTTCCGGCTGGCTGGGTATCATGTATTCTTCTGAGAACGACAGCGTCTTTGCGGGACCGCGCATCACTGCACCCGCGCTGGCAAGCCGTCCGAAGCGCGCGTAGGATGCAGTATTGGAGCCGGGAATCAGGCGACGAATGAAGCTTCAGTGCTACGCAATCGACATCGACCCTCCCCGCATGGCCCCGGCGCGTCCGGAGCGGGCGTGGATGGACGCCAACCGGCACGCCTATCGCTGCCTGCCCTTGTCGATCGCCAACGCGTACGGCTGGGAGTTGCTCTCGCCGTCGACCTTCTCGATCTATTGGAACGGCGGTCCCGACAAGAGCGACATCCGCTTTACCTGCGAAGACAACTACCCAAGCTTCGGGCGCTTCGCCGAGTCGCACTTCTCGCGCGGCATCGTCACCTTTCGCACCGGGTACATCTTTCGCACCGAGCCGGGCTGGGGGCTGCTGGTCACGGGCCCGTTGAATCATCCCAAGGATGGCATCGCACCGTTGGCCGGCGTCGTCGAAACCGATTGGCTGCCCTACCCGTTCACGATGAACTGGCAACTGACCCGGCCGGGCACGGTGCGTTTCGAGAAGGGCGAACCGTTTTGCCTGGTCTATCCGGTCATGCAGCAGGCGCTTGAGCAGACGCAGCCGGAGATACTCGATCTGGAAACCGATCCGGAACTGACCGCCAGCTACCGCGCCTGGCGCGAAGAGCGCGACGTGTTTCGCGTGCACGCTCGGGCCGGCGACGAAGAGGCGCTTAAGGCCGGCTGGCAAAAGTACTATTTCAAGGGCGAGTTGCCCGACGGCCGGCAGGCCGACCTGGGAAACCACATTCAGAAACTACGGCTCGACGCGCCCATCGATCGCCGCGAGACCGCCGCCACGCCAGCGGCGAACAGTACCGAAGGCCACGTGGCCACCAGCGCGGGCCGCGTGTGGTATCGCGTAGTCGGCGCTGGCGACGACATTCCGCTGCTGGTCGTCCCCGGCGGCCCGGGCTTTCCGCACGACTATCTGGATTCGCTCTCCATGCTGGCCGACGAGCGGCGTGTCGTGTTCTTCGACCCGCTTGGCTGCGGACGCTCCGATCGCCCGCACGACCCGCGGCTATGGAGCCTCGAAGCGTGCGTGGCTCGGCTCGACGAGGTGCGGCGGTTGCTGCAGTTGGACCGCGTGCACCTGTTGGGGCACGACACCGGCGCCGTGCTGGCGGTCGAACACGTGCTCGCCGGCGCGAGCGGCATCGCCAGCCTGACGCTGGCCAGCCCCTGCTTGAACGTGCCGCAACTGAATGCCGACAGCCGGCGGATGCAGACCGAGTTGCCCGACGAGTTTCAAACGATCATCGCCGAGGCCGACTCCGGCCAGGTGCGCCATCCCGAGTTGTACCAGGCGGCGGTGCGGGCGTACTTTCGCCGTCACTTGTGCCGTCGAGAGCCGTGGCCGATTTCCGTGGAACGCACGTTCTCCGGCGTCGGGCAGGGCGAGTACGGCACGCTGTGGGGCCCGGTGCCCACGACCTGCAAGGGGCAGTTGCGCGACTACGACGCCACCAGCCGGCTGGCAAGCATCTCCGTGCCCACGCTGTTGACCTGCGGCGCGCATGACGACACCACGCCCGAGGCCGTCGGTGCGCTCCAAAGCCAAATCGACGGCGCCCAGCTCAGCGTGTTCGCCGACAGCTCGCACATGCCGCACGTCGAGGAGCCCGAGGCGTACCTGATCACCCTGCGAGCCTTTCTGGCTCGCGAGACCGTGGCGCCGACCGATCGCCGCCCATCGTAAGCTGCTGCCAGCCCTGGACGTAATCGATGCCGTCCGTTCTACGTGCTGGTGTCGGTCTCGCTGTAGATATCGCTGTATCCCGCGATCCAATTGATGGCCAGGTGACGTTCGGATGCGATGCTTTGGCAGATAACGACGTCGCCGGGATCGGCCTCGGCAATCGCGGCGTCTCCCACCATCATGTCATTGTTCTCAATGCGGAACCTGGAGATGTCGAACGTTCCGATCCAGCAGTCCTTGGAGAATGCGACGAAGTCCATGGGCTCCGGCCGGAGCGAATAGTCTCGCAGTCGCCAGTGGGCCATAGTGACATGGTTCTGATAAGCCGCCAATTCGTCTGCGGAACGCAGCCTTACGCTGGCGATGATATCTCGCGCCGCGTCCGCATCGAACATCCCCACGATGCCGAACAACTCCATCGGCGTCACCAGTTCGTCGTAGGGCGGCGGTTCGTAGAGCCCCAGCGCCCAAAGCAAGACTCCCAGTCCTTCCAGCCGCCACACAGCGTCGATCGCCGCCTGCTGATCGAGCTTTCCCGGCGGGCGTTGTAGTACCTCCCATTCGTCGGGCTCGACCTCTTCGACGACTCCGCAGGCGTGCAGCCAATCAATCATCGCTTCGCACGTTTCCCGCGGTGAGTCGTGCGTGTCGATTTCGTTCTCGACCAGCCCACGATTGCTGAGCGCGGCCAGGACGATGGCCCGCCGGGCCACCCGATCGGCGGTTGGGGGTTGGAGACGCGTTTCTGGATCGAGTCCGTCGTCGTAGGCATTGATCTGTTCCATATCCGTGGCCGACCCCGGGAAGTCTGGCAGCACCGCGTCGACGTCGTACTCGCCCCCTGCCGACGCCAGGACCTGCCCGTGAGCGTCCAGCAGCATCGAGGGTGTGAAGATCACGCCGTCCAGGTATTGGCATAGAGCGAGGACCCAGGATCGCGATTCGTCGTTGATAAGAACGCCGATGTCGTTTTCGGGAAACGCTAGAGAAAAGCGAAAGCTGCTCACGACTCTTTGGATCTCCACCGCCCAGGGCGAACCGCGAAATCCCGTCACGTAGTTTGCCATGCCGGACAAGTATGCTGGCCAGTCGGGCCGCTGATAGAAATCCGGGTCGTGGTCGATGACCAGCCGTGCTCGCTTTCGCCAGAGGCGCTTTCGTCCCAGCAAGACGAGCCGGCGCCAGTCGTGCTGGGAACCATCTAAATAGCTCCACGTAATTGGGATAGCGGAGCGTCGTTTGGTGTTCTCAAA
>ERZ869936.881-NODE-881-length-24730-cov-4.953921_pt1 | contig 24730 bp, 24 predicted proteins | sample MGYA00520876_ERZ869936 | MGnify/ENA primary metagenome ERZ869936 (study PRJEB32218, sample SAMN09650985) | biofilter metagenome | isolation source: enrty point of leading RO module | place: Saudi Arabia: Thuwal, RO plant located on Red Sea | collected 2016-02-17 ... | reverse complement strand
CGCGCGATGCCGGCCAGTTCCGCCGGCACCTGGTGGAGCGCATCCGCCGGCGGACGCGCGCAATCGAAGTAAACCTCTTTATGCTGCTCGCCGTCGCCTTCCTGGTGCGCGGCCGCCGTCGCCGCCAGGGCGCACAGCGTGAGCGCAATCACTGCTCGCATGCCTGTTCTCCTCCGGGTGTTATGGGTAGGGAGTATAGCCGCGACTGCGCAGAAGGCTGAAAACGCCGGCGGCGCGATGCCGCGCCGCCGGGTGCTCACAGGCGGGCACGGGGTCCCGCCTTTCGAAATGCACCGCGGCCGCTCAGTTCGGCAGCACGACGGTGTCGATCACATGGATGACGCCATTGCTCGCGGCGATGTCGGCCTTGACCACCTTGGCGTTGTCGACCTTGACGCCGCCGCTGGTGGACAGCGTCAGCGCCTGTCCCTGCACGGTCTTGACCTTGCCCGGCTTGACGTCGCCCGACATCACCTTGCCCGCCACCACATGGTAGGTCAGGACCTTGGTAAGCTTCTCCTTGTCGGCGAGCAGCGCGTCGAGCGTGCCTGCAGGCAGCTTGGCAAAGGCCTCGTCGGTCGGCGCGAACACGGTGAACGGGCCGTCGCCCTTGAGCGTGTCGACCAGGCCGGCGGCCTTGATCGCGGTTACCAGCGTGTTGAAGGAGCCGGCGGACACCGCGGTGTCGACGATGTCGGCCTTCTTCTCGTGATGGCCGGCGACGGCACCGAGCGACAGCATCGCGAGCGCCGCGCCGGCGATCAGGGAACGGAACAGAGCAAAGCTTTTCATGCAGTTTCCTTTCATTGGGTTCGGTTTGAAGATCTCCCCGCCCCCGGGTGCGCACAGAGACTGGCTGTCCATCGCGGGAGTTCCGCCGAACTTTTCCGGCGCACGCCGGTCGGCGGGAGCCATGGCGAATGCTTGACCGACCGCTGGTGTTCCTCGACCTGGAAACCACCGGCGCCACCGCGCATTTCGACCGCATCACCGAGATCGGCCTGGTCGAAGTCGACCGCGGCCGCTACGTCGGCGAATGGAGTTCGCTGGTCAATCAGCAGCGGCGCATTCCGCCCGGCATCCAGGCGCTGACCGGCATCACCGATCAGATGGTGGCCGATGCGCCGCTGTTCGAAGACCTGGCGCCCGAGCTGCATCGCCGGCTGGAGGGCAAGGTGCTGGTGGCGCACAACGCCCGCTTCGACCACGGCTTCCTGCGCAACGAGTTCCGCCGCCTCGGGCTGCGCTACGCGCCCAGGGTGCTGTGCACCGTGAAGCTTTCGCGGCGGCTGTTTCCGCAGGAGCGCCGGCACAATCTCGACAGCCTGATCGAGCGGCACGGCCTCAGCTGCGACAGCCGCCACCGCGCGCTCGCCGACGCGCGGCTGCTGTGGGACTTCACCCGCCGCATTCACGAGCAGCTCGACGCGGAATTGATACGCGCGGCGGTGGACGATCTGCTGCGCACGCCGGCCCTGCCCTCATACCTGGACGCGGTCGAACTGGACGCGATACCCGACAGTCCGGGCGTCTATGTCTTCTATGACGAGCACGACGCGCCGCTGTACGTGGGCAAGAGCGTCAGCCTGCGCAGCCGGGTGTTGTCGCATTTCAATGGCGATCACAGCATCCGCAAGGACATGGAGATCAGCCGCAAGATCCGGCGCCTCGACTGGACCGAGACCACCGGCGATTTCGGCGCCAGCGTGATGGAGGCGCGGCTGATCAAGCAGCTTAATCCGCTGCTGAACCGGCGCCTGCGCAAGAACGGTTCGACCTGCGGGTTCGTCTGGAACGCGCTCGACGGGCCGGCAATCCCCACCCCGCGCGAGGTGAGCGAAGTCGACTTCGCGCACGCGCCCAACCTGTTCGGCCTGTTCCGTTCGCGGCCGGTCGCGCTCAACGCGCTGCGCGACCTGGCCGACGCGCACGGCCTGTGCCTGATCCGCCTGGGCCTGGAGCGCGGCAAGGGGCCCTGCTTCAACCACAAGATCAAGCGCTGCCGCGGCGCCTGTGTCGGAAAGGAAAGCGAGCGGGCCCATACCATGCGCCTGGCCGCCGCGCTGGCGCCGCTGCGCGTGCAGCCCTGGCCTTTTCCCGGCCGCGTCGGCGTGCGCGAGACCGACGCCGCCACCCGCCGCTCGCAGGTGCATGTATTCGAGCGCTGGGCGTATGTCGGCACGATGAATTCGCAGCTCGACCTGTTCGACGCGCTGGAGACCCGCTTCGAGCCGGGCTTCGACCTCGACACCTACAAGCTGCTGCAGAAACTGTTCAGGGATCCGCCCGCGAACGTCGAGATCTTCCCGCTCGTATAGCGAAGCTCGGGACTCCGGGCTGGAAGACAACGAAGCGAACCACCAAGGCACCAAGGACACCAAGGGCACCAAGAAGATCGAGAACCAGAGCATGACGGCGCAATGACACCAAACTCGTCGTTTCTGTTTCTCTTGGTGTATTGGTGTCTTGGTGGTTCGTTCATGCTTTCGTCTTTCTCCGCGTCCTCTGCGTTGAAGGCGTCTGAGGCCGGCCGCAGGCCGGCGCGCCGAGTCCGCCTTATCATTGTCCGGGCACCGAGCATTCGACCAGGAAGATGACCCCCGACACCCGCATCCCTCCCACGCCGCTGATCCTTGGCCTCGGCGGCCTGCTGCCGTTCATCGCGCTCGCGGCCGGCGCCTGGCTGCTGCCGCCGCCGGACAGCGGCCTGTCGGCCCGTTACGCGGCGTATTACGGCGCGGTGATCCTGAGCTTCGTCGGCGCGCTGCACTGGGCCTTCGCCATGCTGCTGCCCATCGACGAGTTCGACCGCGGGCGTGTCTACGGCTGGAGCATCGCGCCGGCGCTGGCCGCCTGGCTGGCACTGATGCTGCCCACCCGCGCCGGCCTGCTGCTGATGGCGATCATGTTCCTCGCGCATTACGCCATGGACCGGCGGGTCGCCCGCCTCGCCCGGCTGCCGGCCTGGTATCTACGCCTGCGGCTGTGGCTCACCCTCGGCGCCATTGCCTCGCTGCTCGGCACCCTGCCCCGCGCGGCCTGACCCCGAAGCACGATCGCGCGCCCGACCGGAACCCGCCATGCCGCCGCCCGACCCGCATGCAATCGCCGTGATGCTGCTCACCGTGGTCGCGCTGGTGCTGTTCGCGCAGGAACGCATCGCGCTGCAGACCTCGAGCCTGATCGTGTTCATCGTGCTGGTCGCCGGCTTCCAGCTGTTTCCCTACGAGGGCGAGGCCGGCCGCGTCGCGCCCGCCGACCTGATCGCCGGTTTCGGGCACGAGGCGCTGATCGCGGTGTGCGCGCTGATGGTGCTCGGCAAGGGCATCGAAACCACCGGCGCGCTGCGGCTGGTGGCGCGCGTGCTGGCGCGCCTGTGGCAGATCGCACCCGGCGTGTCGCTGCTGGCGACCATGCTGGTCGCCGCCATGCTGAGCGCCCTGGTCAACAACACGCCGATCGTGGTGATGCTGCTGCCGATCCTGGTGGCCGTATCGCTGCGCGCGAAGACCTCGCCGTCGAGCGTGCTGATGCCGTTCGGGCTGGCGACGGTGATCGGCGGCACCGTCACCACCATCGGCACGTCGACCAACCTGCTGGTGGTCGCGGTGGCGCACGACCTCGGCATGCGCCGGCTGGCCATGTTCGACTTCGCCGTGCCGATGGCGCTGGTCGGGCTGATCGGCATTCTTTTTCTGTGGCTGGTGGCGCCGCGCCTGCTGCCGGCGCGCGCGCCGCTGCTGTCGGACCGTTCGCAGCGGCTGTTCCGCGCCGAGCTGCACATCGGCGAGGACAGCCAAGTCGCCGGCAAGACGCTGGCCGAGGTGCGCAAGCTCACCGATGGCGAACTGCGGTTGGTCGAGGTGCGCCGCGGCGACGGGCCGTCGCTCGCGCGGCTGCCGACGATGAAATTCGCGCCGGGCGACCGCCTGCGCGTGGTCGACACGCCCGAGCGGCTGAAGGAACTGGAGGGCCTGCTTGGCGCCAGCCTGCATAACCGCGAAACGCCGCAGCCCGAAACCGCGCCGGAGCGCGCCACGGAGGGCGAAGAAGCGTCCGGCGAGGACGGCGAGCAGGAGGAAGCCGCAAAGCAGCGCCTGGTCGAGGTCGTGGTCACCGAGGATTCGCCGCTGAACGGCTCGACCATCCGGCGCGCGCGCTTCGCCGACGAGTACGGCCTGTTCGTGCTGGCCATCCATCGCGGCCAGTTGGAGGACGCCGTCCAGCGCGAGGGGCTGGGCGATGTGACGCTGCGTACCGGCGACGTGCTGCTGGTCCAGGGCAGCGCCGCCAGCATCGCGCGGCTGAAGGCGACGCACGGCTTCCTGGTGCTCGACTCGCGCATCGACCTGCCGGACACGCGCAAGGCGCCGCTGGCGCTCGCCACCATGGCGGCGGTGATCGCCGCCGCCGCGACCGGCATGCTGCCGATCAGCGTGTCGGCCCTGATCGGGGTGACGGTGATGCTGGCAACCCGGTGTCTGAGCTGGAAGGAAGCCGGCCAGGGCCTGAGCTCGCAGGTGGTGATGATCGTGGTGGCGAGCCTTGCGCTCGGCATCGCGCTGACGGCCACCGGCGCCAGCGACTGGATCGCGCAGGCCTTCGTGCGCGCGAGCGCCGGCCTGTCGGCAACCGCGATGCTCGCCGCGCTGATGCTGCTGACCGCGCTGCTGACCAATATCCTGTCGAACAACGCGGCCGGCATCATCGCCACGCCCATCGCCATCGGCATCGCCCGCCAGCTGGAGATGTCGCCGGAACCGTTCGTGATCGCGATCATTGCCGGCGTCAATCTCAGCTTCGCGACGCCGATGGCCTACCAGACCAACCTGCTGGTAATGCACGCAGGCCGTTACCGATTTCTCGACTTCGTGCGCGTCGGCGCGCCGCTGGCGCTGCTCATGCTCGCCGCGTACACCTTCGCGATACCGCGCTTCTTTCCGTTCTAGGCGCTCACCGCTCGGCGAGAAAACCCTCGAGCGCGCGGTTGAACGCCTCGGGCTGCTCGATGTTGGACAGGTGCGAGGCCTGCGGAATCACGACCAGCGTCGAGCCCGGAATGGCGTCGCGGATCGCCTCCGACATCGCCACCGGCGTGCCGGCGTCCTGGTCGCCGACGATGATCTGCACCGGGCAGGCGATCTTGCCCAGCCGGCCAGTGATGTCCAGCGTGCGGATCGCGTGGCAGCAGCCCACGTACCCGTCCACCGGGGTCGAGCGGATCATCGCCGCCACCGGCTCGATCGCATCGCGGCGCCGCTGCCGGAACGGCTCGGTGAACCAGCGCGCGAGCGTGCCGTCGACCAGTGCCGCCATGCCCTGCGCACCCGCCATTTCGATGCGCTGCTGCCATACCGGCTGCGCCTCCGGCGGGATACGGCTCGAGGTGTCGCACAGCACCAGCGAGCGCAGGCGTCCGGGGTACCTGAGCTCCGACCACATGCCGATCATGCCGCCCATCGACAGCCCCACGAAGTGCGGCTGTTCCACCCCGGCCGCCGCCAGCAGGCCATGCAGATCGTCCACCAGCATCTCGAAATCGTAGGCGCCCGCGGGCGCGTCGCTGCCGCCGTGGCCGCGGGTGTCGAAGGCGAGCACGCGGTAGCGCCGGCGCAGTTGCGCGATCTGTCCGTCCCACATGCGCAGGTTGCAGGCGAGCGAGTGGCTGAGCACCACCCAGGGACCCTGCTCGCCATGAATCTCGTAATTGATGCGGATGCCGTTGGTCTGCGCCTTCATCGCCGCCCTTTCCTCGCTGTTCACCGCCCGAGTATAGCGCCGGGGTGTAACATGCCCGCGCCCGCCGCGCGCGCGGCGACCGCGGAACTTCAACGACAAGACAACGGGAGGAGGCTGAAGTGAGAGCAGTCCAGTACGTGGGGCGCGACGATGCCCGGCATGTGGCCGTGGTGTCCGACGACGGCACCCAGCTCAACATCGTGCGCGGCGCGCGCAGGCTCTATGACCTTGCGCTCGAAGCCGCGCGGCTGAAGGAGCCGCTGTCGTCGCTGCTCGCCCGACGCCTGTCCGGCAACAGCGAGCCTTATGAGGACGCCGTGCGCGAGAAGCGGCTGCTCGCGCCATTCGATCACCCCGACCCCTATCACCACCTGGTGACCGGCACCGGGCTGTCGCACCTCGGCAGCGCGGCGGCGCGCGACTCGATGCACGCCAAGCTGCAGAAGGACGAGTCGGAACTGACCGACTCGATGAAGATGTTCAAGTGGGGCGTGGAAGGCGGCAAGCCTGCGCCGGGCAAGATCGGCACCGCGCCGGAATGGTTCTACAAGGGCGACGGCCGCTGCGTGGTCTCGCCGGAGCAGCCGCTCGAGCTGCCGGCCTACGCGCTGGACGGCGGCGAGGAAGTCGAGATCGTGGGCATCTACCTGATCGGCGACGCCGGCGAGGTGCTGCGCGTGGGCTATGCGCTCGGCAACGAGTACGCCGACCACGTGATGGAGCGGCAGAATTACCTCTACCTCGCGCACTCGAAGCTGCGCCAGTGCAGCTACGGGCCGGAACTGCTGCTGGGCGAGCTGCCCGCCAGCGTGAAAGGCCAGGCGCGGCTGCTGCGTGGAGACCAGGTGCTCTGGCAGGAAGACTGGCTGTCGGGCGACGACAACATGTGCCATTCGATCGCCAACCTCGAGCACCATCATTTCAAGTATCCGGAGTTCCGCCATCCCGGCGACGTGCATGTGCACTTCTTCGGCGCCGCCACCGGCAGCTTCACCAAGAAGATCGAGACCCGGACCGGCGACGTGTTCGAGATCAGCGCGCCGCTTTTCGGCCGGCCGCTGCGCAACCCGCTCGGCTCAGCGCGCGAACCTCAGCGCCTGATCGAGGTGCGCGCGCTTTGAGCGGCTGGCATGTGATCTTCGGCACCGGGCCGCTCGCCATCGCGCTGATGCGCGCGCTGCGCGCCGACGGGCTGCCGGTGCGCATGCTCAACCGCAGCGGCCACGTGCCGTTCGACAAGGATGCCGACACCCAGGTCGGCGGCATCGATGCGGCGCTCGCGGCGCACACCTGCGAGGTCTGCGAAGGTGCGAGCGCGGTGTATCACTGCATCGGCCTGCCTTACCCGCAATGGGAACAGCTGCCGGCGATCGCCGAGGGCATCGCCGAAGGCGCCGCGTTTGCCGGCGCACCGCTGGTCTACGCCGACAATCTTTATCTGTACGGCGCCGTCAGCGGGCCGATGACCGAAGACCTGCCGGCCACCGCCACCACCCGCAAGGGCCGCATCCGCGCCGCCATCGCCCAGCGCCTGCTCGAGCGGCACCGGGCAGGCGGGCAGCGCGTCGCGATCGGGCGCGGGTCCGATTTTTTCGGCCCCGGCGCGACGCTCAATGCGGCGATGGGCAGCCGGGTGTTCGCGCGCGCCCTGGACGGGCGCCGCGCGCAGCTGATCGGCAATCCGGACCGGCTGCACAGCTACACCTATCTCGGCGATTTCGCGCGCGCGTTGAAAACGATTGCGCTGGACGACCGCGCGCATGGCCATGCCTGGCATGTGCCGTCGGCGCCGGCGCTGACGACCCGCGCGTTCGTCGAGCGCGTCTACCGCATCGCAGGGACTACCCCGCGATCCGCCGCCGCGCCGAGGCTGGCGCTGAAGGCGCTCGGCCTGTTCGATCCGCAGGTGCGCGAGCTGATCGAGATGCTCTACCAGTTCGAGCGCGATTTCGTGATGGACTCGGCCCGCTTCGAGTCGACCTTCGGACAGGCGCCGACGCCGCTCGACCAGGCCATCGGCGAAACGCTGGCCTGGTTTCGCGACCACGGCGCTCAGGCACGGGATCGGCCCACCCGATTTCGCCGCCAGCCCTGACGCCGCCGGCAAATCGGGTGCCGCTCAGTGCGGCAGCCGGCCCGCCACGCTGTAGTCGACGATGACCGGCAGCGCATAGCCCGGGTATCCGCCCTTGAGTGCCGCGCTCGCCTGTTCCCGCGTCGAGCGGGCGGCGGTGGCATCGATGAAGGCGCGAAGGTATTCGCGATTGCGCGCGATCAGCTCGATGCCGCCGGCAGGGCCGTGGCCGGGATAGATCGTCTCGGGCGACAGCGCCTCCAGCCGCTCGAGCACGGCGAGCCAGGCCTCGGGGCGATTCTCGGCAAGCCACAGGTGTACATCGCTGTACACCAGGTCGCCGGCAAGCAGCGCGCGGGTGCCCGGCAGCCACAGCACGGTGGCATGCGCCGAATCCGCCTGGCCGATTTCGATCAGGCGGATTTCCTCGCCTTCGAGAAACAGCGGTCCGGCATCGATCGACGCCGGGCGCACGAAGTCGTCGGGCACCTGATCCTTGAACACCGGCTTCCAGGCGGCAATCGCCTGCGGCGCGTAGGCCTCGATGCCGGCGATCACCTCGCGGGTGGCCACGATGCGCGCATCAGGAAAGGCTTCGCGCAGCACCTGCAGCCCGAAGAAGTGATCGGGATGCCCATGCGTGACGATGATGTGGGTGAGGTTTCTGCCCGAGCGGCGCACGAACGCCGCCAACCCGGCGGCCTCGCCGAGCAGAAACTGGGCATCCACCAGCACCGCGTCGCGATCACCCGCAATCAGGTGCGAATTCACCGCAAAACCGCTGTCAGGGGCGGTGTAGGTCGTTACGGTCAGCCCCGCCGCGCGGCCGGTGGCGGCCAGCGACAGCAGCAGAAACAGGCATGCAATCAGACCTTGCAGGGGTTTCATCGGGTTTCCTTTCGCTCAAATGGGCCGGTCGGGCCGCTTGGGTGCGCGCCCGCTGGTTGCGCAAAATAGGAACCTTGGTTACCTTTCGCAAGTAAGCACCCGGAGGTAACCAGTTACCCGATGGAAACCAGAAGCCCGCCCCGCTGGAATATCTACAACGCGCGCTGCCCGACGCGGCTGGTGCTCGACCGCATCGCCGACAAGTGGACGGTGATGATCGTCGGCTGCCTGGCACAGCGCACCCAGCGCTTCGGCGAGCTCAAGCGCGAGCTGAGCGGCATCTCGCAGAAAATGCTGACCCAGACCCTGCGCGGGCTGGAGCGCGACGGCCTGATCTCGCGAAAGGTCTATGCCTCGGTGCCGCCGAAAGTCGAGTATTCGCTGACGCCGATCGGCCGCACGCTGGTCAAGACGCTGCGCGAGATTCGCGCCTGGGCGGAGGGCAACATCGAGGCGGTGCTGGCTGCGCAGGCAGCGTTCGACCGCGCCGCCGCCGAGGCGGACGAAGCGGCGCGCGACGGCGTCAAGGTGGTGCGCCTGTCGGACCGGCGCCGCGCCCAGCAGTCGCGCACGGATAAACCCAGGGGAGGAAACCGATGATCTACGAACTGCGCATCTATCACGCCGCGCCGGGCAAGCTGCCGGCGCTCAACGCACGCTTCCGCAACCACACGCTGAAGGTGTGGGAACGCTTCGGCATTCGCCAGGCCGGCTTCTGGACCACGCTGATCGGCGAAAACGCCAACGCGCTGTACTACCTGCTCGAGTGGGAATCGCTCGCCGAGCGCGAGCAGAAGTGGAACGCCTTCGTCGTCGACAAGGAATGGGTGGCGATCCGCGCCGAGACCGAGAAAGACGGCCCGCTGGTGGCGCGCATCGCCAACCAGATCCTGACGCCGACCGATTACTCGAAGATAAAATAAACTCCCGTGCGCGCCGCCTGTCACAGCGAACGGGCGGCGCGTTTTGCGCCTGTCGCCGGCTGGCGACAGCGTCGTACCGGGCGACTGACGCAGTGCGCACGCCGCGCAACTGCCGTCGGCACCGGATCAACTCGGAGGCTCACTTCAGGTGTTTCAGTTTCGCGCAATCACGGCGACCGGCGTGCTCGGTCTCGCACTCGCATCGACTGCGGGCCACACATTCGCCGCCGACGGCAAGCTCACCGGCTCGACCGGCATCGACTACACCACCGGCAGCTATGGCGAAGCGATCGACACCTCGATCGTCTACATCCCGTTCACCGGAAAATACGAAACCGGCCCCTGGCTGTTCAGTCTCACGCTGCCTTACATCCGTGTGAGCGGCCCGGGCGGCGTGGTGCGCGACGTCGGGTCGGTAGGCACCGCGGGCACCGCGCGCCGGACGGAATCCGGCATGGGCGATATCGTCGGCACGGCCACCTACAATTATTGCTGGGACCCGCAGCGGCAGCTTGCGATCGACTTCACCGGCAAGCTCAAGCTCGCCACCGCCAACGAGCGCAAGAACCTCGGCACCGGCGAAGAAGACCTGCACGTCCAGGTCGATGCCTACCAGAGCCGCGGGCGCTGGACGCCGTTCGGCACGCTCGGCTACAAGTTTCTCGGCGACCCGCCCGGCGTCGATCTGCGCGACGTGTTCTATGCCTCGGCGGGCGCGACCTACCGGCTGGACGATGAGCGCATCGTCGGCGCCATGTGGTACGGCCAGCAGAAGACCACGGCACGCGGCTCGGCACAAAGCGAGATCACCGGCTTCTACAGCCGTAAGCTCGACGCCGACTGGCGCGGCCAGTTCTACGGGCTGCTGGGCCTGAGCGATGGCAGCCCGGACGTCGGGCTCGGGTTTGTTGCCACCCGGCAGTTCTGAAGCATCGACAGCAGACGCCGCGAGCCGCGGCCGTTACCAACGAGGAGGTACACAATGAACGGTCTTTCCATCACCCGCACGACGTTGGCCGGCCTGGCCTTCGCGCTGCTGATCGCGGCCGGCGTGCAGGCGCAGGATGCCGGCCCCGGGCTCGACGACGACATCGCCGGAATGGATGCGGCCGGCAACGACGTTGCCGAGGGCAGCGTGGTCGACCGCTTCGCCTCCGATTTCGAGACCTTCGCCGGCTCCTCCGAGAATGCCGGCGCCCTGGTCAGGGGGCTGCGCAGCGGCAGCGAACTCACGCTGGCGCGTAACGGCGACAGCACGAGCTTCACCCCCGCGACCGGCCATCTCGGCTATGGCGGGGTGTACATCAGCCTGTCGCTCGCCAAGGCGCTGCTCGAGCGCGACGGGATCACCGAACCCACGCCCGCGCAGATCGCCGCGGCGCTGAATGGCGGCGATGTCACGCTGGGCGACGGAACGGTGGTTACCTACGCCGGCATCCTTGCGCAGCGCGCCGACGGCGCCGGTTGGGGCCAGATCGCAAAGGCCGAAGGCTTCAAGCTCGGCCCGGTCATCGCCACCCTGCGCTCCGGCAAGGATCATCTGTCCCGGCACGCGGCGCGACCCGGCAAGCCGGATCATGCCGGCGGACCCAAGGCCGGCGAGCGGGCCGAGCGGGCCGCGAAACCGCAGCGCGCGGAGCGCGCCGAACGCCCGGAAAAGCCGCAGCGGGCGGAGCGCCCGGAAAAACCGGAACGGCCGATGCGGGTCGAGCGCCCCGAGCGGCCGGAACGGCCGGACCGGCCCGGCAAGTCCTGACGCCCCGCCGAAGCTACATCGATTCCTTGATCAGGCGCCCGTTCGCCGCCTGCAGCGGGCGGGCGTTCATCGGGTAGAGGCGCGCGAACACGTCGACCTGCGCCTGCGATACCGGCACCGGCGTTTTCATCACCAGCCACAGCACGCCCTCGGTGCACGGCGGCGTGGTGAGCGAGCCGATATAGGCGTAGTAGCCGCGCTCCGCCGGCAGCACCGCGTTCCAGTCCATCTGCACCTCCGGCAGCACGGTCTCGCGACCCTGCTCCAGCGGCAGGTGCGGCCACAGCCCGCGCAGCATGTCGTTGGGCTGCCCGGACAGCTCGAACAGCACCGCCACGATCGCAAGCCGGCCGTCTTCGGCGGCATGCACCAGGTGCGCGGACAGCGCATGGCGTTTGCCGTCGACCACTTCCTCGGCCGGATTGTGGAAGTGCAGCTGCTTCAGCTCGTAGACGCCGCCGCCCACCGAGATGAAGCTGCCGGGCGCGGCTTCCACCCGCACCGTGTGGCCGTTGTCGACAATGCGCAGCGGCGAGGGCCGGTAGTCGAAGGCGATCGGCTCCAGCTCCAGCCGGGCGCCTTCGCGGATGTCGATCGGCGACTGGCGGGCGCCGGAGGCGCACTGCGCATATCCCGGATCGAGCTTGCTCCAGTGCTCGGGGCCGCTGCGCCCGGCGTAACTCCAGTGCGCGGCCGGCGCGGCGGGCTTGTCCTGTCGCACCGCCGCCTTCACCAGCGCCGCCTCCGGGCAGTCGGGCGCCGGCTTCTGCCTGGCCGCCGTGCGCGGCTTCGCCGGCTTTGCCGGTTTCGCGGCTCGGGCCTCGGCCCTGGATTTCGGCTTCTCCGGCGCGGGCTTGACGAACACCGCCTTCTGGATCGGCGCATCCTTTGCATCGCGGCGAGCCGGCGCCGGCTTTGCCGGCTTGCGAGCGACCTGCGCCTTGGCCAGTTCCAGCTTGGAGGGCGGATTGCAGGCCAGCACCAGCAGCTTCGAGCGCACCGAGTCGGTTTCCACGGTGCGCTCCGGGAACAGCCCCTGCACGTCGACCCGCCGCAGCTCGCTGCCATCGGCCTGGTAGTAGACGTTGAGCAGCGGCACGGCGGTACGCTTCAGGCAGTCGTAGCGGTACAGCGACTGCACGCTCTGGAAACGCTCGCCGGTATGCTCGCCGGGCTGCAGTTCGGCGAATTCGGCGCGTTCCCAGGCCTGCGCGTAACCGTTGTCGCGCACGGCGGTGCTGCGGTCGAGGAACACCTTGCGCTCGCGATTGATATCGACCGTCTCCCACAGCGGGGCGGCGGCCGCCTGGCCGATGGCCATCCCGAGCACCGCCCCCACCAGCAATTTCCTGTCTTGCATGTCCGCCCCTGCGCCTGCCGATGTCAGGGTTTATCGGTCGCGGCGCCGATTCCTTGATGGTCTCCGGCCGAGAAGCTACAACTGGTCGTTGAGAAAACAGGCACTTGGACTAAAATGCAGGGTCTGGCCGCTGGGAGGCGGCCGATTGTCTGCCTGCAGGGGAACCGGGATCATGGACGAGAAGCTGGTATACAACATCAATGTCGTGTCGCAGGACGTGCTCGACACGCCGGAGGCGATCAAGCAGCGCCTGCCGCTCACCGACCGCGCCGAGCAGACCGTGCTCGAGGGCCGTCACACCGTCGAGCGCATTCTCGACCGCAAGGACCACCGGCTGATGGTGGTGGTCGGGCCCTGCTCGATCCACGATCCGGTCGCGGCGATGGACTACGCGCAGCGGCTCAAGCGCCTGTCGGACGAAGTCGGCGACACGCTCTACATCGTGATGCGGGTGTACTTCGAGAAGCCGCGCACCACCACCGGCTGGAAGGGCCTGATCAACGACCCGCACATGAACGATTCCTTCGACGTCGGCGAGGGGCTGCAGCGCGCCCGCAAGCTGCTTTCCGACATCAACGAGCTCGGACTGCCGACCGGCACCGAGGCGCTCGACCCGATCAGCCCGCAGTTTCTCGGCGACCTGGTGACCTGGAGCGCGATCGGCGCGCGCACCACCGAGTCGCAGACCCACCGCGAGATGGCGAGCGGGCTGTCGACGCCGGTCGGATTCAAGAACGGCACCGACGGCAGCCTGTCGACCGCGATCAATGCCCTGCTCTCGGTGTCGCGGCCGCACAGTTTCCTGGGCATCAACCAGCAGGGCCAGGTGGCGGTGATCCGCACCCGCGGCAACCGCTATGGCCACGTCGTGCTGCGCGGCGGCGCCAAGGGCCCGAACTACGACTCGGTCACCATCGCCCTGGTCGAGCAGGAACTCGCCAGGCAGAAGCTGCCGGCCAACATCGTGATCGATTGCAGCCATGCCAACTCGAACAAGGACCCGAAGCTGCAGCCGCTGGTGATGAACGACTGCACGCACCAGATCCTGGAGGGCAACCGTTCCATCGTCGGCGTGATGCTGGAAAGCAACCTGCACGCGGGCAATCAGTCGATTCCGGCCGATCTGGGGCAACTGAAGTACGGCGTGTCGGTGACCGACGCCTGCATCGACTGGGAGACCACCGAGAAGCTGCTGCGCGACACCCGCGCAAAGCTCAAGGACGTGCTGCCCGCGCGGCTGCCGAGGCTGGCGGAAGTCAAGTCGCTGCGCGCCTGAGCGCGCGCGGCGCTGCGCTCAGGCACCCGCGCCGCCGTCAGGCGCGGCGCGCGCGAGCACCGAATACACCATCGCCGCGATCGCCAGTTCGGCCGGCATCAGCAGCCATACCAGTGCCGCCGACATCGGCTCGACGCCCGGCAGGCTGCCCAGCCGGGTAAGCAGCCAGGCGATCAGCCCGGGAATCGCAACGCACAGCAGCAGGATGCGCACGGCATGGCCGCGCGAGAGCTGCCACGCCCGCGACAGCGCCTGCACCGCGCTCGCCTCTTCCACCGCGATGATCGGAAACGCCAGCAGCACGCGGCTGGCGAGGTAGGCGCCGGGCAGCATCACCATGAGCAACAGCGTGCCCTTGCCGAAGCGCTGCGGATCGGGCACCAGCAGCCCGACCAGCGAGCCGACGAAGAACACGAGCGCCGCAAAGGCGAAACTGACGCCCATCATCGCCAGCAGGAAGCGCGATTCGCGCAACGACCAGGATAGCGGCCTCGGGTCGCGGTCGCCGCCGAGCAGGTAGACCCGGTAACTGCGCACCGCCAGCATGACGGTCAGCATGAACATCGGCAGCGCCCACAGCACCGCGCCGCGCTGCTCCGGCCCGCCCGGCCCCCAGCGCAACTCCGCCAGCGACACCACGATGCCGCCGCCCAGCGGCAGCCACAGCGCCCGCGCCAGCCGCGCGCGCCGTTCCCAGAACAGCATCAGCGCGGCCCCCACCACCTTCAGCAAGGGCAGGTTCATCGCGACAGCTCAGCCGCCGGCCGCGTCAAAGGCAACCGTGACCCGCCGGTTCTTCGCGCCCTTGTTCTCGATCTTCACCACCGTCACGCGGCCGATCTCGCCGGTACTTGCGACATGGGTGCCGCCGCAGGCCTGCAGATCGACGCCGGCGATCTCGAGCAGGCGCACACGGCCGGCGCCGCGCGGCGGTGCGACACTCATGGTCTTCACCAGCTCGGGGCGGGCATCGAGCTCGGCATCGGTAATCCAGCGCGGCGAAACCGGGTGCGCGCCGGCGATCAGTTCATTGAGGCGCTGCTCGATTGCCGCGCGGTCGAGCGCGGCGTTGGGCAGGTCGAAATCGAGGCGGCCGGAATCCGCGCGCACCGATCCGCCGGTGACCGGCGCGGGAATCACCGCCGAAAGAACATGCAGACAGGTGTGCATGCGCATGAGGCTATGACGGCGCGCCCAGTCGATCGCCGCGGTCACGCGATCGCCGGGGCGCAGCGGCGGCGCGCCCGGCGCCGGCAGATGCAGCACCTGTCCCGCGACCGGCCCCTTGCGCGTGTCGATCACCTGCACCTCGCGTCCGTCGGCCGCGACCAATCGGCCGCAGTCCCCCGGCTGTCCGCCGCCCAGCGCATAGAACACCGTGCGATCGAGCACGATGCCTTGCTCGCCGGCGGCCATGACTACCGCCTCGCATTCGCGCAGGTACGCGTCCTGGTAGTAGAGGAGTTCCGTGGTCAAGCGTCGTCCAGTGGTCGCTCGCCGGGCGCGCCGTCGGGCACGCGGCCATCGGGCCATTCGGCGAAGGGAAACGGCTTCATCTCCGAATTGTAAGTGAGATAGCGCCAGCACTGCGCCGCGTAGCGCGCCAGCGATTCGCCCAGCGCCTGCGCCCGCGGATGCGGCCCGCCCAGCAGCAGCGCGCACAGCACCTGGAACGCGGTCACCGCCCACATCACGATCTCGGCGACGCGGTAAAAAATAAAGAACAGCACCATGTACAGCAGGCGCAGCCATTTCGAGCCTGACGCCTGCGCTTGCGCATCGACCTGCACCTCATCCTCCTGTGTCTTCGTGATCGGCAATAGGCCTGACAGGGCGCGCTCCGTATAATTCCCCCTGGCACGCACGCGGCGTCGACAGTCTGCCGCCCGGATTTGAATTTTCCATGAATGCTCCCCGCCCACTTCGATTAGGCCTGGTACTTGGCAGCGGCGCCGCCCGCGGCTGGGCGCACATCGGCGTCATCCGCACGCTGCAGGAAGCCGGCTTCAGGCCCGACCTGGTGTGCGGCACCTCTATCGGCTCTCTGGTGGCTGCGGCCTACGCGATGGGCCGTCTCGATCACCTGGAAGACTGGGTGCGCGGCCTGACCTGGCAGGATGTCGTCGGGTTTCTCGACATCTCGTTCGACGGCGGGCTGATCAAGGGCAACAAGCTGATCGAGTTCTTCCGCAGCACCTTCGAAGCGCGCGACGTGGCGGATACCGACATTCCCTTCGCCGCAGTCGCCACCGACCTGCAGACCGGGCGCGAGGTCTGGCTGCAGGAAGGCTCGGTGTTCGACGCGGTGCGCGCATCGATCGCCCTGCCCGGACTGTTCACGCCCGCCCGCCATGACGGGCGCCTGCTGCTCGACGGCGGGCTGGTCAATCCGGTGCCGGTGTCGGTGGCGCGGGCAATGGGCGCCGACGTGGTGATCGCCGTGGATCTCAATGCCGATTTGCTCACGCGACACACCACGTCGACCGGCAAGGCGGCATCCCGCCTGGTCGCCGAGAGCGGCGCGAGCAAGGTGCTCGCGCGGCTGCAGGCGAGCATCGCCTCGATCCTTCCCGGCGAAGACGGCGGCCCTGCATCGCCGTCGATGCTCGATGTGCTGTCGGCCAGCATCAACATCATGCAGGTCAGGGTCACGCGCAGCCGCCTGGCCGGCGATCCGCCGGACGTGCTGCTGGCGCCGAGACTGTCGGGCATCGAGCTGCTCGATTTTCATCGGGGGAAGGAAGCCATCGCCGAGGGCGCACGCGTCGCCGAGGACCGGCTGCGGGAGATCGAAGAGCTGCTAGGCGCGCACCGCTAGGCGGCCGCGGCCGCATGCCGGCGCGTGCTATGCTCGATTCAGGTTTGCATTGAAGGCCTGACCGATGTTCGCGTCGCTGCTGCAAACGCTGGAATCGTCATTCGGCACCGCCCTGTCGCCGGCAGGCGACATCGCCTTCTGGCTCGGTGCGCTGATGGTGCTGTATGTAATCGCCGCGCCGGTGGCGCGCAACCTGATTGAAATGCAGGCGGCCGATCTCGGCATGGAACGCGAGTGGATCATGCAGTGCCTCGCCTGCCGGCGGGTGACGGTGGTGGCCGGCAATACCTGCGAGCATTGCGGCCGCTCGCTCGGCATCCCGTGGACGGTGCGGCTGCGCAACCTGTTCGGCAACGAAGGCGAGGCGCGCTGGGTGCGCGGCACGCGCTGGGTGCTGACTTTCGCCGGCGTCGCACTGTTCGCCGCGGTCACGCTGTTCGCCCTGATTTCCAGCGGCGCATGGCAGCCGCAAACGCAGATTGAGCGGCTGTTCGTCGGCCTGTCGCTGGTCGCCTGGGCCGGACTGGGCTGGCTGCTCGGCCGGGTATTCGGCATCGGCACCGGCGGACCGATCGCGCGGGTGCGCGACGCGGTGTTCGCGCTGGCGGTTGCCGCGGTGCTGTCGGCCACCACAGCAGTCGCGGCGGCGGCGCGCCCGGTGCCGGAAACCGTGGTGGCCCGCGTTACCGTGCAGGGACAGGTCGCCCAGTTCGGCGGGCGCTCGATTCCGCTGGTGGGGCACCAGCTCGGTTTCGAGTACCTGCAGATCGATCACGACACCGCGGGCTTCCGGCGCGTGGTGCCGCTGGCCCTGCTCGGCGCGCAGCGAATCGAGCTCGAGCGCGGCGGCGTGACCGGGGCGCTGACCGATCACCTGTGGAACAACGCCCAGACTTACGCCCGCCGCGGCCTGCAGGTGCGCCGGCGCGTCGAGCAGATTCCCGCCTACGAGGCCGGCATCTACGAGGTGATCCTGCGCGGCGGCGAGATCGAAGTACGCAGCTACGCGAACCCGCCCGCCTGACGGCGCACGCCGCCGCGAGGTCTCATCGCATCACGAATGGATTGCCGGTCTTCGCGCCGGTATTGATCCACACGCTCTTCATCTGCAGGTATTCGTAGATCGCCTGCATGCCGTTCTCGCGCCCGACGCCGGAATCCTTGTAGCCGCCGAACGGCGTCATGAAGCTCACCGCGCGGTAGGTGTTGACCCAGACCGTGCCCGACTGGATGCGCTCCGACATGCGGATCGTGCGCGCGATGTCGCGCGTCCAGACGCCGGCGCCGAGCCCGAAGCGCACGTCGTTGCCGATGCGCACGGCATCCGCCTCGTCCTTGAACGGAATAATCGACAGTACCGGGCCGAACACTTCCTCCTGGGCGATGCGCATGCGGTTGTCCACGCCGGTGAAGATGGTCGGCTCGACGAACCAGCCGGTACCGCACTCCGGGCGCTTGGCCGGCCCGCCGCCGAGCTGCAGCTTCGCGCCCTCGCTCTTCGCGACATCGATGTAGGACAGTACCTTCTCGTACTGCGGGCGCGTGGTCACCGGACCGACCTGGGTGTCCAGGCTGAGCGGGTTGCCCATCTTCGCGGTCTTCGCCAGCGCCAGCAGCTTTTCCACGAACCGGTCGTGAATCGATTCCTGCAGCAGCAGGCGCGAGCCGGCGATGCAGGTCTGCCCGGTGGCGGCAAAGATACCGCTCACCGCGCCATTCACCGCGTCTTCCAGATCGGCGTCCTCGAACACGATGTTCGGCGACTTGCCGCCGAGCTCCAGGCCGACCTTCTTGAAGCCGCGCGCCGCCGCCTCGTTGATGATGCGGCCGGTGGCATCCGAACCGGTGAAGGAGATCTTGCGGGTAAGCGGATGCTCCACCAGCGGCATGCCGACTTCCTTGCCGTAGCCGGTGACGACATTGACCACGCCCGCCGGGAATCCGGCCTCTTCGACCAGCTTGGCGAACTCGAGCGCCGACACCGAGGTGAATTCCGAGGGCTTGAGCACCACGGTATTGCCGGCCGCCAGCGCCGGCGCCAGCTTCCAGGCGGTGAGCATCAGCGGCGAATTCCAGGGCGTGATCGCCACCACCACGCCCAGCGGCTCGTAGCGGGTGAAATTGAAGTAGCCTTTCTTGTCCACCGGAATGACCGCGCCCTGCACCTTGTCGGCGAGCCCGCCGAAGTAGTAATACCACTGCGGGCAGTAGTTGAGCTGCGCCGACATCTCCGCGATCAGCTTGCCGTTGTCCTTGACTTCGATTTCGGCCAGGCGCTGCGCGTTCTGCGCGATCAGGTCGCCGAGCTTGCGCAGCAGCGCGCCGCGCTGCGTCGCGGTCATTTCCGGCCACGGCCCCGAAGTGAACGCAGCGTGCGCGGTTTTCACCGCGGTGTCGGCATCCTGCGCATTGCCGCGCGCAATCTGCGCCCAAGGCTCGCCAGTGAAGGGGTTGTAGCTGTCGAACCACTCGCCGCTGGACGGCGCCACCCACTCGCCGCCGATGTACATCTGGTATTTCTGCATGACCGTTCTCCTCCCGTGGATCTAAAAAACTTCAACGCCGAGTAAATACGAAAACATGTGCGAACCACCAAGGCACCAAGGCCACCAAAAAAGGCCAGGCCCTGAGTTTACTTCGTGCCTTCGTGTGTCGCTTTTTGCCTTTCCTCCCCCTCCTCGGCGTAGCGCTCTCAGCCGCCAATCCCTTCGCCTCGCCCGGAAAAAAACAAAGTGCGAAACACGAAGGCACGAAGGAAACAATTCGCTCGGTTCTCTTGGTGGCCTTGGTGTCTTGGTGGTTCGCCTTCCGCTTATTGCTTTCCTCCGCGCTGAGTGCTCATCCCTTCGCCTTTCCCCGTGCCCGGCACCCGGGCCTCGCCCTATTCTCTCACCCGCTCCAGCGCCTGGCGCAGATGGGCAACCGAGGTGTTGCCGCCGCAGCAGATGACGCCGACGCGCTTGCCCTTCAGCTCGCCGCGCATCCGGTAGGCGGCCGCCAGCACCGCGCCGGCAGCCGACTCGGCCAGTGTGTGGCAGCGCTCGATCCACCACGCCATGCCCTGCAGTATCTCGTCCTCGCTCACCAGGTGAAACTCGTCCAGATGGCGCGACAGTATTTCCAGCGTCATTTCCGCCGCTTCGCCGGTCGACAGGCCTTCGGCGAAGGTCCTGTTCGGCCGGCGTTCGATGCGCCCGCTGCGCCAGGAATCGTGCACCGCCGGCGAAGCGGCCGCCTGCACGCCGATGACCCGGATGCTGCGGTCGACGCTCTTCGCCACCAGGCAGGCGCCGGCGGCGCCGCTGCCCAGGCCCACCGGCACGACGATCGCATCCAGCGCCGGTTGCTGCTCGATCAGCTCCAGCGTCTCGGTGGCAACGCCGGCGATCAGCATCGGCTCGTTGGCCGAGTGCACGAAGCGGTAGCCGTTGTCCCGCGCCAGCGCCTGGGCATGCACCACCGCGTCGTCGAAGCGCTCGCCATGCTCGACGATCTCCGCGCCCATGCCGCGGATCGCGGCCAGCTTGCCGGCGTTGGCGCCGTGCGGCACGCAGATGTAGGCCTTCACCCCGAAAAGGCGCGCGGCGAATGCGAGCGACTGGCCATGGTTGCCGGTACTGGCGCTGACGATGCCGCGGCTGCGCTCTTCCGCGCTCATCGAGGCAACCAGGTTCACCCCGCCGCGCACCTTGAACGCGCCCACCGGCTGGTAATTCTCGTGCTTGACCCAGACTTCGGTGCCGATCAGGGCATCGAGCGGGGCGTAGCGGTAGGCCGGCGTCACGCTCAGGTAGGGCGCAATGCGGCGCCGGGCGGCCAGTACGTCGCGAAAGGTCGGCAGCCCGAGGCCGGCGGCCGACTTGCGCGTCAGATGATCCTTGATGCTTGCAACCGCCATGTCCGCCCCCATGTACCCGATACTGTTGTCAGGATGCCCGTATGGACGCTCATCACCATCACGTCGTCTGCCCTGGTTGCGATGCGGTCAACCGCGTTCCCGAAGCCCGTCTCGGCGAGTCGCCGGTGTGCGGGCGCTGCAAGGCGCCGCTGTTCACCGGCCGTCCGGTGGCCCTGTCCGAACGCAATTTCGCCGCCCAGGTCGAGCGGTCGAGCCTGCCGGTGCTGGTGGATTTCTGGGCGCCCTGGTGCGGCCCCTGCCGGATGATGGCGCCGCATTTCGAGCGCGCCGCCGCCCGCCTGGAACCCGCGGTGCGGCTTGCCAAGCTCGACACCGATGCCAACCCAGCGACCGCCGGCCGCTTCGCCATTCGCAGCATTCCCACGCTGATCCTGTTTCGCAACGGCCGCGAGATCGGCCGCCGCGCCGGCGCGATGGACGCGCAGGCGCTGGCCGACTGGGCTCGCAGCGCATTGTAATCGCAGCGCGGGCAGGCAAACGAAAACGCCGGGTGGAGCCCGGCGTTTTCGCATGCGCAACGGCGAAGGAATCAGCCGTGCTTGAACACGACGGTCTTGGTGGCGCAGAACTCGAACAACGCTTCGAAGCCTTTTTCGCGGCCGTGCCCGCTTTTCTTGACCCCGCCGAACGGCAGTTCGATGCCGCCCCCGGCGCCATAGCCGTTGACGAACACCTGGCCGCAGCGCAAGCCCTTGGCCACCCGCATCTGGCGCGCACCGTCGCGCGTCCACACCCCGGCCACCAGGCCGTAGTCGGTGCTGTTCGCCAGGCGCACGGCATCGGCTTCGTCCTCGAACGGAATCACCGACAGCACCGGGCCGAACACCTCCTCGCAGGCCAGGGTGTTCTCGCGCGGCACCGGACCGAACAGCGCCGGCGCCACGTAGAAGCCGACGCCCAACACGCCGTCGGCGATGCGCCCCTCGGCCAGCAGCGCGACGCCGTCCTGCTTTGCGCGCGCGATGAAGCCCTCGACCCGCTTCTTCTGACCGGCCGAGATCAGCGGTCCGCAATCCAGATCCATGGCGGCGCTGCCGACCCGGAGCTCACTGAATCGCGCGGCGATCTTCGCGACGAACCCGTCGTAGGCATTGCGCTGCACCAGCACGCGCGAGCCGGCCGAGCAGGTCTGCCCGCCGTTCTGCACGATGGCGTTGACCACCACCGGAAAGGCCGCCTCGATGTCGGCGTCGTCGAACAGGATCTGCGGCGACTTGCCGCCCAGTTCCAGCACGCAGCCGATGTGGTTCTTCGCCGCCGCCTGCTGCACCAGGGTGCCGACCTCGGGCGAACCGGTGAAGGACAGGAAATTGATGCCCGGATGCGCCGACAGCGCCGCGCCGGCCTCCTCCCCCAGCCCGGTGACCACGTTGATCGAGCCCTCGGGGAAACCCGCCTCGAGCGCCAGCTCGGTCAGGCGCAGCGGCGTCATGCATGCCTCTTCCGCCGGCTTCATCACCACCGCATTGCCCATGGCCAGCGCCGGCGCCAGGCTACGCCCGAACATCTGCGCCGGGTAGTTCCACGGGATGATGTGGCCGGTCACGCCCAGCGGCTCGCGCAGGATCGCGACCATGTAGCCTTCGAGAAACGGAATGGTGTCGCCGTGCACCTTGTCGGCCGCCCCGCCGTAGTACTCGAAGTAGCGCGCGGCCGCGGTGATATCCGCGCGCGCCTGTTTCATCGGCTTGCCGGTGTCGAGCGCCTCCAGTTCGGCCAGCTCGTCGAAGTGCTCGAGGATCTTCTGCCCGAGTTTCATCATCAGCCGGCCGCGCTCGGCCGCCGGCATGCGTCCCCAGGCGCCTTCGTCGAAAGCCCTGCGCGCGGCCGCCACCGCGGCGTCGATCTCGCGGGCACCGCCGCGGGCAATGGCGGCGAACACCTTGCCGTCGTTCGGCGACAGCACTTCAAGCGTGCGGCCGTCCGCCGCCGCGAGCCAGCGCCCGCCGATCAGGTTGTTGCGCGCGGCCGGCGTGGCCGCGCGCGCGGCTGTAGCAGTTGTCATTTTGGTCTGCTCTCCTCCCGAAGAAAGACTTCTCTCAGCTCTTCAACGGCAGCAGCGTCAGCTCCACCCGGCGGTTGAGCGCGCGCCCTTCGGGCGTGTCGTTGCTTGCAACCGGCCGTGTCTTGCCCGCCCCGATGGTGATCATCCGCTCAGACTTGACGCCCTTGCTCACCAGATACTGCGCGACCGTGTTCGCGCGCCGCTCGGACAGCGCCTGGTTGGCGGCGTCGCTGCCCACGCTGTCGGTGTGCCCGGCCACCTCGACGATGGTCTTGTCGTACTTCTTCAGCACCAGCGACACGCTGTCCAGCACATTGAAGAAGCGCGCATTCAGGTCGGAGCTGCCGGTGGCGAAGGTAATGTTGCCGGGCATGTTCAGCGTGATGTTGTCGCCCTGGCGGGTGACGCTGACACCGCTGCCCTGCAGCTGCTCGCGAAGCTCGGCTTCCTGCTTGTCCATGTAGGCGCCGACGCCGGCACCGGCCAGCCCGCCGACGCCGGCGCCGATCAGCGCCCGCTTGCGCCGCTCGCGCGCGTCATCGCCGCTGATGGCGCCCACCACGGCACCGGCGGCCGCGCCGATGGCCGCGCCCTTGGTGGTGTTGCTGACCTTCTGCTCGCCGGTATAGGGATCGATGGTCTGGCAGCCCGCGGCCAGCAGCGCGCCGGCGAATGCGGCAGTAATGAGGTGAATGTTCCTGAATGACATGCTCATGCTGGATACTCCCTTCTTAATTGTTGGATGCCCGAGAACGCGATCGCGCCGGCTCTGAGACCGGCGGCCGCGTCGAAAGGTTGCCGCCATTTTACCAATCGCCACCGGCAGGGCCGGCGTCGCCGATTGGCGACAGCGCGCGCACCGATGCCATAATCTGCCGAACGCTCCGCGGAAGTTCGCGATGACACGCCTGCACGCTCTCGCCGCCGCCCTGCTGCTCGCCGGGCTGGGCGCCACGCAACCCGCGCCTCCGGCCGGTGCACAGGTCGGCGCCGCCGCCGACGCATCGGCCTACTCGCGGCCGGTGCCGGGCCTGTCGCCGGCACAGGCCGAGCATTTCGCCCTCGGCCACCGGATGTTCAACAACAAGTGGGCGTTCTACTGGTTCGAGCATGCCGAATGGGGCCGCGGCCCCACTTCGAACGCCCAGTCCTGCGCCACCTGTCATGCGCGCAATGGCCGCGGCCTGCCGCCGGATGCCGACGGCCTGCGGTCGGAAGGTGCCGCGGCAGTGGTCGAGGAACTGCTGATCGACAGCCATATCCACGTGCGCGCCGAGCCGGCGCTGCACCTGGTGGTGCGCGTGAGCCTGCCCGGCGACGGACCCAACGGCGCGCCGCGCCCGCATCCGCACTACGGCGACCAGCTGCAGAATTTCGGCGTGCGCGGCGTAGTGCCGGCGGAAGCCGATGTCAGGGTGCGCTGGCGGACCGAGACGCGCACCCTGGCCGACGGCGAGACGGTGGAAATGCGCGCGCCGGTGCTCGCCCTCGAGCGTTTCGCCTATGGACCGCTGGGCGAAGACGTCATGCTGTCGCTGCGGCTGGCGCCGCCGCTGATCGGGGCCGGTCTGCTCGAGGCGGTGCCCGACGAGACCCTGGAAGCGCTGGCGCGCGCGCCTGCCGGCGAGGGCGTGCACGGCCGCCTCAACCGGGTGTGGGACCCCGAACGTCAGGCGACCGTGATCGGCCGCTTCGGCCTGAAGGCCAACCATCCCGGCCTGCGTGAGCAGGTGGCGGCGGCTTTTCTGAACGATCTGGGATTGAGCTCACCGCTGTATCCGGCGCAGAACTGCCCGCCGGTGCAGCGAACCTGCGCCGAGCAGATGGTGGCCGGCCGCCCGGAGATCAGCGAGCTGCGCCTGGCCGCCACGGTGTTCTATCTGGGCGCGCTCGAGGTGCCGGCGCGACGCCGCGCCGGCGAGCCGCAGGTGCAGCGCGGCGAAGCGCTGTTCCGCGCCACCGGCTGCAGCAC
>ERZ869936.880-NODE-880-length-24754-cov-7.013158_pt1 | contig 24754 bp, 18 predicted proteins | sample MGYA00520876_ERZ869936 | MGnify/ENA primary metagenome ERZ869936 (study PRJEB32218, sample SAMN09650985) | biofilter metagenome | isolation source: enrty point of leading RO module | place: Saudi Arabia: Thuwal, RO plant located on Red Sea | collected 2016-02-17 ... | reverse complement strand
CCGCCGATCGCCAGCTGATAGGTTCCACCGATTATCAGGACATCCGTGCCGCCTATCGCGAGAACGTCGGTCCCACCGATAGCTAGGACGTCGGTGCCACCGATAGCCAGTGAATCTGTACCACCGATCGCCAACAAGTCTGTGCCACCAATGGCTAGGAGATCTGTACCGCCAATGGCAAGCAGGTCCGTGCCACCGATAGCCGTAGAATCTGTACCGCCTATCGCCAACACATCGGTGCCACCGATCGCCGTCGCGTCAGTACCGCCTATGGCCGTCGTATCGGTGCCTCCGATGGCCGCGCCATCGGTTCCACCTATTGCGGTCCCGTCGGTTCCTCCAATCGCGGTGCTGTCGGTTCCACCGATTGCGGTTGTGTCGGTTCCACCGATTGCGGTTGTGTCGGTTCCACCGATTGCGGTTGTGTCGGTTCCGCCGATTGCGGTTGTGTCGGTTCCGCCGATTGCGGTTGTGTCGGTTCCGCCAATGGCTGCGTGCGCGTTAACAGCGCAAAGAACAAGCGCCGCACAAACCGAAATATCCTTAGTTCGAGGCTTCCACCCCTGAGAATTTGCATCGCTCATTTGAATTAGATCTCCAACAATCTATTTCATTGTTTGGTAGGCGCGTCAGTGACATGCCTCCCTCTAATCGCCCATCTTTTTCACTGTGGGCTCTATTCTTGGCGTTTCCTTTCGTCGAGCAGGTCCTTGATTTCAGTGTCGGGGTTTTCGTCGTGCACTACATAGTGGTATATGCCTACCCCAGTGTGCACAGCTTCTTCGCCCTTCTTTTCTTCTGGTCCTTCCAATTTCGAGAGCCAATTATCGATGTCATCGAGCAGCGCCTGACATTTCTCTCGAACAAACTGATCAAAGTGAGCCAGATCAGTTTTTTTAATTCCTCCGGGCCTCCAAACTGACCTTTCGAATCGACCCTTCCCTGGCCCTTCCTTCTGCATATTCGTCTCGATCGTGTGCACAAAGTTATGAATCCCTGTACCCACTCGTTCGAGAAAATCTGGATCAAGCAAATTCGGTACGTACTCCCGGCGAATGACCTTGAACCAGTTTTGATCGGTTTCTACGACAGCGCCGACTCTGATCAACTCGTCAAGCATTGCGCGGGGCGTCATGTCTCCGCTAAACCGTTGTACTAACTTGACGAATGTGACATCGGCCGAATTGTCTGAGTCGTATCGGAGTTCCAGTGGCATGCCGTATGGACCGGTGAATTCGGGGTCCGTATGCCAGCCGGAAAGCACTCGTCCAATCCGACTCATATTTGTCTTGGTGACGTATCTCCCTTCCGCATCAATTCCCGAAAGTCGCTGTACTTCTTTCCGGGTCAGTCCCGTGACGATCGCGATTCGGGCTTTTGACATTTTCTTGCCAGGAACACGAAATTCCTGAGCGGCGATCTCTACAAAAACCGTCTTAACAACTTCGGATAGTTCTGCGTATGTAATCCCGTGCCTTAAAAGAATCCGAACAAGTGGTCGAAGGAGTTTCGCGTAGGCTGCAAGCAGCCCCGTTTTTACAGAATCTGTCATATATCAACATAATACCCATAGTCGGGAATTTATTCCCGAACTACATCACAGTCAACATTAACTTTGGGCTAGAAAGGGCCTGCGTTATCGGGCAGGAATTGTTTCGCTTGACATCGAAACCGCAGGCTTAGCGGGAGCGCGTTGCAGGCTCAAGGCCCAGAGCGTCGGAAGCCACCCGAAACGCTCTATAATGCAATGAAAAACAATGACTAATCGCGGGAATGCGATGGGGGACTTAAGATTTATTTGTCTCCGACGCCTTTTCGGTGAAAGCCGGAAACAGAGCGAGGCCGCCCAGCAAGGCCAAACGCGCCGTACAGCGCTGTGGCTGGCTGTCAGCGGAAAATAGGCCCGTAAGGTCAACGGTGCGTGCTGCACCGCAACCATTTGCCGGCGGATGTGAGGTAAGTACTTGGACGAGGATGCCGGCCAAGTTGAGAATGAAATCAGCCGGGAGCTAACTAAGAGCTAGCCGAGTCGCATCTACGAGAATATATCGGATTCGGCTTTGTCTTCTTCAAAATAGAACACACCAACTCCAACCGCCTTTCGCGCTTCTCTAGTCTCTTCTTGCTCGTACAGCGTCTCGTAAGCAACAAAAAGGTCGTCAATAGCTTCGGTAAATTCGGTCAATCGGTCGCTGCCAATCCTACGAAGACGTGAAATATCTTCGTCTCGAACCGACTTTGTGGCGGCTGATCTTTGAATCCAAGTCTCGCTTTTTTCGCAACCAGTGTTGTGAGCGATAGTAAGAGCTGCTGGGTAGAGGCACTTCGCCAGTCCAGTAATTAGGCGCTCATGAACATCAAGCCCGGAAACGTTTCGCTTCAATACGGTTAGGCGGCCGTCTTTATCTTCTTTCACCGCGTTTATTCGCTTCAATTCGGTCCGCATTGCGCCAGGAGGGATATCTCCACCATGCTTGCGAACCAAACTCGAGAATGACGGCTCGTCGTTATCAAAGCTAAGGACTCTTGGCTCACCATTGGAGTTCAAGAATTGCTCGTCCGTATACCACCGATGCAAAATGATTGACATCGGAGTCGAACGAACCACAAGGGTTTCCTCGCCAGCTTCGGATTTGTCACGAAGCCGCCGCACTTCTTTTCGAGTAAGGCCGGTCATCACAGCGACGCGAGAGATATTCGTCGGTCGACCACGCAGCCCGTAGTCTTTAGTCGCTATCTCGACGAATGCTGTCTTCGAGATCTCTGCAAATTCCCTGTAACCGACACCGGCCCGGAGCAGAGCCCGCACTATTGGACGTAAGACGAGAAGTAGAGCACCTAATATTTGTTGTTGGATAGTGTCCTGCATGGACGCGGAATATAGGAGCGCCAAATATACCCGGTCAACGAAATTAGAGGGTTGGGAAAAATGGCCCAAGTTTCTTCTTCAGATCAACTCCAAAACCATTGTTATTTCTGCATCTATTTCCCGGTTTTAGAAATTGATTTCATTAAAAATTTTCGCTCCTTTTTTCCCAGTTTCTGCTTATTTATTGATCAGACAAAAGATTTTCCAACCCGACCTCATCGATCACGGTAATTCCGAGGTTTTGCGCTTTTGTTAGTTTCGAACCAGCGTTGTCGCCGGCGACGACGTAGTTCGTTTTCTTGGACACGCTGCCCGTCACCTTTCCGCCCAGCGCCTGGATCCGGCGTTTGGCCTCGTCTCGGGTCATGTTTGGCAGGGTGCCGGTCAGTACGAAGTTCTTGTCAACCAGCGGGCCGGAGTCCGCCTGCACGGTCGGTTCCGTGTCCTGCCAGTGGACACCCCGCTCACGCAACTCGGCGATGATCCCGGTGTTGTGCGGCTCGCTGAAGAAAGCCCGTACGTGCGAGGCAACGACCGGCCCGACGTCGGGCACCTTCTGTAGCGCGTCCTCGTCGGCCTCCTCGATCGCCTCCAGGCGGCCGAAATGGCCGGCCAGGGCATTGGCGGTCGCCTCGCCGACTTCGCGGATTCCAAGGCCGTAGAGAAAGCGCGCGAGGCTCGTGCTGCGGCTCCGGTCGATCGCCGCAAGCAGGTTGTCGGCCGACTTCTCGCCCATGCGCTCCAGCGCCACCAGCTCGTCCCTCTCGAGGCTGTAGATGTCCGCCGGCGTCTTCAGCCGCTCGCTGGCGACGAGTTGTTCTATCAGCTTGCTGCCGAGGCCCTCGATATCCAGCGCGCGGCGCGAGACGAAATGCTTCAGCGATTCGGTCCGCTGCGCCGAGCAGACCAGCCCGCCGCTGCAGCGGGCAACGGCCTCGCCTTCCGGCCTCACGACAGCGGAGCCGCACACCGGGCACTTCGCGGGTGCCTTCACCTTGCGCGTGCCCTTCGGGCGCTTCTCGCGAACCACTGCGACGACCTCCGGGATCACGTCGCCGGCGCGCCGCACGACGACGGTGTCGCCGACGCGGACATCCTTGCGGTGCAGCTCATCCATGTTGTGCAGCGTCGCGTTGCTGACGGTCACGCCGCCGACGAACACCGGCTCGAGCCGCGCGACCGGGGTCACCGCCCCGGTACGGCCGACCTGGAACTCGACGTTATTGACGACCGTCATCTCTTCTTCGGCCGGAAACTTGTGGGCGATCGCCCAGCGCGGCGCGCGCGAGACGACACCCAGCTCACGCTGGTAGTCGATCCGGTCCACCTTGTAGACGACGCCATCGATATCGTAGGCCAGCCGGTCCCGCTTCCGCCCGATCTCGGCGTAGTACTCGAGGCAGCCCTCGATCCCCTCGACGACCCGGCGCTCGGGACAGACCTTGAAGCCCCATTCCCGCAGCTGGTCCAGGATCAGGCTGTGCCGGTCCGGGATATCACCGTCCGCGTAGTAGCCGACCGAGTACACGTAAATGTCCAACGGCCGCTCGGCAGTGAGCTTCGGGTCGAGCTGGCGCAGGCTGCCGGCGGCGGCGTTGCGGGGATTCACGAAGGTCTTCTCGCCCTTCTGCTCCGCCGCCTCGTTGAACTGGCGAAAGCGCTCGCGCGGCATGAATACCTCGCCGCGCACTTCCAGCACGCGCGGCCAGCCGGAGCCGCCCAGGCCGAGCGGGACCGCGTGGATCGTGCGCACGTTGTGCGTGATGTCCTCGCCCGTCGTTCCGTCGCCGCGGGTCGCGCCGCGGACGAGCTTGCCGTCCTCGTACAGCAGGCTGACCGCGGCACCGTCGAGCTTCGGCTCGACGGCGTAGTCCAGCGTCTCGTCACCCTCGAACTCGAGCCGCTCCGTCACCCGCCGGTGAAACTCGCGCAGGTCCTCCTCGCTGAACGCATTGCCGAGCGACAGCATCGGCAGCCGGTGCTCGACGGTTCCGAAGGCCTCGACCGGCCCGGCGCCGACCCGCTGCGTGGGCGAGTCGTCGGTCACGAGGTCCGGGTGCTCGGCCTCCAGCGCCTGCAGGCGCCGCATCAGGCGGTCGAACGCGGCGTCGGAGATCTCCGGGTCGTCGAGCGCGTGGTAGCGGTAGTTGTGATGGGCGATCTCGCGCCTGAGCGCGTCGATCTCCTTGCGGATCTTCGCGGACGCCATGAGCGGGCGGCCCTCGGTCAGGCGACCTTGATGCCGAGCTGGTACTGGATGATTTCTTCGCGCAGGTAGCGCTCGCGCTGGATGCTCAGCGTGCTGCCGGTCTCGTCCAGCAACTCGCCGTCGAGTGTCTTCGCCAGCTGGCGGGCGGTCGACATCATCGTATCGAAGGCCTCGGCACCCTCGAGAGGCCCGGGCAGGACCATGAACAGGCTGATACCTGGATACTTCTGTTCCTTCAGGTTGGACAGGTCGAAGCTGCCCGGCTCGACCAGGCTCGCGGCGCTGAACACGACGCGGTTCTCGTCGTCGCCGTCGTAGCGGTGAAAAATGCCGAAGCGGCCATGGCGCATGCCGCCGCGCCGCAGCGCGAGTGCCAGCTGGTCACCGGCGAACGCCCCGCGGCGGGCAGCCACGAGGCGCAACGTCACGATCTTCTCCGGCGCCGCTGCGGCCGCGCCATCCTCCGCCGCCAGGGGCGGCTCGATGGGCTCGGTGCCCGTCCCCGTTTCCGTCTCCGGCGCAGGCGCCTGCGCCGACTGGGCGCCGCCCAGCGTCGGCTCGCGTCGCGCATCCGCCGACTCGCGGGCCGGACGGCTCGCCTCGCGCCGGCTGTACCAGTAGACGGCGGCGACGGCCAGCAGGCCGAACAGCAACAGCAACCAGCGAAGACCATCCATACGGACTCTCGCGCGTCCCGAACGTCAGCTCGCCGCCATCTTGACCGCTTCGTCGAGGTCCACGGACACCATGCGGGACACGCCCGGCTCCTGCATCGTCACGCCGGTCAGCTGGCGGGCCAGCTCCATCGTAACCTTGTTATGCGTGATGAACACGAACTGCACCTTGTCCGACATCTCCTTGACGATCTCGCAGAAGCGGCCGACGTTGGCGTCGTCGAGCGGCGCGTCGACCTCGTCGAGCATGCAGAACGGCGCCGGGTTCAGCTCGAAGATGGCGAACACGAGCGCCACCGCAGTCAGGGCCTTCTCGCCGCCCGACAGCAGGTGGATCGTGCTGTTGCGCTTGCCCGGCGGTCGCGCCATCACCGTGACGCCAGCCGCCAGCAGATCGTCACCGGTCAGCTCGAGGTACGCGTGCCCGCCGCCGAACAGGCGCGGGAACAGCTGCTTGAAGCCCTTGTCGATGCGCTCGTAGGTCTCGCGGAAGCGCGTGCGGGTCTCGCGGTCGATCTTGCGGATCGCGCCCTCGAGGGTCGCGAGCGCGTCCTGCAGGTCCGTGAGCTGCGAGTCGAGGTATTCCTTGCGCTCCGACTGCTCCTTGAACTCGTCGATCGCGGCCAGGTTGATCGGGCCCAGTCGCTCGATCCGGCGCCGGGTCTTCTCGAGCTTCTCCTCCCAGGCGGCTGGCGCGGCATCCTCGGCGAGCCCCTCGAGCAGCTCCTTGAGCTCGTGGCCGGTCTGGGCGAACTGCTCGGCGACGCCCTCGCGGCGTACGCGCACTTCCTGAGCCGCCATGCGTGCCTCGCCGACCTGCTGGCGCGCCTCGTCGACGTCCTGGTCGATCTGCATCCGGCGCTGGTCGAGTTCGCGCAGCGCGATCTCGGATTCCTGCACCAGCTTGCGGGCAGCCGCCAGTTCCTTCTCGACCTCGACCCGAACCTCGAGCAGCTGCTCGAGGCTCGTCTTTTTCTCGGCCAGCGGCGCCTCGCCCTCTTCCAGCTGCTTGCGAATCTCGCGCTCGCGCCGCCCGAAGTGCTCGAGCTGGGCCTGCATGCGCTCGAGGCTCTGCGCCGCGGACTCCTTGCTGGAGCGGCGGCTCTCGAACTGGATCGCCATGTCCTGGGCCGCACGCCGGTCTTCCTCCGCCTGCGTGCGCACGCGGGCGAGCTCGGCGCGCAGTTCCTCGCGCTGAGCCTCGAGGCTGCGGCGCTGCTCGGCCAGTTCCTCGACCGTGCTGTCGGCCTGCCTGAGCCGGCTGCGAGACAGGCCAAGCTGCTCGGCGGCCACCTGCTGCTCGTCCTCGAGCTCGCGCTGTTCCTCCGCGATCGCCTCGGCGCGCGCGTTCGCCTGTTCCATACGGTAACGCGCCGCGTCGAATCCGGCCTTGACCTCGGAGTACTCGCTCAGCAGCGCAGTAGCGTCCTGCTGCACGGTCTCGCGGCGTTCCTCGAGCTGCGACAGGCGCGTCCGGCCGTCGCGCAACAGGCCCCTGGCACTCTCGGTGCGCGCCTGCAGCTCGCGAATCTCGTCTTTCAGCCGGCGCATTTCGTGCTCGCGCTGCAAGACGCCCGCTTGCGGATCCTTGTCGCGACTGACGCGCAGCCAGTCGCGGCTGAGCCAGATTCCGTCCGGCGTGATCACGGACTGCCCGGCCGCCAGCCCCGCGCGCAGCGCGAGCGCCTGGTCCAGTGAATCGGCGGTGCGTACGCCGGCCAGCAGGCCGCGCAGCGCCGCGGGCGCGCCGTCCACGCGGGCCGCGAGCGTGCCGCCCGCAGCCGCGGGGTCGGCGTCGTCCGCGTCGTTCGACAGCAGTGTCAGCTTGCCGCCGTCGAACTGGCCGACCCGGCCGAGCGCCTGCGCGATGTCGCCGACGCAGACGGCCTGCAGGTAGTCGCCGAGTACCGTCTCGGCCGCCCGCTCCCATCCGGACTCGACCGTCAGCGAGCGCGCGACCCGCGGGTTGCCGTCGAGGCCGCTCGCCTCCAGCCAGCCCTGCACGGCCTCGTCACTCTGCCCGAGCGCGGCCTTCTGCACGGCCTCGAGCGACGCGTAACGCGCCTGGGCCTGCTGCAGCTGCGTGCCGCGCTCGTCGACCAGCTTCGCGAGCTTGCCGTCCTGCTCGCGCAGCTTGCGGATCTTGTCGGCGATGTCCGCCAGGTGCCGGTCGAATTCGTCCCGGGCCTGGCGCTTGTGCAGCTCCTGCACCGCCAGCTGTTCGAAGCGCTGCTTCAGCTCGTCCGGGTTGGCGGCCTCGCCGGCCTCGGCCAGCTTGCGGCGGCGCTCGGCGAAGCTCTGCATGCGCGACTCGAGCTGCTCGATGCGGGTCTGCTCGACGTTGCGGGTCTGCTCGGATTCGTTCGCGCGACCGGCCCAGGCGTCCCACTGCTCCTGCCAGGCCGCGAGCGCCTGCTCGGCCCGCGCCAGCGACGCGCTCGAGCGCTGCTCGCTTTCGCGCGCCTGCTCGAGCCCGGGCATCAGCTCGCTCAGCGTCAGCTCCAGCTGCTCGATTTCACTCCGGTCCTGGTTGATGTGGTTCGCGATTTCCTTCGCGCCCGTGACCGCCTGCTCCAGGTCCTCGCTCAGCCGCTCGCGCAGGTCGTGCGCGTGCTCGATGTTCTGTTCCAGCCGGGCAATTTCGGAGCCGGCCTTGTAATAGCGCGCCTGCACCTCGTTGAACGCGTCGCTGCGTTCGCCCTGCTCGGCGCGGCAGCGCTCGATCTGCGCCTCGAGCTTGCGCTGCTCGGCGATGACCGCCTGCAGCGCCGTTTCGCGGTCGGCGAGCGCCGTGTCCGCTTCGCGCGCCGCCCGGTCCAGCGTGCGCAGACGCAGCGCCAACAGCTCGGCGACGGTGCGTCGCTCCTCGTCTTTCAGGCGCCCGTAGCGCTCCGCCGTCCTGGCCTGGCGGTCGAGGTGCTTGAGCTGCTTCTCGACCTCCTCAAGCAGGTCCATCAGGCGGTCGAGGTTTTCCTTGGTGTGTTTGATCCGGTTCGAGGTCTCGCGGCGCCGCTCCTTGTACTTGGAAATGCCGGCCGCCTCCTCGATGAACACGCGCATTTCCTCGGGCTTGGCCTCGATCAGGCGCGAAATCATGCCCTGCTCGATGATCGAGTAGCTGCGTGGCCCGAGCCCGGTGCCGAGGAACACGCCGGTGATGTCCTTGCGCCGGCAGCGCGTACCGTTCAGGTAGTAGCTCGAGATCCCGTCCCGCGACACCTCGCGCCGGATCGAGATTTCCGCGTATTTCGCGTACTGGCCGTCGAGCGTGCTGTCGGTATTGTCGAACAGCAGCTCCACCGAGGCGGCGCCGACGGGCTTCCGGGCGCTCGAACCGTTGAAAATCACGTCGGTGATGGAGTCGCCGCGCAGGCGGCTGGCCGAGCTCTCGCCCATCACCCAGCGCACCGCGTCAATGACGTTCGACTTGCCGCAGCCATTGGGGCCGACGACGCCGACGAGATTGCTGGGGAAGGGAATGGTGGTGGGGTCTACGAAGGATTTGAAGCCGGCGAGCTTGATCTTGCTTAATCGCATGTGCTGGGGGACGCCAAATAGCCCGTCAAATCCGGCTAGTGTAAAGTAATTGCCCGGATAAAACGATTGTCGGCAAGCGAAGACACTCGTCGCGCGAGCCGGCCTGCAGGCGCGTCTCCCGGCGCGCCCAGGATGCTTTGCCGCCGCGTCCCGGAGATCGGGAAAACACCTGAAAATCAAGGCTGAAATGGGTCCCTTTTTGGGCTTCCATGTCGCCCCCGGCGATGTATAATCCCGCCCTTTTCTCGGACCGTCAGGAGTCGACGATGCCTGCAAAGAAGAAGGCCAGCAAGAAACGCAAGACCGCGGCCGCCTCCCGCAAGAAGGCCGCGTCGAAAAAGGCTACGGCAAGGAAAAAGCCGGCAGGCAAGAAGGCGAAAGTGACCCGGAAGAAAGTGAGCAAGAAAGCGACGAAAAAGAAAGCCGCCAGCAAGAAATCCGCTGCGAGCAAGAAAAAGGCGAGCAAGAAGAAACCCGCCAGCAAGAAAAAGACCGCGAGCAAGAAAAAGGCCGCCAGCAAGAAGAAAACGTCCAAGAAGAAGGTGAGCAAGAAGAAGGCAAGCAAGAAGAAGACCGCGGCCAAGAAACAGCCGGTGAGGAAGAAAACCGCGTCCGCGAAGAAACCGTCGGCGAAAAAGGCTTCCAGCAAGAAGGCGGCCGGCAAGAAAGCGCCGGCGCGCAAGACCGCGGCGAAGCGCAAGCCCGCCCGCACGGGCGACGTGCTGTCCGGACCGATCCACGGCATCGAGCCCTACCAGGCACGCCGCGGCGAGGACTACATGAATCCGGAGCAGCTCGAGCACTTCCGCGAGATCCTGCTCGCCTGGAAGCGCGAGCTGATGAACGAGGTCGACCGCACCCTGCACCACATGCAGGACGAGGCGGCGAACTTTCCCGACCCGAACGACCGGGCGACACAGGAATCCGAGTTCGGCCTGGAGCTGCGCACCCGCGACCGCGAGCGCAAGCTGCTGCGCAAGATCAATTCGGCCCTCGCCCGCATCGACGACGGCAGTTACGGCTACTGCGAGGAGACCGGCGAAGAAATCGGCCTGAAACGGCTCGAGGCACGCCCGGTCGCGACGCTGTGCCTCGAAGCCCAGGAACGCCGTGAAATGGCCGAGCGCCAGTTCCGCGACCGCGACGACCGCTATCGCTGACCGCCGGGCCGCCGCCGCTGACCCGGCCGCGGCAGAGCGCTTCGCCCGCCAATGCATGAGCTGAGCGCCGGCGGCCACGTCGGCCGCTTCGCCCCTTCCCCCACCGGCCCGCTGCACTTCGGCTCCCTGCTCGCCGCCGCGGCGAGCTACCTGCAGGCCCGTAGCCGGGACGGCCGCTGGCTGCTGCGCGTCGAGGACATCGACCCGCCGCGCGAGCAGCCGGGCGCCACCGAACGCATCCTCACGGCGCTGGAGACCTACGGGTTCGAGTGGGACGGCGACGTGCTCTACCAGAGCGCGCGGCGCGACCGACACCTGGACGCGATCGACGAGCTGCGCGAACGCCGGCTTGCCTATGCCTGCGGCTGCTCCCGCCGAGACCTCGAGGACGCCCCGCGCGGACCGCTCGGCACGATCTACCCCGGGCACTGCCGCGGCGGCACGGACGCGACCGAGTTCGCGATCCGCGTGCGGACGGACGACCGGCCGATCCGTTTCACGGACGGACTGCAGGGCCCGCAGACGGCGCGGCTCGAATCGGAGTCGGGCGACTTCGTGATCCTGCGCCGCGACGGGCTGGTCGCCTACCATCTCGCGGTCACGATCGACGACGCGGACCAGGGCATCACCGAGGTCGTGCGCGGCGTCGACCTGCTCGACTCGACGCCGCGGCACATCCACCTGCAGCGCCTCCTTGGCCTGCCGACGCCGCGTTATTTACATATTCCGGTCATCGAGAATCACGACGGCCAGAAGCTCAGCAAGCTGACCGGCGCCTCCGCGCTGCCGCTCGACGAGCCGCGGCCCGTGCTGCTCGCGGCGCTCGCGGCACTCGGCCAGCCGGTACCCGGGGAGCTCGCCGGCTGCAGCCTGGCCGACATCTGGCGCCACGCCATCCGCCACTGGAACCCGCACGGCCTGGCCGGCCGCAGGCGCATCGCGCCGGACGCAAACCCTATGGTTGGCACCGAAAATCGGCTATCGTAGGCGCCGTTTTCACACACGGCCTCGCAATGATGCGACCGCGCCGTGCCTGGCCGCCCGGTCGGGCCGGGCCGATCGCGAGCACTGCGACCAGCCCGGAATCCCCCGCGGCGTGCGCTCGGACCAACGAGTCGGACATGACTGCAGCCCGCATCATCAAGAAATACCCGAACCGGCGTCTCTACGACACGGAAGAAAGCCGCTACATCACGCTCGCGGACATCCGCGACCTCGTGCTGCGCAAGGTGGATTTCACCGTCATCGACAAGAAGTCGGGCGACGACATCACCCGCTCGATCCTGCTGCAGGTCATCAGCGAGCAGGAGCAGCACGGCGACGCGGTCATGAGCCGCGACTTCCTGTCGCAGGTCATCCGCTCCTACGGCAAGGTCATGCCGGGCTTCATGGCCCGATACCTCGAACAGAGCATGAAGCTGTTCATGACCCAGCAGCAGAACATCCGGGGGCAGGTCAAGAAGGTCGTCGGGGTCGATCCCGTGCTGGCCGTCTCCGACATTGCACAAAAGAATTTCAATCGCTGGAAGAACCTCCAGGAAGAGGTCTTCCGGCGCTTCGCCGGCGGCCGCGAGGCCGACGACGACACCGAGGACAAGCCGAAAGGACAGAAAAAGGCCGGCTGAATCCGGCGATTGCGGGCGCCGCCGGGTCTTGACAGGCGGCGGGCGACTGGCCTATTTTGTGCGGTGCAGCAGGGTTTCGCTCCCCCGCCCCCTGCTGCGATTGCCTGAAGGGGCGCAAGCTCCATGGCCGGCCCCCCGCCCCGTGCGAGGGGCCGTTTTTTTGCCCGGTGAGGCGATCCAGGCGCCTGATTTGACACAAGAATTTTCGAAGAACCCGCGCCTGGCACAGAGCCCGTTCCGCCCCCCGCGCTGGCTGCGCAATCGCCACCTGCAGACGATCTTTCCCACCCTGCCGTGGACGCGCGGGCCCAAGCCCGCCGTCGTCATGGAGTGGCTCGAGTTGCCGGACGGCGACCGCGCCGCGCTCGAATGGCTGCCGGCCGGCGAGCCGGCGCGCGCCGCGAACCCGCTGCTGGTCATCCTGCACGGTCTCGAGGGCTCCGCAGAGTCGCCGTACTGCCGCCACCTGATGTGGGCCGCCGCCGCGCGCGGCTGGCGCGCCGTCGTGCTGCACTTCCGCGACTGCGGCGACTACCGCAACCGGCTGCCGCGGCGCTACCACGCCGGCGAAACCGACGACCTGCGCTACTTTCTCGGCCGCCTGCGGACCGCCTGGGAGCACGAGGGCCCGGTGTTCGCCGCCGGCTATTCGCTGGGCGGCAACGTGCTGCTCAAGTACCTCGGCGAAAGCGGCAGCGGTGCGCCGCTGACGGCGGCCGCCGCGGTCTCCGTGCCGCTCAGCCTGCACAATTCGGCGGCAACGCTGGAACGCGGCGGCTCGCGTTTCTACCAGTCCTACCTGCTGCGGCGCATGAAGCAGGCCGTTCGGCGCAAGTTCAATCCCGACACCGCCGCGTTCGACTGGCGCCGCGCGCTCGCCGCGCGGACGTTCGCCGAGTTCGACGACGCCGTCACGGCGCCGCTGCACGGTTTCCGTGGCAAGGACGATTACTACGACCAGTGCAGTGCGGCCGGCTACCTCGGCCGGATCCGGCGCCCGACGCTGGTGATCAATGCCCTGGACGACCCGTTCATGACCCCGGCGGCCATTCCGCCGGCCGACGAGATCGCCGACACGGTCACGATCGAGGTCAGCCGGCACGGCGGCCACGTCGGCTTCATCGAGGGCGGAGCGCCCTGGCGGCCACGATTTTTCCTGCCTGAACGAATTGTCCGTTTTTTCGACTCGTTCATATCTCCGGGCCCGGGCTCCCCGTAGAATTTTGCGCATCCTGGCCTGCCGGCCGTGCCGGCGACCCCTGCGCAATGGAAAAACTTAAAATAAGCACCCGCGACCTGGAGACAGGTCTGTACGTCTCGGATCTCGACCGCCCGTGGCTCGAGACCCCGTTCCTGTTCCAGGGCTTCGTCATCAAGGACGAAGACGATCTCGCCGAGCTGCGCAAGCATTGCCAGTTCGTCTTCGTCGACCCGGAGCAGTGCGAGCTGTCCCGGGAGCAGCTGCAGAAACTGGTGCGGCTGAGCCGGGAAAGCGAGCAGGAGCAGGCCGCCAACGAGTCGCAGGCCGCCGCGCGCAGGCCGGTGCGGGACGTGCCCGAGCCCGATTTTTCGAAAACGGGCCGTTACTACGTCAACACCGAGGAACTGGCGAAGGAACTCGAGCGCGCCCAGGTCATCGAGAAGGAAGCCTCCGCGGCCGTCAACCGGGTGCTGGACAACGTGCGCAACGGCGAGGCGCTGGACGTCCCCGAGCTCCAGCAGGTCGTCGACCCGCTGGTGGACAGCGTGCTGCGCAACGCCGACGCGATGGCATGGCTGATGCGGATCCGCGAGACCGACGAATACGTCTACCAGCACTCGATCGGCAGCTCGGTCTGGGCGGTCGTCTTCGGCCGCCACCTCGGCTTCGACAAGGAAACCCTGAACGCGATCGGCCTCGGCGGGATGCTGCTCGACGTCGGCAAGACGCGCCTGCCGGTCGAGATACTGAAAAAGGCCGGGCCGCTCACGCCGGACGAGCAGCTGATGATGCACCAGCATGTCGAGATGGGTCTGGATATCCTGCGGGAATCCGGCAACGTCGACCCGCGGGTGGAAATCATGCTCGCGACGCACCACGAGCGTCACGACGGGTCCGGCTACCCGCACGGCCTGAAGGAGACGAACATCCCGGTGCTCGGGCGCATCGCCGGCATCGTCGATTCCTACGATGCGATGGTGTCGAAGCGGCCCTACGCCGAGACCCGCTCGACGTTCAGCGCGATGCGCCAGCTGCAGCGCGCGTCGCGCGACAAGTTCCAGAAGGAGATGGTCGACCAGTTCGTGCAGGCGGTGGGCATGTTCCCGACCGGCAGCCTGGTCGAGCTGAACACCGGCGAAGTAGCCGTCGTTACCGCGCAGAACAACTACCAGCGATTACGGCCCGAGATCATGGTCATCCTGGACCGCGAGAAGCAGCTCTGCGCAGATTTCCGCACCATCGACCTGCGCATGAGCACGGCGGACGATCTCGGCAAGGAATCGCTGTGGATCGACAAGGGCCTCGAGCCCGGAACCTACGGCATCGACCCCGCCGAGTACTTCCTGTAACGCCGTGAGCACCGCTGCTGCACAGACCCCGTTCTCCTACGACGTCTTCCGCGAAAGGCTGGCTGCGCGGCTGCGCGACAATGACGCGCTGGTGGCCGTGATCATGGTCGAGGCCTGCAACATGCCGCGCATCGATGCGCGCTTCGGCCGCGAGCACCGCAACCGGCTGCTCGCGAAGCTGGCCGAGGAGATTCACGGTGCAATTCGCAGCGCGGACTTCGTCAGCCAGATCGGCGAGCAGGCCTTCGCGCTGATCGTCCCGGGCCTCAAGAACCAGGGTCATGCAATGCTGGCCGCGAAAAAGCTGCTGCGACTTGCCGAGGCCGACAACCGGCAGCCCGGCAGCGAACTGGCTCACATCGAGTTGCGCGTCAGCATGGCGCTCAGCCCGGACCACGGCGACGACGCCGGCGAGCTGCTTCGCTCTGCCCAGCTGGCGCTCGAGGTGGCCAAGGACCAGCGCCGGGACCTCGTGACCTACGACCAGGAGAGCGTCGGCAAGACCTCGGTATCCTGGGACGTTCGCGACGACCTCGAGGAGGCGATCCGCGAGGGCGAGCTGGACGTGCACTACCAGCCGAAAATCGACCTGCAGACGGGCGCCGTCTACGGCGCCGAGGCGCTCGCTCGCTGGTTCAGCCCCAGCCGCGGCACGATGCCGCCGGACCAGTTCATTCCGGTGGCCGAATCCTCGGACCTGATCCAGCCGCTGACCCGCTTCGTTCTGAATGCCGCGATGCGCAGCCAGATGACCTGGCAGCGCGACGGCCACGACGTCGGCATCGCCGTGAACCTGCCGGCCTCGATGCTGCTCGACCAGGGTATCGTCGGCATGGTCGAGAGCCTCTTGTCTATCTGGGACATCGAGCGCGGACGGCTCACGCTCGAACTCACGGAGAGCGCGATCATGGCGGACGTCGACACCTGCTTCGATTCCATGTCGCGCCTGAAGGACCTTGGCTGCCGCATTTCGATCGACGACTTCGGCACCGGCTACTCGTCGTTCTCCTATTTCAAGACGATTCCCGCCGACGAGCTCAAGATCGACCGCGCCTTCATTACCAACCTGCGCACGGACCGGGCGGACCGGCACATCGTGCGGACCATCATCGCGCTGGCGCACGCCTTCGAACTCAAGGTCGTCGCCGAAGGCATCGAGGACGAGGAGACACTCGCGCTGCTGCGGAAACTCGGCTGCGACGTCGGCCAGGGCTACGTGATCTCGAAACCCCTGGCGCGCGACGACTACGACGCCTGGCTCGATGCGCGCCGCTACGCACAACCGGAAATCTGAGCGGCTTCGTTCGGGACAGGCAAAGAAAAAGGGCGCCGTGCGGCGCCCTTTTTCGTATACGCAGACGGTGCTGCCGGTCAGGCGGCGTCGACTTCCTTCATCGACAGCCTGACGCGGCCCTGGCGATCCACCTCGAGGACCTTGACCCGCACCTCGTCGCCCTCGGCGAGCTTGTCGCTGACCTTCTCGACCCGCTCGTTGGAGATTTGCGAGATGTGCACGAGGCCGTCCTTGCCCGGCAGGATCGTCACGAAGGCACCGAAGTCCATCAGCCGTGCCACCTTGCCCGTGTAGATCCGGCCGACCTCGACGTCCGCCGTGATCAGGTCGATGCGGCGTTTCGCTTCCTTGCCGGAGACCCCGTCGACCGAGGCGATGCGGACCGTGCCGTCGTTCTCGATGTCGATCGTCGCGCCGGTTTCCTCGGTGATCGAGCGAATGACGGAACCGCCCTTGCCGATCACGTCGCGGATCTTCTCCGGATCGATCTTGAAGGTCATGATGGTCGGCGCCCACTCGGACATTTCCTCGCGCGGCGCGGAGATGACCTTCGCCATCTCGCCCAGGATGTGCAGGCGTGCATCGCGTGCCTGGTCCAGCGCCTTGTTCATGATCTCGCGCGTGATGCCCTGGATCTTGATGTCCATCTGCAGCGCGGTAACGCCGTCCTCGGTGCCCGCGACCTTGAAGTCCATGTCGCCGAGGTGGTCTTCGTCGCCAAGGATGTCGGTCAGGACCGCGAACTCGTCGCCTTCCTTGACCAGCCCCATCGCGACGCCGGCCACCGGCGCCTTGACCGGCACGCCGGCGTCCATCAGCGCGAGGCTCGAGCCGCAGACCGAGGCCATCGAACTGGAACCGTTCGACTCGGTGATTTCCGACACGACGCGCAGCACGTAGGGAAACTCCTCCGTCGTCGGCATGACCGCCTGGATGCCGCGGCGGGCCAGCTTGCCGTGGCCGATCTCGCGGCGCTTCGGCGAACCGACGAAACCCGTCTCGCCGACGCAGTACGGCGGGAAGTTGTAGTGCAGCATGAACGGCTCTTTGCGCTCGCCCTCGATCGCGTCGATGATCTGCGCGTCGCGGCCGGTACCGAGGGTCGTCACGACGAGAGCCTGGGTCTCGCCGCGCGTGAACAGCGCGGAACCGTGGGCGCGCGGCAGCACGCCGACCTTGACGTCGATCGGGCGTACCGTCTTCGTGTCGCGGCCGTCGATGCGCGGCTTGCCTGCAATGACGCGCTTGCGGACGATGCCTTTCTCCAGCTTCTTCAGCGCGCCGGATACTTCGTCCGTCGTGAACCTCGGCTCGTCACCGGCGGCCAGCGCCGCGAGCGCCTTGTCTTTCGCCGCGCCGACGGCTGCCTGGCGGTCCTGCTTGTCGCTGACCTGGTAGGCGTCGCGCAGCGCCGCCTCGGCGACCTCGGCAACGGCCGCGTCGAGATCCGCGTTCTCGGCGGGCGCCTGCCAGTCCCATTTCGGCTTGCCGGCCTCGGCGGCGAGCTCGTTGATCGCCTTGATGGCCGTCTGCATGTGCTCGTGGCCGAACATGACGGCGCCGAGCATGACCTCTTCGGACAGGCGCTTGGCTTCCGATTCGACCATCAGCACGGCCTGCTCGGTGCCCGCGACGACGAGGTCGAGCTGCGACTCGGCGAGCTGGGTCGCGGTCGGGTTCAGGATGTAGTCGCCATTCTTGTAGGCAACCTTGGCCGCGCCGATCGGGCCGGCAAACGGCATGCCCGAGATCGCGAGCGCGGCCGACGCGCCGATCAGTGCCGGGATGTCGGCATCGACTTCCGGGTTCATCGACACGACGGTGGCGATGATCTGCACCTCGTTGACGAAGCCTTTCGGGAACAGCGGCCGGATCGGTCGGTCGATCAGGCGGCAGACGAGCACTTCCTTCTCGCTCGGCCGGCCCTCGCGCTTGAAGAAGCCGCCAGGGATCTTGCCCGCGGCGTAGGTCTTCTCCTGGTAGTTGACGGTCAGCGGGAAGAAGTCGCGACCGGGGTCCGGCTGCTTGCGGCCCACGGCGGTAACCAGCACCGCCGTATCGGCCATCGTGACCATGACGGCGCCGTCCGCCTGGCGCGCTACGCCGCCCGTCTCCAGCGTGACCTCGTGGTCACCGTATTGAAACTTTTTCGTGATTACGTTCACTTGCTCTACTCGTGTGAATTGCGCAGGCAAGACGACACCGGCCGCACCCGTATCAGGGTCGTGCGCCGGTGTGCTTCATTGCGCCTGGAGCCGCTGGAATCAGCGGCGAAGACCGAGCCGCTTGATCAGCTCGAGGTACCGGTCCTGATCCTTGCCCTTCAGATAGTCGAGCAGCTTGCGCCGCTTGTTGACCATCTTCAGCAGACCCTGCCGGGAGTGGTGGTCTTTCTTGTGCTCACCGAAGTGCTCGGTCAGCTCGGAAATTCTCGCGGACAGCAACGCGACCTGGACCTCGGGCGAACCCGTGTCCTGCTCACCGCGGCCATACTCCGCGATGATACTGCTCTTGTTCTCACTGCTAAGTGACATCTCGATTACGACTCCAAACTCGCTCTTGACTTTTTGGCCCTTTTTGGAAGCGCGCTATTCTAGCGCCTGATTCCGGCCAGTAACAGCCCAAACGGGCGAAAAAACAAACAATTTTCCCGGTACGGCCGTCGTTCTCAGGCCGGTCCGGGCAGCCCCCCGAACAGCCGTTTCGGGGCCACGCGGCCGTCCCCGGTCGCGCTCGCGACGCCGAGGAACCGCCCTGCCTCGTCGTAGGCCCGCAACAGGCTGCCGGCCGCCGCGTCGGCGACCGCGGCCGTCACCGGCTGGCCCCGCAGGAACCTCGACGCGGCGCCCCGCACCAGGCGGCAGGCGGGCCAGTGGCCGAGCGCCCGGTCCACCGGCAGCAGGTGCCGGTCCAGCGCCTCCGCACCGCCCGCGGATGCCTCGGCCTCGAGGGCGGCCAGCGTCAGCATCTCCTCCTCGGCGAAGCCCGCGACCGACTCGCGGTGCAACGCGGCCGTATGGGCGATGCCGCCCGCCGCGCGCGCCAGGTCCTCGACCAGCGTCCGCACGTAGGTGCCCTTCGAGCAGGCCACCCGGAACACGAGCCGGGAACCGTGCGCCTCCAGCAATTCCAGTCGGCGGATCGCGACACGCCGTGGTTTGCGCTCGACGGTCCGGCCCTCGCGCGCCAGTTCGTAGAGACGCTTGCCGCCCTGCTTCAGCGCCGAGTACATCGGCGGCACCTGCTCGATCTCGCCGGTGAAGCGCTCGAACAGCGCCAGCCAGTCGGCCTCAGCGAGCGCCGGCACTTCGGCAGTTGCGACCGGCTCGCCGTCGGCATCGCCGGTGTCGGTCGCGATGCCGAGCCGCGCGACGACCCGGTAACACTTGTCCGCGTCGAGCAGCCAGGCACTGACCTTGGTCGCCTCGCCGAAGCACAGCGGCAGCATGCCGGTGGCCGCCGGGTCGAGGCTGCCGGTGTGCCCGGCCTTGCGCGCCCGCAGCAGGCGGCGGACCGCCTGCAGCGCGCGGTTCGAGGTGATGCCGGCAGGCTTGTTCAGCAACAGCAGGCCGTGCACCGGCCGCTGTTCCCGGCGCCTGCCCGCTTGCACTGCCATCAGCCGCGGCCCTTGTCGTCCCGGTCGATCGCGTCGCGAATCAACTGGCTTATCGCCGCACCGTGCGCGATGCTGTCGTCGTGCGCGAAGCGCAGCTCCGGCACGTGCCGGACTTTCAGTTCACGGCCGAGCTTGCGCCGCAGAAAGCCGGAGGCCTTGTCCAGCGCCTCGGCCGCAGGCTGAGGATCGTCGTCCGGGTTCAGCAGGCTGAAATACACCCGTGCCACCGACAGGTCGCGCGACAGTTCGACGTCCGTCAGCGAGGCGTTCGCTAGCCGCGGATCCTTGACCTCGAAACGCAAAAGCTCGCTCAGGCTGCGCAGGATCTGCGCGCCGAGCCGCTCGTTGCGGGCGAATTCACGCGGCACGTTGCCTCCGCTCCGGCGCTCAGTCCAGCGTGCGGGCGACTTCTACCCGCTCGAAGCACTCGATCTGATCGCCGACCTTCACGTCGTTATAGTTGCGCACGCCGATGCCGCACTCGGTACCGGCGCGTACCTCGTTAACGTCGTCCTTGAAGCGGCGCAGCGATTCGAGCTCGCCCTCGTAGATCACGACGTTGTCGCGCAGCACGCGGATCGGGTTCGAGCGCTTGACGTAGCCCTCGATAACCATGCACCCGGCGACGTTGCCGAACTTCGGCGACGAGAACACGTCCTTGACCTCGGCAAGACCGACGATGTTCTCGCGGATCTCGGGCGACAGCAGGCCGGTGATCGCCGCCTTAACGTCGTCGATCGCCTCGTAGATGATGCTGTAGTAGCGCACGTCGACGCCCGACTCCTTGATGGCGCTGCGCGCGGCGCCGTCGGCACGCACGTTGAAGCCGATGATGACGGCGTTCGAGGCCGCGGCCAGCGTCGCGTCGGACTCGGTGATGCCGCCGACGCCCGAGCTGATGACCTTGACCTTGACCTCGTCGTTCGACAGCTTGGTCAGCGCGTCGCGCAGGGCCTCGGTGCTGCCGTGCACGTCCGACTTGATGATCAGCGGGACTTCGGAGGTTTCCGCCTCGGTCATCTGGCTGAACATGTCCTCCAGCTTCGAGGCCTGCTGCTGTGCCAGCTTCGATTCGCGGGCCTTGCCCTGGCGGAACTCGGCGACCTCGCGGGCCTTGCGCTCGTTCTTGACGACGAGGAACTCGTCGCCGGCGTTCGGCGTGTTGGACAGGCCTAGAACGGCAACCGGCGTCGACGGCCCGGCCTTTTTGATCTGCTTGCCGGACTCGTCGAACATGTTGCGGATGCGGCCGTACTCCTCGCCCGCGATGATCATGTCGCCCTGCTTCAGCGTGCCGGCCTGCACCAGCAGCGTCGCCACCGCGCCGCGACCCTTCTCGAGGCTCGACTCGATCACGATGCCCTGCGCCGGCCCTTCCGCGACAGCCTTGAGGTCCATGACCTCGGCCTGCAGCAAGAGCGCGTCGATCAGGCTGTCGATGCCCTCGCCCGTGTGCGCGGAAACGTTGACGAACAGGTGGTCGCCACCCCAGTCCTCGGAGATTACCTCGTGCTGCGACAGCTCGTTGCGGACGCGGTCGAGGTCGGCGTTTTCCTTGTCGATCTTGTTGACGGCCACGACGATCGGAACCTCGGCCGCGCGGGCGTGCTGGATGGCTTCGATCGTCTGCGGCATGACGCCGTCGTCGGCCGCGACGACCAGGATCACGATGTCTGTCGCCTGCGCGCCGCGTGCGCGCATTGCCGTGAAGGCCGCGTGGCCCGGCGTGTCGAGGAAGGTCACCGTGCCCTTGTCGGTCTTCACCTTGTAGGCGCCGATATGCTGGGTAATGCCGCCGGCCTCGCCCTCGACGACTTTCGCGCGGCGGATGTAGTCGAGCAGCGAGGTCTTGCCGTGGTCGACGTGACCCATGACGGTGACGACCGGCGCGCGCGAGACTTCCTCGCCCTTCGGCTGCTCGTCGGCGAGCAACTCCTCGTCGATGTCCGCGGCGCTGACCGGCTTCGCCTTGTGGCCCAACTCTTCGACGACCAGCGTCGCCGTGTCCTGGTCGATGACCTGGTTGATCGTCACCATGGCGCCCATGTTGAACAGCACCTTGATGACCTCGTTGCCCTTGACGGCCATCTTCTGCGCGAGCTCCGCTACCGCGATGCTCTCGGGAATCTCCACCTCGCCCACGACCGGCGCGGTCGGCTTTTCGCAGCCGTGCTCGCCGCTGCCGGTGACGGCGATCGGACGACGGCGCGTCGGCGTCTTGCGCCGGCGGCGGCCGCTCTTGTCGCCGGCGACGTGCAGTTCCTTGCGGCCGTAGCGGGTCTCGGTCTTGGCGGGAGCCTTCTTGCGCTCCTTTTCCTTGGCGCGACGCTCGCGCGCGTCCTGCTCGGCCCGCTCCTGGCGGGCGCGCTCCTCGGCGGCCGCGGCAGCTTCCTTCGCGGCCTTCTCGCGCGCGGCCACTTCGGCCTCGCGCTTCGCTTCCTCTTCGCGCTTCTTGGATTCCTCCACTTCGCGCGCCTTGGCCTCGCGCTCTTCCTTCTGGCGCTCCTGCTCGCGACGCTCCGCGTCGAGCTTTTCCTGCTCTTCGCGACGCTTGGCGTCGAGCGCTTCCTGCTCCTTCTGCGCCTGTTTCTCGAGCACGTCACGCTTGATATAGGTGCGCTTGCGGCGGACCTCGACATTGACCGTGCGCGCCCGGCCCTGCGACCCGGACAGCTTCAGCTCCTGCTGCGACTTGCGCTTCAGCGTTATGCGGCGCGGCGCGCCGGCGCTGGCCGACGTGTCTTCCTGCCCGTGGCTGCGACGCAGGTGCGTCAGCAGCTCGAGCTTCGCGTCCTCGCTGATCGTGTCGTCGGAGCCCTTCACCTTGATGCCCGCCTCGTCGAGCTGCGCGAGCAGCTTGTCGACCGGCACCTTCAGGACGTCCGCGAATTGTGCAACTGTAACGTCAGCCATTAATTACTCCGGTAATACAGCGATCAGGCCTGCTGTTCGGCCTCGAACCAGTGCGCGCGCGCTTTCATGATCAGCGCGGCGGCTTCTTCCTGGTCCATGTCGTTGATCTCGAGCAGGTCGTCGGTTGCGAGTTCCGCGAGGTCCTCGCGGGTCACGACGCCCTCGCTCGCGAGCTTGAAAGCGAGTCCGCGGTCCATGCCATCGAGGCTCAACAGGTCCTCGGCCGGCTCCGCCTCGTCGATCTTCTCTTCCTGGACGATTGCCTGCGTCAGCAGCACGTCACGGGCACGGCTGCGCAGCTCGTTGACGATGTCCTCGTCGAACTCCTCGATCTCGAGCAGCTCGGAGGTCGGCACGTAGGCAACCTCCTCGATCGTCGAAAAGCCTTCCTGGACCAGGATCAGCCCGACTTCCTCGTCGACGTCGAGTTGCTTGACGAACAGCTCGATCAGCTCCTTGGTCTCCTGCTCGCTCTTCTGCTCGGCGTCGGTTTCGGTCATGACGTTGAGCTCCCAGCCGGTCAGCTCGCTCGCCAGGCGGATATTCTGGCCGCCGCGCCCGATCGCCTGCGACAGCTTGTCCTCCTCGACCGCGATGTCCATCGAGTGCGCGTCCTCGTCGACGACGATCGACACGACCTCGGCCGGCGACATCGCGTTGACCACGAACTGCGCCGGGTTGTCGTCCCACAGGATGATGTCGACGCGCTCGCCGGCCAGCTCATTCGAGACGGCCTGCACGCGCGAACCGCGCATGCCGACGCAGGCGCCGACCGGGTCAATCCGGGGATCGTTGCTCTTGACCGCGATTTTCGCGCGCAGTCCCGGGTCGCGGGCCGCGGCGAGGATGTCGATCAGGCCCTGGCCGACTTCGGGCACCTCGATCTTGAACAGCTCGATCAGGAACTGCGGGCTGGTGCGGGTCATGAACAGCTGCGGGCCGCGCGGCTCCGAGCGGACCTCGGTGAGCAGCGCTTTCATGCGGTCCTGCGGGCGCACGGGCTCGCGCGGCACCATCTGGTCGCGCGACACGAAGCCCTCGGCGTTGCCGCCGAGATCGATATACACGCCGTTGCGGTCCACGCGCTTGACGAGGCCGGACAGCAGCTCGCCCTCGCGGCCCTGGAATTCCTCGACGACCTGCTCGCGCTCGGCCTCGCGCACCTTCTGCACGATGACCTGCTTGGCGGTCTGCGCGGCGATGCGGCCGAAATCGACGGACTCCATCGGGACCTCGACGTAGCCGCCGGGCTCTGCGTTCGGGTCGATATCGACAGCGTCGATCATGCGCAGCTCGCGGTCGGGGAACTCGAGCTCCGTCGACTCGTCCTCGAACACCAGCCAGCGCCGGAACGTGTCGTAGTCGCCCGTCTCGCGGTCGATCGCGACGCGCACGTCGATGTCATCGCCATGGCGGCGGCGCGTGGCGGAGGCCAGCGCAGCCTCGATCGCCTCGAAGATGATCTCTTTCTCGACGCCTTTCTCGTTCGAGACCGCGTCCACCACCATCAGGATTTCTTTGCTCATGCCTCTCTTCTCTCCTAGCCGCCGTCGCGCCCGTCAGACGGACGGCACCAGCCGGGCCGTTTCGATCGTCGCGATCGGCAGGCGATGTGTCTCGCCATCCACGACGACCTCGATGTTCTCGTCGTCCACGGCCGTAAGCCGGCCGCGGAAATTTCGCCGTCCCTCCAGCGGGAAACGCAGCTTGACGCGTACGTCCTCGCCGGTGAAACGGCGGAAGTGCTCGGGCTTCGTCAGCCGCCGGTCGAGGCCGGGCGACGACACCTCCAGCACGTAGTGACCCGGCAGCGGATCCTCCACGTCGAGCAGGCTCGATACCTGGCGGCTGACGACCTCGCAGTCGTCGAGGCCGATGCCCGCGGCGCGGTCGATGAAGATCCGCAGGATCCCCTCGCGGCCGCCGAGTTTCAGCTCCAGGTCGGCCAGCTCGTAGCCGAGACGCTCGATCGCGGGTTCCAGCAACCGTTTCAATTCTTCAGCGGTCATCTAAAAACCACGCACAAACGCTTGTTACAAATACAAAAAATGGGCCTTCGGCCCATTGTCGTGCAGCGCGGTCCGCCGCCTTGCCGGCTTTCGCCGGGCAACAAAAAACCCCGTAGCGGGGTTTTGACGTCTACCAAGAGTTTGGTAGCGGGGGCACGATCACGCTTCGAGAAGCGTCAACCCCACCACCGCGCAGGCGCGCGATTATAGGCAATCCCCGCTGGCGGCGCAATCCTGCGCCCGGCGATCGCGGCCGCCCGGTCGCGCAAGCGTTCCGTCGCCCGCGCGCCGTCGAATC
>ERZ869936.879-NODE-879-length-24763-cov-7.587704_pt1 | contig 24763 bp, 8 predicted proteins | sample MGYA00520876_ERZ869936 | MGnify/ENA primary metagenome ERZ869936 (study PRJEB32218, sample SAMN09650985) | biofilter metagenome | isolation source: enrty point of leading RO module | place: Saudi Arabia: Thuwal, RO plant located on Red Sea | collected 2016-02-17 ... | reverse complement strand
CTATGGCAATTTCAAATCCAGGTGGTAATTTAAATAGCGTGCCTGCTCCACAAAAGCAAACGTTCGCTTCAAATTACTTAGATTTTACGAGCTCAACTAATGACTGGAGACAACAATACCTGCCAGACTTAATGGAACAAGAAGCTGAGGTTTTCGGACCAAGAACAATTTCTGGTTTCTTATCACAAGTCGGTGCAGAAGAGGCTATGACATCTGATCAAGTTGTATGGTCTGAACAAGGTAGACTACACCTTTCTTATAAAGGTAAAATAGCTACAGGTGATACTAACCAAGGTGATAATGCTGGTACTGGCGCTACTACTAAATTAACAATAACTCATGATATTGATGAAACAACTGACTTCGATGCTACAAAGCATGGTATTAGAGTTAACGACACTGTTATCGTTGCTAACTCTGCTGGAGTTTTTAAATGTTTAGTTGTTGGAAGAACTAATCAATTTATTAGTATTACTGCTTATGATACAGCGAATGGTTTAGTAGCTGATTCAAACGCTGAAAAATCGTGTACTATATTAGTATATGGTTCTGAGTTTGGTAAAGGATCAAGATACATGGAAGGTGGTACGTCTGAAAATCAATCTGATTCAAGAGGTGCTAACGAGCCTGACTTTAAAACTTTTACTAACAAGCCGATTATTATGAAAGATTACTACGAAGTATCTGGATCAGATTCTTCTAGAATTGGTTGGGTAGAAGTAACTTCTGAATCAGGACAAGGTGGATATCTTTGGTATTTAAAAGCAGAAGCTGATACAAGAGCTAGATTCAATGATTACATTGAAATGGCTATGCTTGAATCAAAGAAAAATGATGCTGGATCTTTAGCTGACGGATCAAACGTTATTACAGGTTCTGCTGCAGGTGCTGGTAATGTTGGTACTCAAGGTTTATTTGATGCTATCGAAGACAGAGGTAATATTACTACTGGTGTTACTGGTATTAACGCTGCTACTGATTTAGCTGAGTTCGACGCTATATTAGCTGAGTTTGACAAACAAGGTGCTATTGAAGAATACATGATGTTTGTTAATCGTGCAACTAGCTTAGGTATTGATGATATGCTTGCTTCAATGAACTCTTACGGAGCTGGAGGTACTTCATATGGAGTGTTTGACAACGACGAAGATATGGCATTAAATTTAGGTTTTTCAGGTTTCCGAAGAGGTTCTTACGACTTCTACAAGTCTGACTTTAGATACCTAAATGATAAAGCTACAAGAGGAAGTATTAATGATGCTGCTGGCGCTGAAGCTATTAGAGGTGTTATGATTCCAGCTGGTACATCTACTGTGTACGATCAGCAATTAGGTAAAAACCTAAAGCGACCGTTCTTACACGTTAGATATAGAGCTTCTGCAACTGATGATCGAAGAATGAAGACTTGGGTTACTGGTTCTGTTGGAGCTGCTACATCAGCACTTGATGCAATGCAGTTACACTTCTTAACTGAAAGATGTTTAGTTACTCAAGGTGCTAACAACTTTATGTTGATGAAGTAAGACTATTTATTTATAAGGGCGGTCTAGTATCGCCCTTATATTTTTTTTTAATTTTTATTATATTATATTATGGCAAAGAAAAAACAAACAACTAAGGTTGAGGAGCCTATAGTTGAAGAAACAGTTGCTGTTGAAGAACAGCCGGTTGTAAAAGAACAACATAAGGTTGAAGCTCCTAAAATAAAAGCTAAACTAAAAAATAATTGGGAAATAAAAGATAGAGTTTATTATTTAAAAGGAAGAAAAAAACCTTTATCATATTCTATAAGAACTTCTAATTTATTTTGGTTTGATGAAGAAAAAGGTTACGAAAGAGAAATAAAGTATTGTCAAAACCAAAGAACGTGTTTTGTTGATGAAATGAAAGGCGATCAAAGATTAGAGCATATTGTTTTTAGAAGCGGAAGTTTATATGTACCAAAAGAAAAAGCTACATTGCAAAAATTTTTATCTTTATATCATCCTCACAACGGTAGTATATTTTACGAGTACAAGCCGGTTGAAGTTGCTCAAAACGAAATTGAAGTTTTAGAGTTAGAAGCCGATGCTATACTAATGGCGAGACAAATTGATATTGATTTAGCTGAAGCTATAATGAGAGTAGAAAAGGGATCAGAAGTAAATGAAATGAGTTCTAAAGAACTTAAAAGAGATTTACTACTGTTTGCTAGAAATAATCCTAGTTTATTCTTAGAATTAGCGAACGACGATAATGTTCAGCTTAGAAACTTTGGTATTAAAGCTGTGGAAAGCAACATAATAAGATTATCACAAGATCAAAGACACTTTGAGTGGGGAACTACTGGTAGAAAAATTATGACAGTTCCTTTTGATGAGCATCCATATACCGCTCTAGCTCATTGGTTTAAAACTGATGAAGGTATGGAGATATATCAAAATATAGAAAAAAGACTTAATTAATATCTTTTAACTTAATATTAATAGCCACCTCAACGGGTGGCTATTTTTATTTGAGGCTAACCTTTCACTTTATTATGTAACTATATTATAGTAAAATAGAAACAAATGGCAGTAGAAATAAACAGAGTGTATCAAAAAGTTTTAGCAATAGCTAATAAAGAGCAAAGAGGTTATATAACACCTCAAGAATTTAATTTATTTGCTGATAAAGCTCAAATGGAAATATATAATAATTATTTCCATGGAATAAAAATGGCTGAAACAAAAATGAAAAATCAAATGCTTTATGCTGATGAAATAGAAATGTTAGAAGAAAAATTACAACCTTTTCTTGTAGACACAACAATAAATGTTGCTGTAAATACAAATACAACAGCTACTCCATCGCCTTCAACAGGCTTAGATATATCAGCTTTAAATATACACAAATTAGTTAGAGTAACTAGGGGCAATGGAACTGTTGTTGCTCCAATAAATAAAAGTCAAATACATAATACTGAAGGTAATCCATTAACAAAAGCTACATTAAATAGATCTGTTTTTGTTAGGCAAGATATGAACGGTGGCACATTTTTAAATGTCATGCCAGCCGTGACAACTGATACACTTAATATTGATACTTCAACTCCTGCTGATGGTGTGTTAGACTCTGAAACATTTGTAGTTAGCTTTTATAAAAGACCACAGCCACCAAACTGGCCATATATAGTTGTTTCTAATAAAGCAATATATAATGGTGCTGCAAATGATTTACAAGACTTTGAATTACACGTTAGTGAAGAAGAAGATTTAGTTGCAAGAATATTAATACTAGCTGGTGTAATGATGAAGCAGCCAGATATATCTGAAGGAGGCGCACTGTCTTTACAGTTAAAAAAACAAGAACAAAATAGTTAATTATGGGATTATTAAGTCAAACTCCAAGTCAATATTATAACTCTAGTAATTCTGCTAATTATGGTGATTATCAGTTTGTAACTTTAGAAAGTATTATAAACGCCTTCATGTATATATATGTTGGTGAAAGTAAAATAATAAGCAAGGTTAGTAGAACAGATGTTCAGTTTCACGCTATGCGTGCCGTACAAGAATTATCATACGATGTTTTAAAATCTTTTAAATCTCAAGAAATAGAAGTGCCTAATACACTATCTATGATATTACCACAAGATTATGTTAACTATGTTAAGTTAGCTAGAATTGGTAGTGATGGTATAGAAAGGGTTTTATATCCCGCTAGAAAAACTTCTGATCCGTTTGCTATAACTCAAGACTCAGATGGTGTTTATCAGTTTGATGACAAAAGAGTTTTAACATTAACAGTTCCAGACTCTTCTCAAATAACTGATGGTGATTATTTGCAATTGCTTATGCAGCCTGCAGGTGGTGGTGCTATTGACTTTACTACTGGTGAAGCAACGGGTTTATATAAAGTTTATTTTATATTTAATACAGACGGTGACAATCTTGATACTGTTGAACCATCTGGTGAAGAGCTTGGGCCTAACTTTTTTGTAGATTTAGCAGGAGCTTCTATAGGAGCGTCTTATAGTGCTAATGAAGTTGCTATTAAATTAGCAGATCAAATAAATTTGTTTGGAAAACATACAGCTTCTGTTTCTGGAAACACGGTTACTGTAACTTACAATAACTCTCTAGTTTTTAGCACCGATGTTTTAACACAAGCACTAGCTCAAACAACTCTTACTGGTGCAACAATAACAAGTACATTGGTTGGTGTTGTAGAGGGCTTTCAGTCTGCGGGTACTGATGACACTACTGTAGATTCAAATTATAGTATAGTTTTAACAAATGGTGGATTTGGTGGCAACACAATAACAGAGCAAGTTCCTAGTAATACGTCTGAAAACTTTCAAAGCCAAACTCCAGTAGATTATCAATTACATGATATTGACTATGTTACCGATGCTGAAGTAACAGCTGAAGGTAGAAGATATGGTTTAGAACCGCAGTTTGCTCAAATGAATGGTAGCTTTTTTATAGATCAATTAAGAGGTTTAATAAAATTTAGTTCAGATTTAGCTGGAGAAACAATAACGCTTCATTACGTTAGCGATGGTTTAGGTACTGACGCTGAAATGGTTGTACATAAATTCTGTGAAGAAGCTTGTTATAAACATATAGCTTACGGAATATTATCTACAAGGTCTAATATACCACCTTTTATAATACAGAGGTTTAAAAAAGAAAAATTTGCCGAAACTAGAAAAGCAAAAATAAGATTATCAAATATTAAAATAGAAGAATTTACACAAGTACTTAAAGGTATGGGTAAACAAATTAAATAATTATGCCGGAAATTAAACATACATTTACAGCCGGTAAAATGAACAAAGATCTTGACGAAAGATTAGTTCGTAACGGTGAATATAGAGATGCACAAAATATACAAGTTAGAACAACTGACTCAACTGGAAACGAGGGTGAAGGTGATGCTGGTACGGCACAAAATGTAAAAGGTAACTCTGCTGTAGGTCAAGTTTTTAATACAACAAACTACCAGTTGCCTGCTGATAACACTAGAATAATAGCTACAAAAGCTGATGAAAAAAATGATTTTGTTTATTTTTTCGCAGCATCTCCACCAGCTTTAAATAATAGCATTGCTCAAGGTATACAAGTTGCTACTATTTTGCAAAATGCTCCTTTAGGTGGTAGAAGAGTTTGGGTTGATAGTATAGTTAGAGTCAGTACTTTAGAAGACTTTTCTGAACCTGTATTTGTAGATAGATATGCTATAACAGAACCTCTTATAAGTGGAGCTGGTGATACAGGAATAAATTGTTTTACCACTATTTCTAATTTACCAAACGGAACTACTACACCTTGGAATACTATAACTGTCGTTGATGGATATCAATATAGAGTTGGTATGAAGCTGTTTATTCAATCAGAAGCTGTTGGTGGTGGTATTGAAAATTTACTATCTGATGAAGATGGTAATGTAGGTGGTATAGAAATAGCTTCTATAGATGGAAATGAATTAAAATTAAGATTTGAACAAACGGCTGACTTAACATCAAATCCAGAAACAATGGTTGTTAAAGCTGTACATCCTGAAAGAGTTTTAGAATTTGATTACGAAAATATAATAACTAATTCAGTTAATATAGTAGACAACTTAATATTTTGGTCAGATGGTGTCAACGAGCCAAAGAAAATAAATATAGAAAGATCTATAGCAGGTACTATTATTGAAGAAAATAATTTTAATGGTTTTACAAACTCGTCTATACAAAGTGCTGATAGTTATTTAATAGACCCAAAGCACACTAAGTTATTTGTAAATGATCCTAATAATGATTTACTTCCTATAACTAGCGTTGAAAATCTTGGTCTAAATGACGAAGCAACTGCGTTTGCAGACGATGTTGACATTATATTTCATCATGCTGATGTTAAAAAAGAAAACGTAACTGTTATAAGAAAAAAACCTGTAACACCACCTTCTTTAATAATGAGTGATACTGATAGACCGGGTATGTCTTCTTTCACTATAGATTATCCAATAGAAGATGGTGTAGGTGGTGGTTTTGTTAGTTATTATACATCGCCTACTGATTTTGATTTAGACGGTGAGATTGAAGGTAACTTTGAAATAGACTATGGTATTGTTGAGGAAGGTGATGAGGTTGCAAGTATTGGATCTGAAAGAGTTATACCTTTTCCTAATAACGTAGATGTTAGGTTAAATGATATATTTAAATTTACTAGCACAGATGTAGAAAATTTATCAATCGGCGTTGTAGTTCAAGTAATAGAAGTTGGATTAGAGTCTGCAGATGAAGATAATACGTACCACAGAGTTAGATGTACTTTTGTTGATGAATTACTAGAAACGTATGTTCCAAAAAAATGGGCTGTTGAGCTTGAGCAAAAAGATCCGTTATTTGAAACTAAATTTGGTAGATTTGGTTATAGATATAAGTATGAAGATGGAGAGTGCTCTGCTTTTTCACCTTGGTCTGAATTAGCTTTTTTGCCTGGTACATTTTTGTACACAGCTAAAGAAGGTCATAATATAGGCATGGCTAATAAGCTTAGAAAATTAACTGTTATAGATTTTATACCAGACGACTCTATTAGACCTAATGATGTTAGAACTGTAGATATACTATGGAAAACAACTGACGACTCTAATGTTTATGTAGTTAAAAGTATAACTAGAGAACTTAATCAAGAGTGGGAAGACTTTGTTAATGGCGCACAATCAACAAACGGTTCTTTAACTATAACATCAGAAATGATAAATAGAGTTTTACCTTCTAATCAAATACTTAGAACATGGGACAACGTACCAAGATCTGCTTTAGCTCAAGAAGTTACTGCTGGTAGATTAGTTTATGGTAACTATTTACAAGGCTATGATATAAATACTATAGTTGGTTTAAAGCAAGCTATAGTTTCAGAAGATGTAGATTTTCCTATACCTAAAAGATCTGTAAAAACTATGAGATCTTATAAATGGGGCATGGTTTTTGGAGATGAAAACGGTAGAGAAACGCCAGTTTTAGCTAGCGGTTTTAAAACTTTTTCAGGAGAGACAATAACAGGAGATACAACTGTTGATAAGTTTTTATGTGGATTAAGTAATAAATTTGAACTTCAACAAGAGTGGCAAGAGCAGCCATTGGACTGGATGAGTTATGTTAAGTATTATGTTAAAGAAACTAGTAACGAGTATTACAATTTAATATTAGATAGATGGTACGACTCCGGCGACGGCGCTGTTTGGTTAGCTTTTCCATCTTCTGATAGAAACAAAGTTGACGAGGAAACTTATTTGCTATTAAAAAATGGACATGGAAATCAAAATATAGTATTTGAAAAAGCTAGATATAGAATATTAGCTATTGAAAATGACGCTCCTGATTTTATAAAGAGAAGAGAAAGACTATTTAATAAAATAAGAATTACTAGAGAGGGTATTTACGATGTAGAAAACGGTGAAAATCCAGAGGTAGATACTGTTCCAAAAGGTTTAATAAATACTACTAGAATATATACATCTACAACATACGTTAATCAAGAACCAATAGTGTCTACTTCTTTTAATGGAGACAAAGAAGTTAGATTAGTAGGCGAGTTTGATGTTTATCAAGGTCCTTTGGCAGGCACGACTGTAACAGCCGAAAGTCCTTTTAAACTTGTTACTCAAATATATAACAACGGTGTGTCTATAGCTGAAGCATTTACAGAAGAAGAAGCTGATATGTATCAAAAAATTCGTAATAGATTAGCAGGCGTAGGTGTAGACTCTGTCGCTGAAGGACTGCCAGATACAACTCTTGTTGATAATGGTTCTATAAATGACGAAGAAGATGACCAAAACCACATTCGTTATTACTATCAGTATAGAGACGTTGAGATAGTAAATTCTCCTGAGTTTGATGGTAGATTTTTTGCTAAAATAAAAAAAGATAATACATTAGAGCAGCAAGTTTTAAACTCAGCTAACGTGAGTTACACTGTAGAAGCAGGTCAAACTTATGACATTGCTTATATAGCTAATAAATCTCAAAACCCATCACCAGCCGCAAATGGCCTTCCGTTTTCAGGTGACACTTCACAAGCATACTCAGATACTGTATTCGGTAGTGGTAATTTTACTATATCTACAGTAGATGATTATGTTTCTTCTGGATCAGATAATTATACTGGTGGTACAGCTTCTTTTTACGGTAGTCAAGAAGGTTCTGGTATTTATCCAGAGTTTCACGCTAGTCAACTTAAAACAATACCAGCATTTGGTCCTGGTAATTTTATAAAAACTAGAAACTTTTGGCAAACTTGGAACGAAAACAAAACAACAAATATATTTATAGATGAAGCTCCAGCAGCTTATGGCTATAATAGAATGTTTACTTTAGCTGAAGATGAAGATTTAGCAGATCAAGATGATAATCCATGGGTAAGTCACCAAGGTTATATATTATCAAAGTTTGACTGTGGTTATTATGAAGATGGAGACACTAGCAAAGAGTTTCAACCTTTACCAGTAAGTGCTTTTGCTAATTATCCAAAACAACAACTAGGAGACTCAGATGCTCCAAGTGATAATTCTAACCTACATGTATACGGTCAAAACCCTACTTATGGAGTACTTACATATCTTTATAGCGAGTTTAGTAGCAGAAACAGGATGAGCTTTATTCCGCCAGGACTTTCTCAAGGTAAAGCAACTGGAAATGAATTAGGCCAATTAGCATTTTCTATAGTTACTGGAGAAGAATTAGTTGATCAATGGAATGAATCTACTGGCGTTGGAGCTAACTTTAAATTAAAAATGCAAAACGTTGGTCAGTATTTTAGATTTGCTGATGACCCAGGTCAGGTTTATGTAGTAATAGAAAACAAAGAAGTAATAGAAAGAGTTAGAGGAAACAACTTTGGTGAGTTTCAAATGCACGGAAACGCTAACATGAATGCTTTTACTGGTGGTGATAGAAACATAATTGGCTTTGGCTTAAGCGGTGGAGATGTTGTAAATGGATTTGATAGTCTAAATTTTGATTTTTACGACGGAATAAATAACCCGGACGGAAATAACTTACAATATTACGTTGATCCAAACGCGATTGGAATAGATGGTTTTACAGATTTTGAAGGACCTATAACAATGGGAACTAGCAAACGTAGACCTATTGTTAATTTTTTTGAAAGCGGCGTTAGTACTCAAAACACCACAAATGCTGACGCTAATGCGTTTTATGACCCTTCTGCTCCTGCTTTATTTAGATCTAGCATTATAGTTAGATTTGCTAGAGTAGACTCACTAGGACTACCTATTGAAGGAACTGGTATAAATCCAGGTAGTTTTGATCCTAGAGGATTAGTTACACACGACGGTTTAGGTTCTTTTAAAATAGAGTTTTTAAATATGTCAGTAGATTCTGAAGTATCTTCTGATTTTATAGAAACTGCAGCAGCGTGTTTTGAAACAGAACCAAAAGAAAATGTTGATATAGACTTATATTACGAAGCTAGCCCCGCTATACCAATTGTTTTAAAAGAAAACAATATACAAAGCTATATAAACTCAAGTTTAAATAGGTCAGTAGCTAGTAATTTTTATATAAAACCTAGGTCGCAAAACCCAGAAGACAGTTCTATTAATAATTTGTACCCATCAGTTGATCCTACAGCTTTTGCCAGTAATTTTTACGGTGATGATGGTGTTTTAATAAGTAGAGTTACTCAGTTAGGACCAGATTTTTTTGGAAATTTTATTGATACAAGCTTGCCTTTACAAACAATATCGGGAGAAGCCGAAGGTATAGTTGACTTTTTTGCTGGAATGCAAATATCTAATGGTGTTAGCGTTGGAGATCAAGTTTGTTTTAGAAGAAACAATGGGTTTCAAACAGAAACTAAAATATTAGATCATTACGACTTAGCATCTGGCTTAAGCGGTAAACAAGGTTTACGTTTATCAAGAAGATTTACCTTTACAATACCTTCTACTGACGACAATGGTAACCCATTAGTTATTATGACTGATGAAGTTCCAGGTGGCGGAACCGCTTTGTTCATATTTAATAATATTTTAGACACTAACGGTAACGCAATACTTGCAGAAGGCGCTGATGGATCATTAGGATCTGTAGCCTCTCTTGGTATGAACGTCTTTGATGATGGAACAGTTAATGGCACAGGTAATGTTTTGGTAGGTACAAATGTTAATTTTTCTTTACCTATATTCGGTGGTATACTTGTTTTTTTAAATAACAAACTACAAACAGCAAGTGAATATACTTTAACATTTGCTAAACAAACCGGCGTGTTTAAAGTAGATACTAACGTTTGGAAATACCCTGTTAAGCTACCATGGTTTAATTGTTATTCTTTTGGTAATGGTGTAGAGTCTGATAGAATTCGCGACGACTTTAATGCGCCACAAATAGACAACGGCTGTAGAGTTTCTTCTACATTTTTAGAATATGGTGAAGAAAGAATAGGTAGTGGTTTAATACATTCTGGTTTGTATAACTCCGTATCGAGCGTTAATAATCTTAACGAGTTTAACATGGCGGAAAAGATTACTAAGAATTTAAATCCAGCTTATGGCTCTATACAAGCTTTAAAAACAAGACAAAATAATATCGCTGTATTTACTGAAGACAAGGTTTTAAAAGTACTAGCAAACAAAGATGCTGTATTTAACGCTGATGGAAACCCACAGCTTGTAGCTACTAATAGAGTTTTAGGTGACGCCACTCCTTATGCTGGTGATTACGGTATATCAAATAATCCAGAGTCATTAGCTGGTGATCAATATAGATTATATTTTACAGACCAACAAAGAGGCGCTGTATTAAGGCTGTCAAGAGACGGTATTACTCCTATATCTAACATTGGTATGAAAACTTATTTTAGAAACAATTTAAGGAACAGGTCAGATTTAATTGGTAGTTTTGATGTTGTTAATGGTGAATATAATCTTTATTTAAGACCAGGTCGAGCTTTTGATAGAGACGAAACTTTATCTTTTAATGAAGCAGGTAAAGGTTGGGTTAGTTTTAAAACTTTTTATTTTAGTACTGGAGTTTCTTGTAGTGGAAATTATTATACTACAGCTTACGATGCTGAAAGTGTGCCTAACAATAATAATGATATTAATATTTCTAACTATATCTGGCAGCATCATATCACTAGTGCGCCTATAACTATAGACGCTTTAGATCAACTTGCTGGTGCACCTGTAGGTAGAAATACTTTTTATGGAACATTTCAAAACTCTACTATAGAAGTAGTGTTTAATGATTTGCCTGGTGTTATTAAATCTTTTAGAACTATGAACTATGAAGGTTCTCAAGCTTCTGTTACTGAAAATAATCAAGATGGCGAATTTTATAATTTAAACAACACAAACGGTTGGTTTGTTTCAAACTTTAGAACAGATCTGCAGATAGGAGAAGTTTTTGAGTTTATTGAAAAAGAAAACAAATGGTTTAATAGAATAATAAGTAGAGACGCAAATCAAAATAATTTTGCTAATAATACAGATAGATTTACTCATCAAGGTATAGGTTTTCCATTATTAGAAGCAGAAAATACAGTTGATAATAACGAAGATCAACTTGTTAATATAACTATAGATGATGATGAAGAAGATGAATAAGATTAATAAAAATAAAACAAATGGCTAAGCGTTATACACTAACTCCTTTTAAAGCAACTGAAGTAAAAGGTGATTCTATATTTTTTAACAATATGATTACGTCTGGCGATGTTATTATAACGCCTGACGAAGGTTTTGTTGTTTCTGCATCAGATTTTTCTGTAACTACATTGCCTAATAATGTTGAGTCTGTTGTTTTTACTGACATCACAACTGCCGGCACTGTAGGTAATACCGTAAAAGGAACTGTTACTTTTACCGAAGATACTGTTGCTAGTAGTGATATTAATATAGTATTAAGTATAAATGGTGATGCTAAAAGATTTACTAGTAGAAATGATAAATTTAATTTAGTGTCAAGAATTAATGACAATAGTTCAAATAATAAATTTGCCTCATCAACGTTTACAGCTTTATCAAGTTATACTTTTACTTCTACAACTAGTAATAATATAAAAAGCGTAGATATAAGTGCTTCTTTATTTAAAAATAAATTAACAAAAATTGGAACGTTAAAAATAGACGCTAATTCTAGTTATTATTTTAAAGAAAAACCTTATATAGCTTCTAGTAGTTTTGATTCAAGTACCATAAAACTAAAAACAAAAAAAGTAGATAAAAACACAAAGGGTTTTACCACTTCTTATACGTTTGATATATTAGCTAAAATTAACGATGCTACAATAACTAGCGATATAGAGTTAATATACAACGCAATATCATTAAGATCTACAACGAAAAAAATAACTGGATTTAGTTTTGGTGATCAATATATATCTACTTCGGGAGAAAATAAAGTAATAAAAATAAGTGGCACACCTGGAGCCGAGGTAGGTATATCTATAACAAAAGACAGTGATGGCTCATCTTTAATAACAAGTAAAAATTATCGTAGCTCTACTATTTTAACTCCAACTACAGCAGAGCAAAGAGTTATAATTAAAAAAATACCACATTTAAGAAATAGCACTAATACTTGTTCATATCCTTTTAGGTTTCCAGCTGGAACAGGAAATTACACTATAAAATTACACACTATAAAAGATACAATATTAAGAACTGGACTATCTGATACTTATACTATAAAACAAGTTAGTGATCCAGTAATAACTTTAACTGCTACAAGCGCAAATTCTAATATTAGAATAGATACTGGAGCATCTTACACGTTTAAAGGTATACCTAACTCTAATATAAGGAGAGCAACTCAAACAATACGAGGGCTATTGAGTTACAATACAATAACAATTACAGCTACAGCTTTAAATAGTAAAACATTTAACGCTCCTAGTACTATACATTTTTCTAATAAAACAGGTGGAACTACATCTTTTACTAATACAGTTCCTTCTGTTAGTCAAGGTTTAAACTTTTTTGAAGTTACTAATGCAAAGGCTAATAGAACAAATGGTAATGTTAATTTAACTATAACATACAAGTTTCATATAAGAAGATTTGGTAATAATAATACTACAGTTAATTTAGATTTAGATAATATAATAACAACAACACCGTAATTATGCCTCAATCAATACATTTTCCAAGACAAGCGTATCCATCTTTACAAGTTGGAGATATCGCATATAGAATTAATCAAACAACTAACGACCCTAGTGGCTTTACAACAGCTAACTTTGGTACACAGTTAGGCGAAGTAACTAATATACAAGACGGCACTATAACTCAAGATGGTGTGACTACTTTAACTACTTTAATAAGTATAGATACCGATGCTACAGTTGCTGACACTCCAACCACTTCATTTATATATTTTGTTAAAAACGAGCAAGTTGAAGTTGGCTCTGTAACAGGCTATTATGGTAGTGCTTTATTTGAAAATAATAGTAATAGACAAGCAGAATTATATGCAGCATCGTGCGAATTTAGTGAAAGTAGTAAATAAAGTGCAATAAATGTAACTATATTATAGTAAATTATTAAGTATGCAAGACAAAAAACAAAGTCCTAATAAATTCGTACCTGCGGTACTAGCTGTTGCAGCTGGTGTATCAGCAATTACTGGTGTTTATGGAGCTATTTCCGCTGATAGACAAAGACGTAAAGCTGCAGAGCAAGAAAGAGAAGCTAGAAAACGAATGAAAAGATTAGAAAATATATATGCTAATCTTGATACGAGTAATCCATTTGAAAATTTAGAAAACAAAATGGAAGACTTAACAGTTAATCAACAACAAGCTCAATTTCAAGCACAACAATTTCAGCAAAGTCAGGCTAATATAATGTCTAATTTATCTGGTGCGGCTGGTGGTAGTGGTATAGCGGCGCTAGCTCAAACACTAGCCCAACAAGGTCAAATAGCCGCTCAAAGATCTTCTGCTAGCATAGGCCAACAAGAGGCTATGAATCAAAGATTAGCTGCTCAACAAGCTGCTAGAAATCAAGAGCTAGAAGCTAAAGGCGTACAAATACAACAAGATAAAGAAATGGCTAAACAAGGCACATTATTAGGTATGGAGCAAAGTAGAGTTGCTGCAGCTATGCAACAAAAACAACAAGCTGAACAAGCGAAATTTGATGCAATAACAGGAACTATAGGTAATTTAACAGACTTGGGTGTTGCTTACGCTGGCATGTAATAATAAAAAAATACAATATGGCAAAGAGTGATATTAATTTAATTAAAGGTGCTTATACTGCAGCAGGCGGTGGCATGAAAGATGTTGGCTTAGCTAAATCAAAAGCTTTGACAAAAATTAGCGATACCCTTATGGAACCTGTTGTAGATGAAATAGGAGATAGAGCTAGCGAGTTTAAAGATTACATGAACTTTGAGTTAGAAAAAGATCCAGGTTTAAATGAGCAGGAATACAAAGCTAAGTATGAAGAGTTAATGGGTCAAAGAAGTAGATTTATACTTGGAGATAATATTACAAGAGGTGAGATGCTTAGAGAAATGAATCAATTTAATGCACAAGTTAAAAGATTAGATGATGCAAAAAAAGAATTAGCTGAAGGAGCTAAAAGTGATCCTGAACTTTTAAATGGTTGGGGCTTTAGTCCAGAAGCTAGAGCTATAGGTAAGCAATTAAAAAATGGAAAAGCTGTTATGCATAACGGTGAATTAGGTTATTTTGTAGATATACCTGGTTTTGGTAGAGAGTTTTATGCTGCAGATGATTTAGATAATATAAGACAGCAATATAGTTTTGACCAAACATCTAGTGACGTGCTACTTAGCTTGGCTGCTAAAGCTAAAGAAGAAGGTAATACTGCAGCTCTTTACAACACAAATCAATATAGAGATTTTAATTACGATACGTATTATAAGGTTATTAAAAGTAACTTAACAAGTAAGGGTAGTTTACACTCATTAGCTACACATGAAATAGGAACTAATGTTTTTAAAGACGATTTAATAAGCTATTTAAGTAGAAAAACTTATAGTGATTTAGGCGTACAAACCCCAACTAGTATTGGTAGAATACCTAGTAAGGTTTTAAAAGAAATGGATCCTACCAAAGGTGACGATATGATAACACCAAAAGATGCTAAGACGATATTTAATAATTTAATGGCAAATGAAAAATTAGCTAGAAAATATTTAACAAATTATTATACAGCTTACGTAGAAAACCAATATAACTCTTCTTTTCCAAAAGAAAATATAAACCAAGAATTTAGAGATAGAGGTGGTTTTGTATACTTTGATTTGACGGGTAGAGAAGTGCCAGCCAACGATCCTTCAGCTATAACTAAAGCAGGTCCTGATGGCATACAAATTCCATTAGACGAAACTAGTCCAAACACCGACTACGCAGAATAAAATTATTATTAACGGGTAACTAACGAAACAGTATGAACAAAATTTATTTAGTTGATGGTAAGCCATATGAAGTGGGACCATCAAAAGAACAACAATTCTTAGAAGACTTTAAAGATAAAAACCCAATATTACAAGACGATGAGTTGGGAAAGTCGACAGGGGCGAGTCAGCCCCGAAACAATCAACAAAATACGGAATCACTATCGGAAGATATTTCTTTGGACTTTACATTGAGTCCAGAAGTTCTTAATAATGTATTAAAACTTAAAAATCAAAAACAATTTGATAATAGGTTTGTTAGAACTGATAATCTATCTGTTGCAACTAATAATAGAGTAAACATTGATTTTGGTCTTAAACAAAAAAAAGATAACGAAGAAGATTTACAATATAATAATACTGTAAATAAATATAAAAAATCTAACAAAACAGATTACGATATATTTTCTGATGATAAAAATACTTTTTCTAGTATAGAACAGGCTAATAAAGCTATACAAAATTTTGATAAAAATAAAATAAACAAATACACCGTCATTAGTCCACCAACTGGTAAAAACTTAAAGCCAGGGTTGTCAACTTTTTATTATGGAACTGATAGCAGTGGAAATACTTTCAATGTTAGCGATACCGATCCTACAACTAAAGAAAGATTTAATGAAATAAAAAATCTACAAGATCAAATAGATAAATCTAAAAATGTTTTAGAAGGTGGCTTTGGCGATATGTACGAAGGTTTAACAACATCTCAAATTAATAGAAAGTTTGATGAAAATAAAAACAGATCTGCTAGCTATTATACCGAAGATGAAAAGCCTTCAGAATTTGAAACTCTTAACGAGCTTGACTATAACTACAAGCAACTCGAAACAAGCTTTAATAAAACTTTACCAATATTTAAAAAATCTCAAGAAACTAAGCTTGAAGAACTAACAACAAAAATTCAAAACGAATATACAGAGCTGTTAAATAATCCTGAAATAAACACAAGAATAAAATCAGACCCTCAGCTTAAAGATATATTAAGACAAGTTGAAAGCGGTCAAAAAAACTTTTTTCTATATGGTGAAGGTAAGAAGTTATTTGATGATTATAGAAATAAGTGGAGCGAGTTTTCTAAAACAGAAGAATATAAAAATATGAGCAACGCTGAAAAACAGCAAGCTTTAAAAAAACTAGAAGATGATTTAGACAAAGAAGCTAATCTGCTAGCTGAAGAAGCGTTTAAGCCAATGCTAGATGCTTATAACAAAAGGTATGAAATAGTTTCTAAGTTTCAACCTGAGATACAGGCTATAGACGAGAAATATAGTAATGAATATAAGCAGAGTTACGATAAAGATTTAAAAGACTTTATGAATGGTAACTTTGATGTTTATAAAAAGTGGGATATAGGTGCATTAGAAGAGATAAGTGAAGATTTATTACAACAAGGTTTAATAAATGATGAGGTTCACTACGAGGATAAAAAACAAATGCTAGATGAGGCTCTCAAAAAGTATTTACAAATATACGAAGAGCAAGAACTTATAGACAGCGTTGAAGATAGACAGGCTTATATAACAGAATATTATAATTATTTTTATCCTAAATTAAAATACCAACAAAAAGAAGAAAATGGCGAAAGAATTTTAAGTCATTTTTATAATAAAGACTTTGCTAATTTATTAAAAAAAGAAGTAGGTAAAATGAGAGGTGATATATCTATTATTAAAGATACACCTCAATTTACAGAAATGTACAATGCTTTAGATTACGAAGGTAAAATAAAAAAAGGTTTATTAGAGTATAGAGGTGGAGGTTATTACAGAGTTCCACAGTATAAAATTAACTCTTATAACCCTAAGCTAGAAGAAATTAAAAAAGAAGTTATTGAAGATGGTTTTAAAGGCAATGATATAGATCAGGAAGTAGCTAGAAGGTATTATGCAAACGTAGAAACTACACTGGATCACATCGATTATTGGGCAGACAAAGTAATAGACGATCCTGAAAGCATGCGAGACGCTCCACTTAATAGCGGTTTATTATTAGGCTTTAACGAATTATTTGAAAGAGAAAAAACACCCTTTATTGGAGCTCTTATAGATTTTGGTTATGGTAAAAGAGTTAGAGACGCTGCTAATAAACCAGATGATAAATTAACTCCTGAAGATAAGTTGTTGCTAGCTATGTCTGAAATTAAATCTAATTCAGAACAAGCTAAGAGCGAAATATCTAATGGTTATAGAATAGGTAAAGGATTTGCAGAGACACTACCTTTTATAGGTGAATTTATTGCTACTGGCCCTGCTTTTAGAGCGGCTTTTAGTACAGCTAAAGCTGGTGTAAATATGGCTATAGCTAGCAAGTATACTAAAAAAATAATTCCTAGTCTTGGTAAAGCTAGAGTTTCTAAAGATGGTAGCAGGTTGTTGTTTGTAAAAGGAAATAAAGCTAGACAATTAGGTACAGATTTTATTGCAGGTTTAATGGGTGTATCATCTCAAACAGCTGCTAACCCTTTTCGTATAGCAGCTACACAAATGGACTTGATGACAGACGAGCACATGATGGCATTTAGTTTTACTGATGATGAAATGGCGCAGATAGATGCGCATACTGCTAGTGGACCTAAAGGTGAAGATCTTGGATTAAAAGAAGGTTATAGTAGAGGTGAAGCTCTAAAAAGAAGTTTTTTAAAAAATGCCTCTGAAACTTTTACTGAAAGAATAGGTTATTATATACCTTCTGTTTTTAAAGGCGGTATGAAAGTTTTAAAGAAGACGCCGTTAAAATCTTTTGCTGAATCTAAAAATTGGAAAAAAATAGCTATAGGTCAGTTTATGAGAAAAAATGGCATGGCTACTCCTGCTGATTTTTTAAATTGGTCAGCTAAAAACGCTGGTTATAACGGGTTTGCCGCTGAATTTATTGAAGAATTAGTTAACATGCCATTGTCTAATCTAGCTGATGGTAGAGGTAAAGCTCTTGAAGGCATAAGAAAATACGACGAATTTGGTAATGACTTAGGCTTTGACTGGAAAGGTATGCGAGAGCTTGCTAGTACAGTGGCTTTAGTATCTGCTTCTTTTGGTGGTGGTGGTATAGCTTATGGTAAAGCCATGGGTTATAAACCTGCATATAGGGAGGTTGACGGTATTATGTATGACAGTCAGTCTGAGTTTATGGCGGCACTTAGAAAAGCTAAAAGAGATGGTAAGCTAAATAAAGATTTACAAATAAAAGTATATAACGATTACGTCACACTTGATGATGCTATTAGTTATTTAGAAAAAAATAAATTATCTGCAGACCAAGTAAAAACAAATTCTCCTGAAACAAAACTTAATAATACAGCAACTGAAACAGAAATACAAGCTGAGATAAATAAAACAGATCCTAAAAAATCTATTAGATTATCTGAAATAAATGAAAGAATATCACAACTAAAGCTTGGTCCTAAAAGTTCTAAGTCTGAAAAAGAAATAAGCGATCTAACAAAAGAAAAAAATGAAATTATAGCCCCTGTAAAAGATGTTATAATAAAAAGAAAGAACACAGAGCAGTATAAACAAACTGTAAAAAAGGTAAGAGCTATAATTGAAAAAGAAAAACTAAAAGAAAAAGGCTTAATTGACGTTGTTGAAGGTAAAACAAATGCAGAAGCAGAAGCCAAGCTTTTAGCTAAGCTAGGATTAAAAAGAGTTTCTTTAGTAGAGACTAATAATACTGGTAAAATAGTAGATATAAACACTGGTAAAGTAGTAACTGAAATTGAAAATAAAGAAACTAAAAAGAAAATAAACATAGAAACTTTTTTAAACGAAGCAAAAACTGCGCATGGTTATTTCTTAACAAACGAAATGTTACCAGAAGGGCAGCCTAGTTTTATTGTTTTTAATCAACAACTATCTGTTGAGACAAATGGAACTAATGTAGCGTCACACGAGTTTTTTCATTTCTTTTTACAAGAAACATTAAACAAAAGCCCTGAGCTTAAAATAGCTTTAGGTGCAGCGTTTGAAGCTCATTTAAGAAGTATAGACCCTAGGATGGTTAGAGATGGTGAGTACAGAAAAAGACTAAATAATTATTTAAACGCTGATTTAGAAACTAAAACCGAAGAAGGTATGGCTTTGTTTTTAGATGGTTTAGCCACAGGCAGTATGAACTACAACGACGGTATGATGGCTGGTATAAGTGCTATATTTAGAAACATAGGCCACAATCTTGGTCTTCAAATAGAACTTAACTCTGGTCAAGACGTTTACAATTTTATAAAAGACTTTAACTCTACAATACAACGTGGTGACTTTTCAAAATCATTTAAAGAAGCTTTTAAAAAGAAAATAAAAGTAGGTGGTGCCGTTAAAGAACTAGCTGAAAGCTCTGAAATGAAAAAAGCCGTAGAGCAAGATAAAGCTAAACAATCATTACTAAACTTTTTAGATAAAGTAGGAGTTAAATTTTCTAAAGTAATACCAGAAGATGATCCAATGTTTTCTGTATTTCCTAACATTACTTCTGAACAAATCGTACAAAAAAATACTGAAATATATAACAAGATAAAAGACATAGCTAATAAAGAAAATATTACTATGAAAGAAGTGTTAGACAGAGATGACAGAAGAACTCAAAGATTAAAACAAGAGCTTGTAGTTTATAATCATAAAGCCGCGTTAAGATATGCTGGTGAAGTAAATAGTTTTATAAAAAACAAACTAGCTAATACAAATTTTGTTGCACCACCTTTAGCAGATATACAACAAGAAATGTTTGCTGAGTTAGTACTGCTAGCTAACAGATGGGATCCAAGTAAAAACGATTCATTTGGTGCGTTTGTTCAAATGCCTTTAGGCTTACCAATAAAAAAAGGTCAAGTTCTTAGAGCCGCTGCAAAACAAGCTGGAAACACTGTTTCGCTAGATGAAATGAGAGAAAACGGCTTTGACACACTTAGCGATGTAACTTCAACTTCTAGCTCTACTAACGTAAGTAAAGTTGGCAGTTTATTTGTAGCAGATTTTGTAGGTATAGACAGAAATAATATACAAGATATAGTTAGTAAGTCTGATTTATCTAAGATAATAAAAAAACCTAGCTATAAACAAGTAAAACAAGAAGTTAAAACTGGCTCATTAAAACCTGTGTTAAAATTATTTGCAGATGCGTTTGGTGTGCCTGCAAAAAAAATATCAACGTCTTCAAACTTAGATGCTGAACAAAGAAAATCGGCTAGAGATTTAATAGTTAAATTAGCTGAAAATAATAATTTAATGGAAACTTTTTTGCCAGACGGTACAGACGCTTCTGGTAAAGCAACTGGTATAGCTATTACTAAGCTTGGTTCTCTTTATATAAAAGGAGCACCTGTTAGATCTGCGGTTACTGGTAGCACACAAGGCTTAGAAGAAAAGATAAAACCAAAAAACGTAACTAATAAACAAGTGCTAGAGCTTTTTGGTATTGACGAAAAAGGAAATATACTTGATAAAAAAATTAAACAAGAAAAGTACGACGGTGCTATAAGAGAGTTTATTGCTAACATGGCGGCGTTAGGGGCTAACCAAGAAATAAGAGTTACTAATCCTGAGCTGCGGTCTATAGGTGATCCAAAACCTAGTGTTATGTTTAGCCAACCTGCTGTTAATAGTAATCTTAAAAAAGGTGATTTAATAAATTCACTAGCAACACAACAGGTCGACGGTGTAGCAACCGTGCTAGATCAGTTTGATCAAGGCTTAGTCAAGATAGATTATCTTCTAACAAATGTGCATGGAAAAGAAGTGAAAGGAGGTATATACAGAATAAAAACTAAAGAAGACGTAAAGCCTTTTATAGATAATTTAACTGCTTCTGGATTTTTTAAATCTTTACCTTTAGATTTCTTCTTTCAAAGAAAATCTGGAAAAAATTCTAGACATGCATACTATAAAAAGACCTTAAAAGAAACTGGTCAAGGCGCTGAGACTAATGCTTCTATATTTTCAGGTGGTCATAAACTTTTTGGATTTAAAACTAGTAAAGATCCAGCTTGGGCAGAAGTTCAAATACAAATGCAAGAACTTTACAACGAACACAAAGATGATGCTAGCTTTTGGGGTAAAGATTTTAAAGGCGTTAACATGAAAGAGATGTACTCTCTTAGAAACAAGTACAACTCTCTTTTCTTTACTGGTGAAAACTTTGATCTTAAAAAAGCTAGAGCAAATAAAAAAGAAGTATTAAAGTTTAACGATCAAGTTGGTAAAATACACAGGCAAATGTGGGAAAGATTTGCAGAAATGATAAAAGATAATAAGTCTAATGCTAGAGCTATAGGTACTTACTTATCTCTTGTTGGAAATGATAGAAGCCACTGGCACAAACTAGGAGCACAAGTAGCAGGTTATTCTACAAAGTTACAGCCATTTCTACATAAAGGTAAAATGAAAACTAAAGTAGAACTTGAACACGCTATGCCAGCTACTCAAGCTTATTTATATTTGCTACACTCTGCTTTAGGTTTACCTAAAAAAGAAGGCGAAGGTGTTGATATAAACTTTAATGAAGCTTATAATAGTATAATAAAAAATTATAAGTTAATAGTACTAGATAAAGCTATGGACCATAAGCTTACATCTGCTAAAACACTTAGAACAAAGAAAAGCTTACAGAAAGTAATGCCAGATGACTGGAGCGTAATTGATGGTTATTTTTGGCAAAGATATTTTAATGATTTAGTAGCAGCTAATAACGGAGGTATAGACCCTTCTACGTTAGAAGATCTTGATGGAGTAACATTTGATGTTAAATATAACATTAATGCTAGTGGCTCTATTAAAATACTTAAACCTACCTATACTACACAAGTTAATCAAAACATACAAAAATCATTTAGTAACTCAGGCAAGTTTAGTAAATCAGGAGAAACAAGAGGCATGTCAACATTTGATTTTGATGACACATTAGCTAAAACAAAGTCAGGGGTTAGAGCAACACTGCCTAATACAGATGGACTGCCAAAACCAAATCGTAAAGTTATATTTTTAGCTGGCGGTGCTGGTAGTGGTAAAGGTAATGTTGTTAGTAAGTTAGGTTTATCTGGCATGGGTTTTAAAATAGTAAACTCAGATATATCGTTAGAGTGGTTAAAGAAAAACTCAGGATTACCAGCTGACATGAGAGACCTAACGCCAGAACAAAGAAGTACTTTAGGTAAGTTAGGTCATCAAGCTAGACAAATAGCTAGAAACAAAATGATGAAGTATCAAGGTAACGCTAATGGAGTTGTTGTTGATGGTACTGGTGGTAGTATAAAATCAATGCAGAAGCTCGTAGATGAGTTTAAATCTAAAGGATATGATGTTAGTATGGTTTTTGTAGAAACCTCATTAGATGTCGCCTTAAAGCGTAATAGAGCTAGACAAGAACGCTCACTGTTAGATACCATAGTAAAACGTAACCACGAAGCTGTGCAAAATAATAAACCTGCATTTAAAGAAATGTTTGGTGATAGGTTTATGGAAGTTAATACTGACAACTTAAAACAAGAAGATCCTATGCCTGCTGATATAGTTCAGCAAATGGATGACTTTGTTTCTAGCTACGAAAAGCTTAGATTAGATGCTGAAGAGTTTGCTAGCCAAGGTGATGATATATTAAAACAAGGTGGAAGCTTTGACTTCTCTGAGTTTAACGAGGTTGTTGACGGAACGCCTGGTCCATTACTTGACAAAGCAAAACAAAGAGCTGAAAAGTTCGGAACTGATAACATGTTTGTGCTAACCGCTAGACCTGCTGCATCTGCTTTAGCTATACAGCAATTTTTAAAATCACAAGGTTTAGATATACCAATAGAAAATATAACTGGTTTAGCTAATAGTACAGGTGAAGCAAAAGCTGAATGGATGTTAAGTAAGTTTGCAGAAGGTTACAACGATATGTATTTTGTTGATGACGCTTTTCAAAACGTTGAAGCTGTTAAAAAAGTACTAGATCAACTAGATATTAAATCTGAAGTTGTTCAAGCTAGAGCTAAATTTAGTAGATCTGCTAGCTCAGAACTTAATAACATGATTGAACGTAAAAAAGGCGTTGACGCTTTTAAAATATTTTCTGAAGCTGAGGCTAAAAAAAGAGGTAAGGGTATAGGTAGGTTTAGAATATATATACCACCATCAGCCGAAGACTTTAAAGGTTTATTATATTATTTTATGGGCAGAGGCGAACAAGGTAATAAAGACATGAAGTTTTTTGAAGATAATTTGCTAAGACCTTTTGCTAAAGGTATAAGAGCTTGGAACACGTACAAGCAAAATATGGTTAATGATTATAAAAATCTTAAAAAACAATTTCCTAAATTAAAGTTAAATAAAAAAATACCTAACTCTGTATACACTAATGACACATCTGTAAGAGTTTATTTATGGGACAAGGCTGGTTTTGATATACCTGGTATATCTAGTTCTGAAAAGCAAATGTTAATTGATAACGTTAATAATAATCCTGATTTAAAATCTTTTGCTGACAGCTTGTCTAAAATAACAAAAAGAGCAGAAGGTTATATAGAGCCAACTGAAAACTGGTCTATAGGTTCTATTGGTACTGACTTGAGAACTACTGTTAATAAAGTTGGTAGAAAAGAGTTTTTAGAAAACTGGATAGAAAATAAAAACTTAATATTTTCTCCGGAAAACTTAAATAAAATAGAAGCTGTATATGGTACTAGATTTAGAGAGGCTTTAGATGATATATTATACCGTATGGAAAATGGTGGTAATAGAAAGCAAGGTAGCAATAGAGTTGTTAATGATTTTAATGATTGGATAAACGGTTCTGTTGGTGCTATTATGTTCTTCAACATGAGATCGGCTATACTACAAACGCTTTCTACTATTAACTTTGTAAACTGGAGTGACAATAATATATTCAAAGCTTCAGCTGCATTTGCTAATCAACCACAGTTTTGGAAAGACTTCACGATGCTGTTTAACTCTGACATGTTAAAGCAGCGAAGAGCTGGTTTACAAATGGATATGAACGCCTCAGAGCTAGCAAAAAGCTTTGCAGAAAACGGTTACTCACCAACGACTGTCATAAGTTATTTGTTACAATTAGGTTTTAAACCTACACAAATAGCTGATAGTTTTGCTATAGCTTTTGGTGGTGCTAGTTTTGTAAGAAATAGAATAAACACGTATAAGAAAAGAGGTTTATCAGATACTGAAGCTAAGAACAAAGCTATGTTAGACTTTCAAGAAATAGCAGAAGAAACACAGCAGTCTTCAAGAGAAGATTTAATATCAATGCAGCAGGCTAGTGTGTTAGGTAGATTAGTGTTAGCGTTTCAAAACGTAACAATGCAGTATGGTAGACTAACAAAGAAAGCTTTATCTGATTTAGTTAATCGTAGAGGCGATACTAAAACTA
>ERZ869936.878-NODE-878-length-24781-cov-4.389549_pt1 | contig 24781 bp, 25 predicted proteins | sample MGYA00520876_ERZ869936 | MGnify/ENA primary metagenome ERZ869936 (study PRJEB32218, sample SAMN09650985) | biofilter metagenome | isolation source: enrty point of leading RO module | place: Saudi Arabia: Thuwal, RO plant located on Red Sea | collected 2016-02-17 ... | reverse complement strand
GCGCTCGCTGTTGGTTCGCCGACAACCGGTATCAGGATTATCTCTATCTCCACGCCCTGGGGGTTGAGATGGCCGAGGCCCTGGCCGAATACGTGCACAAGAGAATCCGTGCCGAGCTCGGCTTCGGTCACGAGGACGCGCGCGAGATGGACAAGATGCTGCAGCAGGGCTATCGCGGCTCGCGTTATTCCTTCGGCTATCCGGCCTGTCCCAACCTGGAGGATCAGACGCAGCTTCTGCACCTGCTCGGCGCGGAGCAAATCGGGGTTACGCTATCGGACGAATTCCAACTGCATCCCGAGCAGTCGACCAGCGCCATCGTGCTGCACCACCCGCAGGCGAAATACTTTTCGGTCTGACCGGGATGGCGGGGCACTCCTAGCGATACGCATTGAAGCTTATAGAAGGCCGAGGCTCTTGAAGCTGTTATGCCCGGACCGGCCGATCACGACGTGATCGTGTAGCGTGACGCTCACTGCAGACGCGGCCGTTTGAATCTGGCGCGTAATGTCGATGTCCGCGCGCGACGGCGTCGGGTCTCCCGAAGGATGGTTATGCACCATTATGATGGCGGAGGCGTCGAGTTCCAGGGCCCGCTTCACGACCTCGCGCGGATAAACAGGTGTGTGATTCAGGGTTCCGCGCTGCTGCACCTCGTCGGCGATCAGCCGATTCTTGGTGTCGAGGAACAAGAGGCGGAACTGCTCGATCTTCGCCCGGCCCATGGCCATACGACAGTAGTTCAGAACCTGACTCCAGTTGGATAGAACCGGCCGCTTCAGGATCTCTTCCAGGGCCATGCGGCGGGCAGCCTCCGGCACGATCTTCAGGGTCGCGATAGCGGTGTCGCCGATACCTGGTACGCTTGCGAGTTCGTGCTGACTGGCGGCGAAGACGCCGGCAAGGTTTCCAAAACGCGCCAGCAGTGTCTTGGCCAGCGGCTTGGTGTCGCCGCGCGGCCGGGCACCGAACAACAGGAACTCCAGAATCTCGTGATCGGCCAGGGAGTCTGCGCCGCGCTCCAAAAGGCGTTGACGCAGGCGCTCCCGGTGACCGTGGAAGTGCGACTTATCAGGCTCCATCGCGCGTGCCCTGATTGGTTGCCGCGCTCACCGGGGCGGCGGCATCAGCCGTAGGGCGGCGTGTGCCAGCCCTTGGGCGACAGCGTGAAAATCTCGAAACCGTCCGCCGTGACGCCGACCGAATGCTCGAATTGCGCGGACAAGGACCGGTCGCGGGTGACCGCGGTCCAGCCGTCCTCCAGAATTTTGACGTCGTAGCGCCCGGCGTTGATCATGGGCTCGATGGTGAAGAACATGCCCTCTTGCAGGACCGCGCCCTGTCCGGGCCGCCCGTAGTGCAGCACGCTGGGTGCGGTATGGAAAATCCGCCCCAGACCATGGCCGCAAAAGTCCCGCACCACGGAGAAGCGTTCGCCCTCGGCATAGCTCTGAATCGCGTGACCGATGTCGCCCAGGGTCGCGCCCGGCCGGACCGCACGAATGCCCCGCATCATGGCCTCATAAGTCGTCTCGACGAGCCGGCGCGCCTTGACCCCGACATTACCGACCAGGAACATCCGGCTGGTATCGCCGTGCCAGCCGTCCAGGATCACGGTCACGTCGATGTTCACGATATCCCCGTCGCGCAGGGTCTTCTTTTCGCTCGGGATGCCGTGACACACGACATGGTTGACAGAGGTGCAGATCGACTTCGGAAAGCCTCGGTAATTCAGGGGGGCGGGAACCGCATGGCGCTCCACGATGTATTCGTGGCACAGCCGGTCCAGATCCTCCGTGGTGACGCCGGGGACGACGTGCGGCGTGATGAAATCGAGAGTCTCGGCAGCCAGGTGCCCGGCTTTTCGCATGCCCTCGAAGTCCGCGGCACCATGAATGATGATGCGGTTGGTCTCGGTCTCGAGGTCCAATGCTGGCTGGCCCTGTCCCATATGCTCAAATCCTATCGTTTAAGAGCTGGCTCAAATCGCCAGCGGCAGGGGCCGGCCTAGCTCGATCGCGGCCGGGGTCACGGTGCAACTGTAGCACAAGGCTTCGACGCCTTGGGAGAGGGCCGTGCGGAAGGCCCCGTCATAAGCCGGGTCGATGTCGTCGGCGATCTCCAGGCGCTCGCAGTCGCCTCGTTGCACCAGGTAGAACATGACCGCGCGGCCGCCATCCTTAACCACGTCCGTCAGCTCGCCCAGGTGCTTGGTACCGCGCGCGGTCACCGAATCGGGGAATTCGGCCGCCGCCGGGCCACGCTTCATATGCACGTTCTTGACTTCGACATAGCAAGACGGCCGCGCAGGGTCCTCCAGAAGGATATCGATCCGGCTGTTCTTGCCGTAGCGGACCTCGCGGCGAAGGGAGCCGTATCCGGCCAGTTCCTTGACTTTGCCGGCCTCCAGGGCTTCCGCGACCACGCCGTTCGGCACTCCGGTGTTGATCCCCACCACATGCCCGCCCACGGTCGTCAGCTCCCAGGAGAACTTGAGCTTCCGTGCCGGGTTGCGGGAGGGCGACAGCCAGACCTCGGACCCTGGCTCGGTCAGGCCCAGCATGGAGCCTGGATTGGCGCAATGGGCGACCACGATGCCGCCATCGGCGAGTTCGACATCGGCTAGGAACCGCTTGTAGCGGCGCAGTAGCCGGCCGCGGATCAAGGGGTCGGGAAAACGCATGGTCCTGTACTTAACAAGGGCTTGGCGCCGTTTCAATCGGTAGGACCTGGCCCCCACGGCCTTATGCCTTGCATCTTGCGTCCCGCCGACGCAGTTATAGGATCTCGGCTGGCCCCAAGGTGCCAGACACCCCTGACATGCGAAGGCACGATACTTGACCCGCACTCAGACCCTATTTGTTTTACTTTCGGCGGTCCTGATCGCCGCCGCAGCTTGCGCGCAACGTCCGGCCCCGCGTACATCCGTGCCGGCTCCCGCTCCTGCCTCCACCGCGCCGGCACCCAGCGCCGCGCCCGTGCAAGGCAGCCAACAGTGGGTCAAACCGGGTACCAGCAACGCGGAATATCGCGCCGACCTGGAATCCTGTTACGCTTACGCGCAGGCCCAGGTCGATCACGATCAGCGGATCGAAGCCGATACCGGCGCCGCCTTCGATTCGGCGCCCAGCGGTATGGGCGTATCGGACCTGCAGGGCCGCATGTCAGCCTTCGAGCAGAAGAACCGGCGCGTCAGCCTGTACCACGAGTGCATGCGCGCCAAAGGCTATGCGGCGCAGTAGTGCGGGCGGCACATGGCTGAGAAGACGGTCACGGCCTGCCTGCTGATCATCGGCAACGAAATCCTGTCGGGCCGCACCCAGGACGCCAATCTGGCCTTCCTGGGTACGCGCCTGAACGATATCGGCATCCGCCTCATGGAGGCACGGGTCATTCCCGATGTCGAGGCCACCATCGTCGCCACACTTAACGAGGTGCGGGTGCGTTTCGACTACGTCTTCACCACCGGCGGTATCGGGCCGACCCACGACGACATCACCGCATCCTGTGTCGCCAAGGCTTTTGGCTTGCCCCTGACATTGCACCCCGAGGCGCACGCGCGGCTTCTGGCCCATTATCCGAAGGGCGACCTCAACGAATCGCGGCTGCGCATGGCCCACACGCCGGAGGGTGCCACGCTGATCGACAATCCGGTTAGCACGGCACCGGGGTTCCAGGTCGAGAACGTCTTCGTCATGGCCGGCATCCCGGCAATCATGCAGGCGATGTTCGACGGCATAGTGCACAGACTGGTCGGCGGCAAACCGCTGTTGTCGCGCAGCCTGACGCTGGCCATGCCGGAAGGCCGCATCGCCAAGGATCTGGGCGCCCTTCAGGAAGCCTATCCGGACGTCGAGATGGGCAGCTATCCCTTCAATCGCCAGGGCAATTTCGGCACGCGGCTGGTCCTGCGCGCGACCGACCCGGCACGGTTGTCGGCGGCTGCCAAGGGCTTGGATCGGATTGTCGTCGCCCTGGGCGGCCAGGGCCAATGGGATCAGGACCCGGCTTGAACGCTAACGGCAGGAAGCGAGGCCGTGCCGACGACGAGATGATGGCGGTGCGCTTTCTGGTTCGCCACGCAGCCGTCGGGATCGCCGCCGCACTTATTTTCAGCGCGCTTCTGTTCTTCGGCGATGTCGGCGGCCTGCGGCGCATGACCAATGCCGATGAAAGCGGCTGGCTCTACCTGGCGCTGTTGTTCTTCGGCATCGCAGTCACCTTCGGATCGGCCGCAATGGGCATCAGCGTGATGGGCCTGGGGCGGGAAAGCGACGGGCGCTAAGGCGCTGGACCGTCAGGCACGCCGCAGGAAGTAAATCAAGAGATAGCCGCCCAAGAGCAGTGCCACCCACAATACGGAATTCCCGGTCAGCCAGGTCCGTGCCATGATGCCGCCGGGGCCGTGGTGGCGGTAGACTTGCATGATGAAGCGGTCCAAGCGAGTCTGCGCACGGAATAGGGCGCCGCGCCGAACCTCGCTGCCAACCCGCATTAGCCAGACGACCAACGCGGGAAGAGCCTTGCGATACACCCAGTCCGTGTTGAGGTTGGTCGAGCGCATTTCCGGCGGATAGACACGGGTGCGCCAAAGCACGGCGAAGGCCAGACATGAGAACAAGACCAATTGAAGTTGGGAAAGCACATGGCTGGTCGTATATGGCTCGTAATTTACCGGGAAAGGCAGAAGCGCATAGAGCGGTTCCGGATAGACGCCGATCGCGATGCACAGAAAGGCCGGGATAGCCATGGCGATTAGCATATTGGGCGGCGCCTCCTTGCAGCGAAGCCCGCTGTCGTGAGCGAAGAAGGCGAAGTACGGGATCTTGATTCCCGAATGGTGAAGTACGCCGGCTGAGGCGAAGACCAGGACGACCCAGGCGAAAACATAACCTTCTTCTGCCATCGCCGAAAGCTCTAGCGACTTGGCCACGAATCCGCTGAACAGGGGAAAAGCCGAGATCGAGGCGGCACCTATTATGCAGAACACGGTCGTGATCGGCATTGACCGGTAAAGGCCACCGAGTTCAGAGGCCTTGATGGTGCCGACTCGGTACAGGACCGCGCCCATGCTCATGAACAGAAGCGACTTGTATATAATGTGCACGAATGCATGCGCGGCCGCGCCGTTGAGTGCCAGTGGCGTACCCACGCCGATCGCGGCGACCATGAAGCCGACCTGATTGTTCAGGCTGTAGGCCAGCACGCGTCGCATGTCGTTCTCAATCACGGCGAAGAACACCGGGAAAGCGGTCATCACGATACCGACATAGATCAGCATTTCGGTTCCCGGGAAACCGCGCGCCAGGGCATAGACCGCCAGCTTGGTCTTGAACGCGGAGAGCACCACGGTACCGGTGACTGTCGCCTCCGGATAGGCGTCCTGCAGCCAGTTGTGCAGGAACGGGAAGGCCGCCTTGATGCCGAAGGCGATCAAGATCAGCCATGAGGCGAGATCGTTCAGCCCGATGTGATTGAAGGCGATCGAGCCGGTCTTGTTGGCGTAGAGGATGACCCCGGCCAACAGGATGACGCCGGAGCCGACCTGGATGACGAGATAACGCAGACCGACGCTCGTCGCCTTGGCGGTGCGCCGGGACCAAATCAGAAAGACCGAGGAGATCGCGGTCAGCTCCCAGAAAATGAACAGGCTGATCAAGTCTCCGGCAAAGACCGCGCCGATGGCCGCGCCGGCATAGACGGGCGCGGCGACCTGCTCCATCACGTCGTTCTCGTGCAGGCTGTAGATCGTGTTGTAGAAGCTTGCGATCAGGAAGATCGCGCCGAAGATCAGGCTGAGCTTGTCGACCCGCGCGAAGGTCAGCGTGTAGTCGAAAATTCCGATTTGGCCATGCAGGCCGTGTTCCAGTCCGATCAGTTGCAGTCCGCCGAGTACCGGCAGCGCGAGCATGAAGACTTGGCGCGCACGGCCATGGACCAACGGCACCAGAAGGCCGCCGAGGATCAGAATCAAGCCGGGCGAGAGGTTAGCGATCATAGTAGTCTTCGTCCCGCATGACCAATTTGCGAAGACCGATCCCGGCGAAGACGATAAAGACGCAAGATATGAAGCCGAATATGCCGTAAATGCCGGGGAAGGACTCAAAGGAGAAAAGTGTGTGCCGGTGGTAGACTAGATCGGCCAGGCCCAACACGGCGCATAGGCCAACCAAGCCCCAAAATATGCTGTCGATCACGGCTCGCCGATAGAACCAGGGCTTGGAGCTCTGTCGATCGGGCTGATGTTGCGAATCGCTCATGCACGCATCCTCAGGGCAGGGCGATGGGTTCGATCAGCCGATACAAGGGATCGGCGAAAAAGAACAGAAGCAGGCAGCCGAATGCGGTCAGGCATAGGGGAACCACGCAGAATAACGGCGCTTCCTGAATACCGCCGGGCTTCGGTGCTGCCGCGGCGCCGACCGAAAGCGCCTCGTGGCCATGGCGCGGGCTGGGTAGGAAGAAGCCGCGCGCGGCCACCGGAATCAGGTAGGCGACGTTCAAGAGCGAGCTGATCATCAGGACTGCGATCATGACGATCTGGTCGGTCTCGGCGGCGCCGAGCGCCAGGTACCACTTGCTCCAGGAGCCGCCCAAGGGTGGCAGACCAATGATACTCAGCGAGCCAATCAGGAAAGCGCCGAAGGTGAAGGGCATGATCCGGCCCAGGCCGTCCATCTCGCTGATCTCGGTCTTGTGGGTCGCGGTGTAGATCGCGCCGGCGCAGAAGAACAAGGTGATCTTACCCATGGCGTGCATGGCAATGTGCATGCTACCGCCGATCACGCTCCATGAACTGGCCAGCGCCGCACCGAGCACGATGTAGGACAACTGGCTGACGGTCGAATAGGCCAGCCGCGCCTTGAGGTTGTCCTTAGTCATGGCGACCAGTGAGGCGATCAGAATCGTCGCCGCCGCGATGTAGGCGAGCCACTGGCCGTGCCCGGTATCGCGAATCAGGTCAATGCCGAAGATGTAGACCGCGACCTTCATGACCGTGAAGACGCCCGCCTTGACCACGGCCACGGCGTGGAGGAGGGCGCTGACCGGCGTCGGCGCGACCATCGCGGCGGGCAGCCAGCGGTGAAACGGCATCAGCGCTGCCTTGCCGATGCCGTACATGTAGAGCAGCAGCAGAATGCCGACGATCGGGCCGGAGGCCTTGCCGCTCAAGATTCCGCCAACGGTGAAGTCGAGCGTGCCGGCGACCTGCCAGGTCCAGAGAATGGCTAGGAGCTGCAAGCCGATCGAGGTCGAGATCAAAATACCCAAATAAGTGCGGCCGCCCCGGCGCGCGTCCTCGTTGCCCTTGTGGGTGACCAGCGGATAGGTCGAAAGCGTCAACGCCTCGTAGAATACGAACAGGGTCATCATGTTGCCGGCGAAGGCGATGCCGAGCGTGCTGCCGATCGCGATGGCGAAGCAGACGTAAAAGCGTGTCTGGTTCTGCTCGTTGTTGCCGCGCATGTAGCCGATGGAATAGACGGAATTCACGATCCAAAGGCCGGAGGCGATCAGACCGAACAACATGCCCAGCGGTTCGACCTCGAAGGCGAGCGGCAGGCCGGGCAGCATCTCGACCAGGGTCGCGCTCGGCCGGTCGCCGGCGGCCACGCTCGGCAGCAGGGTCAGCACGTTCAGGAACAGAAGGCCGGCGGTGCCCAGGGTAATGGCCTCGCGCAGGTTCGGCCTTTGCCCATTGAGCGCGATAAGCACCGCGCCGATCATCGGGATTGCCAGCGACAGGAGGATGGCGCCGTTGCCGCTCATCCCTGAACCCCTAGCAGGAACTGTGCCGCCGCGCGGGCCACACCGACGTTCAGCGAAGTCTCAACGCCGAAATAGATGCTGGCCGCAGCCAGGATCCAGGTCGGAATCAGCATCGACAACGGCGCTTCGCTACGCGCACCGGCGGCGCCTTCGGGCGCCGGGCGCAGGTACATGACCTCGACCACGCGCCAGACATAAATCACGGCCAGCAAGGAGCCGAACAGAATGGCCACCGCGGCGATCCAGAAGTCGCGCTCGACCGCGGCCTGGACCAGATACCACTTGCTGATAAACCCGGCCGTTAGAGGCACACCGATCAGGCTAAGCCCGCCGATGACGATGCTGAAGGCGGTCAGCGGCATGCGCTTGTTCAATCCAGCCAGGTCATCGAGGCGGCAAGAGCCGAGGCGCAGGACGATGCAGCCGAGCGCCAGGAACAGCCCGCCCTTGGTCGCGGCGTGGTTGAACAGGTGGGCGATGCCGCCGGTCAGGCCGTTGACCGTGTCGAAGCCGATTCCGAGCATCATGTAACCGACCTGGGCGACGCTGGAATAGGCAAGCATGCGCTTTACGTTGCCTTGGTAAATCGCGACGGTCGAACAGACCAGGATGGCAATGATCGAAAGCGGAATAATCAAGGTCCCTAGGGTTAGCTCCTCGATCGCGAAGGCAGGCCCGAATACGGTGAAGAAGAAGCGCAATAGAATGTAGATAGACACCTTGGTCGCGGTCGCGGCCAGGAAGGCGGTGACAGCCGAGGGCGCATAGGTATAGGCGTTGGGCAGCCAGATGTGCAGTGGAAACAGTGCCAGCTTCAAAGTGGCGCCGACCGCGAGGAAGCCGAAGGCGGCTATAACCGTGCGGTTTTCGCCAAGCGCTGGGATGCGGCTCGCCAGATCGGCCATGTTGAGTGTGCCGGTGACCATGTAGAGCAGGCCGATGCCGATCACGATAAAGGTCGCGCCGATCGTGCCCATGATCAGGTACTGGAAGGCGGCGGCCAACGCTCGCCGGTTCCGACCCATGGAGATCAGGATATAGGATGAAAGCGACGAGATTTCCAAGAACACGAACAGGTTGAAGGCGTCGCCGGTGATTGTGACGCCGAGCAGGCCGGTTAGGCACAGCAGAAAGGCGGTATAGAATCCGCTGTGTAATGATTCCGGCAACTCGTGCGCCACACTGCGCCGGGCATAGGGCAGCACGACCGCGCCGACGGCGGCCACGATCAGCAGGACAAAGGCATTCAAGACATCGACTCTGTACTCGATGCCCCACGGCGGTGCCCAGTCGCCCATGGCGTAGGAAATCGGCCCGGTTTCGAGAACCTGGTTCAACAGCAGGGCGGCAATTAGCAAGGCCGCCAGGCTCACGATCAGCGACAGGCCCCATGCCAGGTTGCCGCGCCGCAAGAGCATGCACAGCGGCGCCGCAACCAGCGGCAGAACGATCTGCAATGCCGGTAGGTGTGCCGCGATCAATGAATGCCGTCCTTCTGTGTGATCTCGTCTTCCTCGACCGTGCCGTAGGCTTCCTTGATGCGTACGATCAGGGCCAGGCCTAGCGCGGTCGTGGAGATGCCGACGACGATCGCGGTCAGGATCAAGACATGGGGCAGAGGGTTCGAGTAGAGAGTGCCGGGCGCGCCTTCGACGATGATCGGCGCGGTACCGCCATCCACCTTGCCTATGCTGATGTAGAGAATGAAGGCCGAAGTTTGGAAGATGTTCAGGCCAACGATTTTCTTGATGAGGTTGCCGCGGGCGATGACGATATAAAAACCCGTCATCATCAAGAAGATGACAATCCAATAGTTATAGAGGCCCAGAACCATCATTTCGGGCTACCTAGAATTTTTTGCGCGCGGCGAAGGTGAAGAAAAGGGTCACCATGGTCCCAGCGACCGTGGTGCCGACACCGAACTCCACCAACAGGATGCCGAGGTGCTGACCGTGAACCGAATCTTGCGCCAAGACGTTGTAGTCCAGGAACTTACCGCCCAGAAACAAGCCGAAATATCCGACACCAACATACAGCAGCAGGCCGAGCGCCATGAGCCAGCGCGTGACCCATTCTGGCATGACCTGGCGCGCGGCATCGATGCCGTAGATCAGGGCATAGGTAATGAAAGCGGCACCGAAGATCACGCCGGCCTGAAACCCCCCGCCGGGTCCGAAATCGCCATGGAACTGTACATAGAGCGCGAACAACAGGATAAACGGCATCAGCAGCTTGGCGATGACCCGTAGAACGAAATGCCGCCTGACCATACCCGCCGTCCTCAATCCTCAATCGCCGCGGTCGCGCCGCGTCGCGGCGAGGATGACCATGACGCCGATGCCGGCGGTGAAGATGACCGCCAGCTCGCCCATGGTGTCGAAGCTGCGGTAGCTGGCCAGGACCGAGGTAACTACATTCGGGATGCCTGTGACTATCGGTCCCTGTTCAAGATAAAGCGGCGCGACGTGCTGATGGGCCGGCGCCGCTGGGTCGCCGAAGGCCGGCATGTCCAGGGTTCCGTAGATCAGGATCGCGCCCGTCGCCACGACCACGGCCAATGGCAGGATCTGGAGGTTGCCCGGGCCGGCCTTCTCTGTATCGACCGTCAGCGCCAGGGTGCCCAGCATCAGAACGGTCGCGATGCCGCCACCCACCGCCGCTTCGGTGAAGGCGACGTCGACCGCATCCAGGGTGACGAACAGCGCCGCCGAAATCAGGCTGTAGATACCGCTCAGCATGACCACAGCGAACAGGTTGTGGATGCGCAAGATGCCAATCGCCATGACGGCGAGAAACGACAAGAGGACGATGTCAACCAGGTTTACGATGGCTCGTCCTCCTTCTTGCCGAGAACAGGCCGTAGACCGTGGTGATAGGCGGCATTGGCCAAGGCATAAGTCGCCGCCGGGCTGGTAAACAGCAGGAATGCCAGCACCAGCAGAAGCTTGACCGTAATCAGGGTAAAGCCGGCCTGAATCGCCAATCCAGCGAACAGCAGGGCCGTGCCCAAGGTGTCGGTGATGCCGGCTGCATGCATGCGGGAATAGACATCGGGAAACCGCACGATGCCGAGCGTGCCGATGAGGACAAAAGCACCTCCCGCGGTCATGAGAATCCAACTTACCGTGTCGAGCAGGACCTCGATCATGGAGCCCGCTCGCTTTCCGGGCCCGGGGTGCCCAAATCGCCGTACTTGAGCAGCTTCAGGACGGCGATCGTGCCGATAAAATTGATCAGCGCATAGATTAGGCTGATATCGAGGAAATCCGGCCGGCCGGTCAGGAAGTCGAGCGCCGCGATCAGCAGCACCGTCTTGGTGCCGAATGTGTTCACGGCCAAAACGCGGTCGTAGATCGTCGGGCCCAACAGGGCGCGGGTCAACGCCAGTCCCATGGCGACCAACACCGCCAAGGCCGCGGCATAGAAGATCATCGCGGCCGCTCCAGGCGCGGCACGGTGGTGTCGATCGCGGTCACCCGCCGGTCCATCTCGCCGGTCTCGAGATCGCCAGCCAGGCCGGTCGAGAGCGCATGGACCAGAATAGTATTGTCATTGACACGGATCGACACCGTGCCGGGGGTGAGCGTGATCGAGTTGGCGTAGACGACCTGGCCCAGTTCGCTCGGCTGGCTGGCCTTGACCGTGATCAGGACGGGATCGATCGGCAGCTTCGGGTCGAGTATCCGCTTGGCCACGTCGATGTTGGACTTGATAATTTCTTTGATAAGCCAGACCCAATAGCCGATGGCGCGCCAGCCCAGGTGGATGGGGTGGCCTTCGTGGTCAACCACATCCATGCGATGCGCGATGCCGACAATCAGGATGCAAGACGCCGCACCCAGGACCAGCAGGAGCGGCTCATAAATGCCCGAAAAAAGCAGCCAGGTTCCGAAAAGCACCAAGCCCAGGCTGATCGCGTGAAACATCAATGCCGCTCGCCCCCCAGTAAGCCCATTTTCGGCGCGCAAGCCCTTGAATGTCCGGCCAGGGCATCGACGCGATCATTCTGAAATCTATACAGCCTCTGTCGCGTGACGGCAACCAAGGGCGGCAGGCGGCGGCTCTGGCGGGAGGTCGAATGGCGGGCGCGGCGGCATGTCCGCCGGGGGGTCCGGTGCGTCGAAGGGATCCTGCCCATTCGAGCCCGGCACCGGCTCAGGTGGCGGGTCCGGCGGCGGTTTGGGAATTTGCGCCCAGGCGCCCATGCCGAAAGTATAACATATTTGGCGTGTAATACCCGTGCGCTCGGCAAAAAAGTTTTTGGCCAGTGTCGCCGCGAGGTTTACTTCGGCGACTGTTCGCGCTGATGGCGTTCCTTGGCGCGGCGCAGTTGATCGGCGAAACGCTCGCAGGCCGGCTCTCGCGGCGGCCGCGGCGTGAACCAGGCGTAGTCGAAGGGCAGGATGGCCGCATTGTAGCGCGCCGCATAGGCCGCAGGGTCGGTCTCGCCCTTGGCGACCTCCACCATTGCGAGACTCAGGCTGCGCTTGCCGGGGGCCAAGCGCTCCAAATGAAACGGTACGCCGTGATCGCGCCGGACGTGGCCCTTGCCGGCAATCAAAATGCTGCCATCGCGTCCCGGCATGGCCGCACCGTCGATCATCACGCCGGCCATGTGCGCATCGCGCGTATACATGACAGTGGTCATGGGGCCGATCATCGAAGCGGGCAGAGCATTGCAATGCGCGTCGATGATCTCGTCTTCCATGGCGCTCCTCATTCCGGCGGGTATGGGCCGGTCGAGGCGCAGACTCCTTTCGGCTCGCACGCCCAATGCCCCTGTCCCTTCTTTGGTGATCGCGCGCAGCGTTGTCCGCGGCAAATCGGCAGCCAGGATCGGGGCTCCGGCATCGAGCGCGGCCTGGGCAATTGGCCGGTACATCCGCCATTCCGGCCAGCCCCTTTGCTCCCAATGCACGGCATCGCCAAGGCCGGCGGCATCGGTGGGATGCTTTGTGATATAAGCCGCAAGCGCGTCCGCCTGGTCGACTGTGAACATTTCGAAGGCGACGGCACGCGGCCGGCCGCGCCCGAGCAGGGTCTTGGTCAACCAGGCCTGAATCCGGTGATGGTCCTCATTGTCGTGCTTTTCGCCCAGTAGGACGAAATCCGCGCTGGCGAGACCCCGGATCAAGAACGCCTCGCTCACGAATGCAGCACGGTCCGGCGACCAGATTCGCCCGGCGAGCGGGTGGCTGCGCTCAAGCTGTGAAACCCAGGGGCCGCTTTCGGCTTCGAAACTGGGCCCACCCGCGCATCCCGCAAGCAGCAGTCCCGCGGCTAGTGCCAATCCGCCAGCGCGCCACTTCTTCCCGGCCCAAATCGCCCCACGACTCGCGGGCTCGATCCGTGTAAGAATTTTTTTAACCTTCAATACCTTAGACCCTGCCCGAAACCACTTGACCCACCACAGATGCAAGGTTTTAGTGCCCGCCATGACGGAGGACAAGAATCGGCAGGACGGTGACTGGGACCACTCCACGCACGATCAGTTTTTCCAGTATTACGCCAATCAAAGCATCACGCCCGAGACCCTGCAGCGGTTCCGCCGGCAGCGCGACATCCTGCTTAGCCTGACCCCGTCCGGCAAGACGGGACTCACTGTCGCGGATATTGGCTGTGGCGCCGGCACCTTGGCCCTGGTTTGGTCCGAACTCGGTCATCATGTGACAGGCCTGGATATCAACGAGCAACTGATCGAGTTGGCCCGCGAACGCGCGAAGGAGGCCGGTATCGACGCCGTCTTCCATCTGGGGTCGGCGACGGACATTCCCATGGACACGGCGTCCATAGATATCTGTTCTGCGCCGGAGCTGCTTGAACACGTCGTCGAATGGGAAAAGTGCCTGGACGAGTTCGCGCGCATCTTGCGGCCGGGCGGTGTTTTGTACTTAAGCACGACCAACAAGCTGTGCCCGAGACAGAGCGAGTTCAATTTGCCATTTTACAGTTGGTATCCGGGCCTGCTGAAGCGTCGCTACGAGCGTCTCGCGGTCACGACGCGACCCGAAGTCGCGAACTACGCGAAGTATCCGGCGGTGCACTGGTTCAGCTATTATTCATTGAGGGCAGCGTTGGCAGCCCGCGGGTTCAATCGCTTCTACGACCGGTTCGATTTGGCGGCGGTCCTGCCGAACTCCGGCTCGAAGCGCGCCATCCTCAGCACGATTCGGGCGTTGCCGCCGCTGCGGTTTGCCGGTCAGTTCGCGATCTCGGCGAGCACCATCGCCGCGATCAAAGCGGACTAAGCTCAACGCCGATTCGCCGATCTGATTCAGTTGCCCGAGAAGTTTCGCTCGACGTATTCGACGATTCTCTGGACGCAAGACTCGACCGACTGCTCGGCCGTTTTCACGCTAAGCTCCGGCGCTAGCGGCGCCTCATAGGGTGCGGATACACCCGTGAAATCCGTGATCTGACCGGCCCGCGCCTTGCGGTAGAGACCCTTCGGGTCGCGCTCCTCGCAGGTCGCCAGATCCGCGTCGATGAAGATTTCGGCGAAGGACGCGCCAGCCGCGCGGCGCGCCATGGCGCGGTCGGCCTGATAGGGCGAGATAAAGGCGGTGATGCACAGGACACCGGCATCGGCGAAAAGCGCCGCGACTTCGCCGACGCGTCGAATATTTTCGGTCCGGTCCTCGGGCGAGAAACCGAGGTTGGCGTTCAGGCCGCTGCGCACGTTGTCACCGTCCAGGACGTAAACCTGATAGCCCTTGCGGAACAATTGTTGTTCGACCTCCATCGCCAGGGTCGACTTCCCGGCGCCTGACAGGCCGGTAAACCAAAGGACTCCGCCGCGATGACCGTTGCGATCCGTGCGCGCTGGCGCGCTCACGCGATGTTCGACCGCGGTCAGGTTCTTGGACTTGACGGCCAAGGCTTCGCGCTGATCGGCGTAGCCATCCATCGAAATGATTCCGCCTCCCACGGTCTCGTAACCGTCAATCAGGACGAAGCGGCCGCATTTCGGTAGGGCATGGAACTCATCTAGCGCCAGTATCCGGCGGCTACGCAGCGTGACCTCGGCTACGGAGTGCCGCTCCACGGCGTCCGCGGGGCCGCCTGCCAGTGTGTCCGTGTCGATGACCCGGTCGATGGCCTCTGCGGTAACGCGAACCTCCTGGGTCGACAGTTTGAGCTTGTAGGTCTTGTTCAACACCAGGGGTTCGTGGCCAAGCCAGAACAAGGTCGCGCGGAACACGGTGGATAAAATCGGCGGCTTCTCCGCGTGGCTGGCGACCTCTCCCCGTTCGACGAAGATCTGTTCGTCCAAGGTAATGCCGATGGACTCGCCGGCCCTGGCTTGTTGCGGTGCGGGCTCCACATGCCAGGTCTCGATCGAGTGAACTTTGGCTGTCTTGTTGGACGGCGAGAAAAGAAGCGTATCGCCGACGCGCAAGGTGCCCGATTCGATTCGCCCGGCCACGATGCGTCGCTGGTCGAACTTGTAAACGTCTTGAACGGGTATACGCAGCGGCAAGTCGCGATCTGCGCCCAGGGCCTCGAAAGCTTCGAGTACACCGAGGACAGGTGCGCCTTTGTACCAAGGAGAGCGCGCCGAGACTGACGCGATATTGTCGCCGTCCCGGCCGGAGATCGGGATGACCGCCAAAGGCGTAATGCCGATCTCTTTCAGATACTGAACCGCGGTCGCCGAAACCTCCGTGAATCGCGATTCAGAAAAATCGACAGCATCCATCTTATTGATCGCGACGGCGACCTGACGAATGCCGAGGATGTGGAGCAGATATCCGTGGCGGCGCGTGGTTTCGCGCACACCCTCCGCGGCGTCGATCACCAGGACTGCAGCGTCGGCGCTCGAGGCGCCGCTGACCATATTCTTCAGGAATTCACGATGGCCGGGGGCGTCGATGATCACATAGTCGCGTTGCGCGGTCTTGAACCAGATTTGCGTGGTGTCAATGGTGATCGCCTGATCGCGCTCGGCCTGAAAGGCATCCAGGACGAAAGACCACTCGATCGGCACGCCACGCCGCGCCGAGACCTGCTTCAACTCTTCCAGCTTACCCGTAGGCAGCGAGCCGGTGTCGTGCAGCAGCCGGCCAATGAGCGTCGATTTGCCGTGGTCGACATGGCCGACGATCACGATTCGGAGTGCCGGCTTGAGCGCCGAATCGGCGGTCGCGGCCGCGCCCGCGGCCGAATGTCCGTCCAGTCCCCCCAGCCCGCCCGCCCCCGCCCCCTCCTCAGCGCGCTCGCCGCCCCCCCCGCCTCCATATGTCCGCCCTGTCGCGCCATGCCCTAGATGTACCCTTCGGCGCGGAGACGCTCGAATGCGTCCTGCCTGTCGTGGTCCATGGCCCGGCCCGCGCGCTCGGCGCTCTTGGTGGTCTCCAGCTCTGCGATGATCTCGTCCAGAGTCGCGGCGTTGGATTCGATTGGACTGGTGATGTCCTGGTCGCCCAGCGAACGGTAGCGCTTGCCGGAGCGGGCAAAGTATAGCGACACGATCGGGATATCCTCGCGCCGGATGTAGCGCCAGATATCGAGCTCGGTCCAGTGCAGCAGAGGGTGCACCCGGATATGGGTGCCGGCGGGGAAGTCGGTCTTGTACTGGTCCCAGAATTCCGGCGGCTGGTCGCGAAAATCCCATTGGCCCGTGGTGTCGCGTGGGCTGAAGACCCGCTCCTTGGCGCGCGTGGCCTGCTCGTCGCGCCTGATGCCGGCGATGATGCCTTTGAAACCCCGTTCCGCGATGGCGCGCTTCAGGCCCGCGGTCTTGCGTGCGGCCGAGCGTGCGGCGGGCGGCAGGTCCGGGTCGATCTCCTCGATCGATGGGCAGTCGAACAGCATCAGGTTGAGGCCCCATTCCGCGGCATAACGCGCGCGAAATTCGTACATCTCCTTGAATTTCTTGCCTGTATCGACATGGACCGCGGGAAAGGGGACATGGCCGAAGAAGGCCTTTCGGGCCAGCCAGATCATGACGTTCGAATCCTTGCCCAGCGACCACAGCATCGCCAGCGGGTCGATCTTGTTGTAGGCCTCGCGCAGAATGAACACCGACTGCGATTCGAGCTCGGTCAAACGGTCCATGTCAGCCCCTTGAGCGGAAGGCACCAATGGGCGGATGCCGTTCCGGATTTTCCGAGTGGATACCGTCACGCTGGGCGCAAGGCAACAGGTAACGAATCGCTTAGCTTAACGCTTGATTAGCAGGTTCAGGGAAGTCGGTGCGGCTGACACATGCACTGTCGCGTCGCGACCCATACTTCAGATGGGGGACTCCACAGCTTTGACACAACATTTAGGCGAATTCAGGACCTAGTGTCCAAACGCTGCTGGGGGACGCGAATTCCTAAAAGGCATTACTTTACGGATGCCCCCCGAGTCTGGGCGGCGCCACGAAGGCAACTCAACGCTCGTCAGGACAGCTAATATCCGTCGGTCAATGCCACTTAGAGTTGCTTCGCTGAATTTTGGTCACGTTACCTGCAATCCGGCGGCGGTGACCTCTGCCGAGCGGAGCCGAGACGCTCAACCTTTTCCCAGTTCCAATAAATCTATCTCCGATTTGTGCCAATATTGTGTCACGGGAATGCTTGGTCTCGGAAATCAAGTGTTTACCAAGCCAAGTTCTATGCAACACATCTTTGTCACATGCCGAGATCTAAGGTTTTCAGGTTTTGTTAATTGGGGCCTTCTAATTTTGAGACACTATACGTTCAAAGAAAAACGCATGGCTTTTATTTAAAAAGCTGGCGAAAACACTAAAACCTACGGGTCGGACCAAAACTAAAAAGACTTCGGCCCTGCGATGTGAATACGGTGAAAGAAAAAGAGGCAGTCAAGATGCAAGCGTGCAAGGAACAGCGACGCCAAGCGCGTCCGGCGGCGGCATTTGTCGGTTTGGCAGCCGGAATAGCGCTGAGCTTAGGTGTGGCGCAGAGCGCCAACGCGGCGGAGTGGGCACCACTGCCTCTAACGCCAGCGAGCGTGCTTCCACTCCATGTCGGTGGCCTGTTCGGTGCCTCTCCATCGGAGGCCACACGGGTCGAGGTGGAAAACCCGGATATCCGCCCGGCGGCCAAGCCGCGGCCGGAGGATCCGGTGGTCTATCCACTTGAAGCCCTGAAGCAATACCTGCCCAAGGCGGGTGAATGGCGACGCATTCCCGGCTTGGAGTTCAACAATTACCGACTCCCGAATTCGGAAGCCTTGGCTCTGGGTATTCGCGGTTCGCAGGGCTCGGCCGCGGTGCTGAGCAATCAAACCGGCTCCGCCTTCGATCCGGAGGGCCTGTTCTGGTATTTCTGGGGCGGCGGTAGCGATGTCTACGGCGGTAACGAGGTCTACCGCCTCGACCTGTCGGTTCTGCAAATGTCGCAGATCAACGCACCGTCCTTCCTCGACAAGACCGTGAAGAATTCGAACGGGCAGGACTGCCTGGTACCGTCCGATGGGCCGGCCGCCGGGTCGACCTATGACGGTTTTGTTTGGTCGCCCGCGACGCAGTCATTCTTCGTGCTGCCGTCCAATGGGTTCTGCGCCCAGGGCAACCTCAATACCCAGACGATCTGGGAGTTCGAGCCGCTGACCCGCACCTGGAACGCGGTCGCGCAGGCCAGCGGTATCACCGGCCCGGTTCACGCCGAATACGATCCGGTTAGCAACCACATTTTCTATGTCGAGACCGGAAACAACGCCCAGTTGCGCGAATTCAATCCGGTGACCGGCCAGCTCGGCCCCAAGATCGCTCTCAACACCAAACTGACGGTCGGCAGTACGGTTCTGGATCGTCAGAACGACCAACTCGTCTTGTTTGCCGTCGAGGGCGCGTTCGCGATTTCGCTCAACAACCTCGGCACGATCGTGCGGCTGGGCGACGTCCCGAGCGGGTTCAACACCGGTTCCGGCGCCGCGTTCGATGTCGAGACCGGCCTGATCGTCTTGTGGGACGGCACGAAGGACGTGCGCACCTTCGATGTGGGAACAGGCGAATGGACCAAACAAACGCCCGCGAACGGCCCGAAGGCCGGCGCTGGCGGCGTGTTTTCGAAGTGGATTGTTATCGAGGAACTTGGTGTTTTCGTTGGGTATCACAATCCGTCAGAAGGATTCTGGCTCTATCGCCTGCCGTCGAACCTAACGCCCTCGCTGCCGACCCCCGTCAACAAGGCGCCGATCGCGGACGCGGGTTCCAACCAGATTTCGGTACAGACCGGCAAGACGGCAAGCTTGAACGGAACGGGCAGCTACGATCCCGACGGCGATGCCCTGACCTACAATTGGTCCATTGTGACCAAACCCTCCGGCTCGTCACCGACACTGTCGAACGCCAACAAGGCGAGCGCTTCGTTCACGACCACGCAGAGCGGCAGCTACGTTGTGCGCTTGACTGTCAGCGACGGCAAGCTCAGTGACAGCAAGACGGTCAGCGTTACGGTCACTGCGCCGGCGCCCGGTAGCGGTGGAAGCAACAAGGCACCGATCGCCAACGCGGGCCCTGATCAAACATTAGTGGAGAACCTAACGGTAACGCTGGATGGTACGCAAAGCTATGACCCGGATGGCGACGCGCTGACCTATGCTTGGACTATTACTGTGGATCCGACAAATGGCCGCCTTGGCCTGTCAAGCACGACCGCAGCGAAGCCGACTATGTTGTTGGGCGATCCCGGAGAATACCGCTTCCGGCTCACTGTGAGCGATGGCCAGCTGACCAGCACCGCGGATGAGGTCGTCGTCGTTGCGCAAGTGCCCGGCGGATCGAGCGGCGGCAGCACGGGCGGTTCAGGCGGCAGCACCGGTGGGAGCACTGGCGGCAGCACAGGTGGTGGCACCGGCGGTTCCGGCGGTAGCAACGACGTGCCGAATCCCGGCAACTTGTCGAAGCTGGCCGCGTACTTGCCGGCGCCCGGTCAGTGGTCGCTGGTCCCCAATACCGCGTTCCGGTCCTGGACGGACGGTTGCGACGGGACTCCGGGCGACAAGTCCGGCACGCCGTGTTCGGGTAGCGGCACCTCGATCATCATGACCAAGGCCGAACTCGACGCAATCGATACCCGTTTGCATGGAACGCAGGGTGCGGGGTCTATTCTCGATGTATGGACAGGCGCCGCGTACGACCCTAACAACCATCGTATGTACTTCACCGGTGGCGGCCACAATGCCTATTGGGGCAACGACGTCTACGAGCTGGATCTTGAGCGTCTAACCCTGACGCGGATGAACAATCCGGCGCCGCTGAATGCCACGACCCCCAACGGCTTTGCATTTCCCTCGAGCGGACCTCAGGCGCAGCATACCTACAGCACGATCGTGTGGTCGCCTGTGACCAGCTCTTTCTTCGTATTCACAAAGGGCGCCCAGACTTACGACCAAGAAAACAAGATCGCGGAGTTCAAGCCGAGTCCGCGCAGTTGGACTTTGCACAACAACTGGAACCAGAACCTCGGCATTTATGATATGTCGGCATTCATTCCGACCCTCAACCAGATCGTCACGATCCAGGGGCGCGGCTCACTGGGCACCATGGTGAACTACGATCCGATATCCAAGACTTGGGTGAAGAAGACGTCTCAGGCCGCCTCTCAGCACGGCTGGCTGAACAATGGCGTCGGCAATTTCTTCAAGGGCGATTTCTGGTTCTCTGCCTCGAACGGGCTATATAAGGCCAACCCCTCGACCCATTCGGTTGCGTTCGTCACCAACCTGCCTTCCGGTCTTTCCTATCAGGCTGGCTGGGACGTACGTGGCAACACGTTCGTCTTTTGGGGCGGCAACAAGAACGTTTGGATCTACGACACGGTTGCCAATTCCTGGCGTCAGGAGAATGGCGGCGGCGCCAAAGTGCCGACCGATCCCTTCAACGGCGAACAGCGCGTGTTCAGCAAGTGGCGCTACGTTGCCGGTCTGGATGCCTTCGTGGGTTATTACGACCCAAATGAAGGTCTGTGGGTGTACTGTGCGCAGGATGGCTGCAACACGACCGTGCAACCCGGTTCGGGCGGCAGCACGGGCGGCAGTACAGGTGGCACTGGTGGTACTGGCGGGGGCAGCACGGGCGGCGGTACCGGCGGTTCGGGCACGGTGTCTGCGGACTATTCGACTCGCTGCGCCGATTCCAATGTCATCCAATGCGTCGATTTCGACACGCAGGCTGAAGTCAATCCCTATATCTACTGCGGCTTCACCTGCCCGGAGGTCGACAACCTGGTCACGTCGAACGGCTCCGGTTCGCTTAAAATGACGGTTCCGCCGTTCAGCCCGGCCGATACTTCGGGCGCGTTCTCGATCAACTTCAGCCCGGGCACTAAGAATGACGGTACCAGTCCGTCTTATCCGGTCCAGTTTGGCGAGGGTGAGGAGTTCTATGTCCAGTGGCGTCAGCGCTTCACGCCTGAGATGATCAATAACATCTATAACAACGCCGAGGGCTGGAAGCAGATCATTCTGGGTGAAGGTGACCGGCCTGGATCCAACGCATTCTCGTGCACCGAGCTCGAGGTGGTGGTGACCAACCAGTCGCAGCGCGGCTTCCCGCAGATGTATCACAGCTGCGGCGTTAAGGACGGTCAGTACGAGAACATCATCAAGACCGTTGGTTCGTTCGACTACGACCTGCAACCCTCGAGCAACTGCCTGTATAGTCAGCGCAGCAATCCGCAGGATCCACCGTGCTTCCTGTACTATCCGGACGAGTGGATGACTTTCCAGGTCCACGTCAAGATCGGTACCTGGTACAAGAACGACAAGAACTACTGCACGAGTTCGAGCCGCCAGTCTGCGGCGCAAAGCCGAGGCATCTCGAGCGCCTGCAGCACGATCGAGTTGTGGGTTGCCCGCGAGGGCCAGCCGTCCCGGCGGGTCATCCACGTCACCGACTATGATCTGGTGAACGTGAGCTCAAACGCGATGAAGTACGGTGCCTTGTGGCTGCTGCCGTACAACACGCGGAAGAGTTCGGCGCAGAACCACCCGACGGCCTACACCTGGTACGACGATTTGATCATCTCCAGGGCGCGGATCGCCGATCCGTCACAATAAGCTAACCCATTCGGCAAGATCCTGGCCCGCTTCTCGACCGAGAGGCGGGCCAATTCTTTGGTGCCGGCAATCTGCGCCCCCAGGCTTTTCGGTTTGGATTTACGCTGCAAATTCTTACTTGGCATTAATCCTTCTGGCATTTACTAGTGGCAGGGCTAAACCCCCAGGTTATCAAGGGCTTCTGATGGCCGGCGGGGGGCGACGGCGATACGGGCATTTCATTTATGAAACCAGGTCTGTTACGAAAGATTGTTATCCGGTTCCTGTGCCCGGCTCCGGTCGTGAGCCTCTACTATCTGCTGAAGTTCGGTGCCAAGGTCAGCCCCCGGGCGGAAGTCGAGCTTTCACCGAGTATTCGATTCGGCCAAGGCTGCACGGTGAGTTCCTTCACCAAGATCAAGGGGGCAGGCGGTGGTGTGAAGGTCGGAAATCGGGGCGGTTTCGCCACGGGCTGCTTCATTTCACCGGGCGAGATGGGCATTGAAATTGGAGACAATTTTATCTGCGGTCCAAATTCTTCGATAACTTCTAGCAACTACATTTATGACCAGATCGGTGTCCATCCGGAAGATCAGGGGCATACGTCGAAAGGTGTGCGAATAGGCGATAACGTATGGCTCGGTGCCGGAACCGTGGTGCTCGATGGCTCGGTCCTTGGTGACAACACGATTGTCGTCGCCAACAGCCTGATTAACCGTCGTTTTCCGCCGAATTGCGTCCTGCAAGGCAATCCGGCCAAGATCCTTATGAAGCGAACCTACGAGGGGTCACCCAAGGAGTGCAGCAGTGCGTGACAAAGCCTTTGCGATCGTCAAGCAGGCGATCGAGGAACTCAATCAAGAACTGGAATACGACAACCTTCGGAACGTGACGGAAGACACGCCGGTCTACGGTGGCGACGACGGCATCGATTCCCTGTCGTTGGTGTCCCTGATCGTAGGTATCGAGGAGCGAAGCGAGGCGGCGCTGGGGCGGCGGGTCGCCTTGGCCGACCAGAGGGCGATGTCGATGCGCAACAGCCCCTATCGCACGGCTGGCGCCTTGGTCGACTTCATTTTGGAGAGAGCCGGGGCCGTCAATGCCTGAGGTGATGCTCATCACCGGGACGAGCAAGGGCATCGGCCGCTATCTGGTCGATTACTATACGGACAAGGGTTTCCAGGTCGTGGGCTGCAGCCGCTCGGCGCCGGAATCGTCGCCGCCCGACTATGTACACTACAATTTAAGTGTCTCCGACGAGGCCGCGGTTGTCCGCATGGTCTGGGACGTGCACAAGAGATTTGGCCGGGTCGATGTCCTGATCAACAACGCTGGCATCGCCTCCATGAACCACAGTCTTTTGACGCCGCTCAAAACTGTTGAGGACATCTTTGCAACCAACGTATTCGGTTCGTTTCTCTTCGCCCGAGAGTGCGCGAAGGTCATGATGCGGCGTAAATTCGGCCGCATCGTCAACTTCGCAACTGTCGCGACGCCCCTGCGCCTGGAGGGCGAGGCGGCCTATGCCGCGTCCAAGGCCGCCATCGAATCCTATACCTCGATCATGGCCAAGGAGTTGGCGGCCTTCAACATCACCATCAACGCGGTCGGGCCGACGCCGGTCAAGACGGATCTGATCCGCAGCGTGCCGGAAGCCAAGATCAAGGCCCTGATCGACGCCCAGGCTGTCAAACGGCTCGGTGAGTTTCGGGATATTTCCAACGTCATCGATTTTTTCATTGCGCCGAAGAGCGACTTTGTGACCGGTCAGACGGTCTTTCTTGGCGGCGTTTCCTGATTGGCGGCCGCGCCATGCGTGTGGCCAGACTTCTCGAATCCTTTAATACTCGCGGTTCGGCCGATTGCCTGGTCTGGCGGGGCCGCTACTTCACCTATTCCGAGGTGCACTCCGCCTGTGCCGATTGGGGCGCGCGCCTGGACGAACGCGGGGTTTCGGCCGGTGCGATCGTCGGTATCAAGGCGGGTTTCAGCGCGCCGGCGGTCAGCCTTTTCTTCGCCTTGCTGGCGCGTGGCTGCACCGCTGCCCTGATACCGCCGTCCGCCAAGGACGAGACTGTCTACCTGACCGATGGGCAGATCGAGGGCTTGTTCCGTTTCGAAGATTCGGGCGATTGGACCTGGGAGCCCCAAGACCGCCGCGCCGATCACCCCTTGATCGCCCAGTTGCGCACCGCCGGTGAAGGCGGCTTCATGATTTTCTCGTCCGGCTCGACCGGTCGCCCCAAGGCGGTCCTGCACAGCGCCGAACGATTCTTGAAAAAGTACGACGCACCTGGAAAGCCGCTGCGCACGCTGGCGTTCTTGCTATTCGACCATATCGCCGGGATCGATACGCTTTTCTATACCTTGAGCGCTGGCGGAGCGCTGATCCTGCCCGAGCGGCGCGATCCGCTGACGGTCTGCCGGGCCATACAAGACCACCGGGTGGAGGTGTTGCCCGCGTCGCCGGCCTTCCTCAATCTCTTGTGCATGTCCGGCGACTTCCGGGACTTCGATCTCGGTAGCCTGAAGATCATCACTTATGGATCGGAGCCGATGAACCAGGGTACCTTGGATCAGATCTGTGAGATCTTCCCGAACGCCCGCATCGTCCAGAAGTACGGGACCTCCGAATTCGGCGCACCGCGCGCCCAGTCCCGCGGCAACGACAGCTTGTGGTTACGCCTCAAGGACGATGAGCTTGGCGTGCAGATTCGCGAAGGCATGCTTTGGGTCCGCGCCGACACCGCCATGCTGGGTTATCTGAACGCGCCACAGCCATTCGACGATGAAGGCTGGTATTGCACCGGCGATATGGTCGAGCGTGACGGTGAATGGATACGTATCCTCGGCCGGCAGTCGGATGTTATCATCGTCGGCGGCGAGAAGGTTTACCCGCAAGAGGTCGAGGCGGTGATTGCCGATCTCGATTGGGTCGCCGATGTGGCCGTCAAGGGCGAGCCTCATCCAATGCTGGGCCAGATCGTGACGGCCCGAATCTATCCCGCGCGGGTCCTGGATG